>ERZ1034920.2076-NODE-2076-length-11813-cov-5.368090_pt1 | contig 11813 bp, 9 predicted proteins | sample MGYA00520688_ERZ1034920 | MGnify/ENA primary metagenome ERZ1034920 (study PRJEB33766, sample SAMN09781785) | gut metagenome | biome: gut microbiome | host: Homo sapiens | place: Madagascar | study: EMG produced TPA metagenomics assembly of the PRJNA485056 data...
TTGCAGAACTGTACGACAGCTCCAACAAGGGCAATATGCTTCTGAATTTTATGATATTTTTTATTCTGACGAACTACCGATACAATCACAGAACACTGAATTCCGAATGGCACGTTTTGGTTTCATCAATGAAAAAGTCTGCCGCAAGATTTGCGGAGCAGTTCAATACTTGTGTATCAGATATGCTTCTGCCGTTTCGCAATCTGCCTACTGTTCCCGAAAGCAATGTTCGTTATTGGAACATACCTGAACAGATAAATGCTTCGCCGACAGACCTTACGGTACATATCTATTACACGCACCTTAACGGCACTTGGCAGACAGCTTATGTTGCCGATGATTCATTCCTTGCAGTTCTCCGTATTTATGTCGATATGCTTAAACAGGCTAATCGTATTGTTGCCAATTGTCCTGTCTGCGGAAAACTCATTATCAAGGACAAGACAAACAATTCCGATTTTTGCAGTCGGGAGTGCAGGAACGTTCACAAGAAAGAGTGGACAAGGGAAAATCGCATAAAGAACGCCGAGAACGATATTCACCAGATTTATACTCAGTTCTACAACAATACCAACAACCAGAAACGAAAGCTCAAGCGTTGTCCCGAAGCTCTTGAGCAGTACAACACTCTTTTCAATGAGCTTAAGGAAAAGGCTCTTATTATGAAAAGAGGACTGTCCGATGACAGCCCCATGTCTGAGGTTTTGGCTTATTCCGAGCAGATGCCTTGACTGGGAAACCGAGCTTAGAGGCTTGGCGGATCAGCTGAGGGAGAAAATGGGGTAAAATATATAAGTTATTAATGTTAAAGGCTATGCGTTATCCTGATTCCAACTTCAACGATAATAGGCACCGATTTTACCATCGGACAGATAGCGCAAATGACAGGCTACACTCCTCCAACTAAAACGCCGAAGAATTCCGGGTAACAGATAAATTTTAAAAGCTCCAAAACAGACATTCGGTGTCTGCTCAGGAGCTTTTTATGAATCAATTATTTTTCAATCTGCCAGCCATTGCTTTCCTGCTGAATATTCCACATACGGGCATAAAGTCCGTTCTTTTCCATAAGCTCACTATGAGTTCCCTGTTCGGTAATTTTGCCCCTGTCAAGCAGAATTATTTTGTCCGCACCTGCAACGGTCTTGAGCTTGTGTGCTATCATTATAACAGTTCTGCCCTTGACAAACTCTTCTATCGCCTGATGAACATCACATTCGTTTTCGGGTTAAAAAGATGATGTTGCTTAGGTCAAAAGCAGCACTGGCGCATCTTTCAGTATCGCACGGGCAATGGAAATACACTGCTTTTCTCCGTCCGAAAGCATCGAGCCACCCTCACCTATCATCGTTTCATAGCCTTTCGGCAAGCTTGCCTGGAGCTTTGCTCATAAGAGATTCCAGCGGGCAGCTTTCGGATATGCTTCGCAAACTTCGTTCTTCCATAAGCTCCTGCGGCATATCCGCCGAAATATATGGCATAGTTTGCGGCAAGTTCATGCAAATACAGCACCGCCACCGATCTCAGCGTAGGTGAAATAGCAAAAGCTGTCGGATACGAACGTTCCGACAGCTTTTCAAGCTATTTTTCACGAATAACGGGACTTCTTCCCACAGAGTACAGAGAGTTAGAACCTGTATTCATAAGAAATGTATGCGGATTTTCGAGCATAATTTTGTTGCAGACAAGGCAAAAATCCGCAGGCGTGCTGCCGCACGGCAAGGATTTTTAACGCAGTATGCAGCAAAATTTGCCGAAAAGACGTGTGCATATGCTTATGAAGACAGGTTCTTAGAAAAATACTTTCCAGTCCTTTTTTAGCAAGCGGATAATAGTGATATTAAACCATCTCAGCAACATAAAATCGGTTGTTTTTGCATTAAGCTCTTTCAAGCTTCCAGCCTGCCGCCTTTTCCCTTGCGGCGATAAAATCGGCGTATAATCCCTTTTGTGTGATAAGCTCGGAATGAGTGCCCTCCTGAACTATGCTGCCGTTCTCAACTGCGATTATGTGGTCGGCGTTTTTTATGGTGTTAAGACGGTGTGCTATCATTATAACGGTCTTGCCACGGGTAAGTTCGCCGAGAGCGGCAAGTATCTCCTGCTCGTTCTCCGCATCGAGTGCGCTTGTGGCTTCATCGAGAATTATAATAGGTGAATCCTTGAGTATCGCTCTTGCAATGGATATTCTCTGTTTTTCGCCGCCCGAAAGGCTGCTTCCACCCTCCGAAAGCACCGTATCATAGCCATTCGGCAGCTTTCGGATAAAGTCATCGCACCGTGCGGCTTTGGCGGCTGCATAGACCTCTTCGTCCGAAGCGTCCGGCTTCCCGAATCGGATATTGTTCATAACAGTATCCTCAAACAGATACACCCGCTGAAAAACCATACTTATCCTTGCCATTATCTCCTCGTATCTCATATGTCGGACATCTGCGCCGCCGATGCTGACTGTTCCCGAGGAAACGTCTCTGAAACGCGGGATAAGCTGGCAGAGGGTCGTTTTTCCCGAGCCTGACGGACCTATTACAGCTGTCAGTTCGCCCTCCTTTATCACCGTTGAAATGTTTTTCAGCACCTCATTCTCGCCATAGGAGAACGAAACATTGTCGAACACTATCTCATTTCCTGATGCGGAGAGAACGGGTTCATATTCCGTGAGTGTTTCACACTTTTCAAGCTCCGTTATCTCATCTATGGCGCTGTCGAGCATTCCTATCATCGAAAGCGCCGAACCTGCCTGATTGAGCGAAGCATAGACTATAAAGCTGAATATTATCAGCATAACTGCATACGAAAAAGTGATCTCCCCCGTCACGGCGCATCTGTAAACTGCGGCAAACATAATCGCAGCTTCAAAAAGAGCAATGACGATATACGCAAGAAACTGAGTCGGCATTGAGATATCCGTGAGCTTAAGATTTGCTTTGCAGCTTTCATCAACAGCATCTTCGGTATCTCTGCCGCTTTTCTCAAAGCCGAAAGCCTTTGTTACCTTTATGCCCTGCAAAAATGTGAGGATACTGTCGGAAAGACGGCTCTGTGCCGCTGTGAGTGAAGGCGCATTTTTCTGCGATATCTTCATCTGAAAAGCAACCACCGTAAGATAGCATACTATTCCCGCACCCGTCAGCAAGCCTATCCGCACATCGTAAAAAATCATAAACAAAAACATTGCGGCAGAGCTGAAAAGTCCCGAAACTACGGAGATGAGCGACATTGTTGCTCCCGTTTCAACACCCTGCAGGGTCGTTGTCATAGAAGCTGTAATGCGTCCGCCCGAAATGTCGCTGAGAACACCGAGCGGCACTCTGCGCAGCATTTCACCCAGTGAGATACGCTTGTCGGCGGTCATAAGAAAGCCTGCTTTCATTGCGTTCGTCTGCTCAAAATAGCTTGCGGCAAGGTTTCCGACAATGGACACAGCCGTGAGTATCACAAGCTTTGCTATTGTTTTCCCGCCCTTGCCGAAAACAGCGTCCGTCACTGTCATTATCGCATAAAGCTGCGTTATCCCCAACAAGCTTCGGAAAATATTCGCAGCTATCGCCGAGATGAAATATTTTTTGCGGGCATTTCCGAACGCCCATATTTTTCTGAACGTATTTATCATAGCTTATCCCTCCGACAATGCCCACTGCTTTGCATAATCGGGGCATTTTTCGAGCAGCTCGGTGTGAGTTCCGCCGGCTTCTATCCTGCCGTTTTTCACATACACTATCTGCTCCGCATTCATTACAGTGGAAAGCCTGTGTGCAATCACAACAAGAGTTCTTCCCCTCGCCGCAGCCGAAAGAGCAGTCTGTATCGAGGCTTCGTTTTCGGGATCGGAGCTTGCGGTGGCTTCGTCAAGAATCATTATCGGAGCATTTTTCATCATTGCTCTTGCAATGGCTATACGCTGGCGTTCGCCGCCCGAAAGTCTTCCGCCTGCCGCTCCCGCCGTTGTCATATAGCCCTGCGGCAATGCCCTGATAAAATCATCGCAGCCTGCCGCCTTTGCAGCTTTTATGACCTCATCGTCTGATGCGGACGGATCGCCCATTCGGATATTTTCCATTATCGATGTATCAAAAAGGAACGTGTCCTGATCGACATAAGCGATGTTTTTGTTCAACGACTGCTGAGATATCTCCGAAATGCTATTTCCGCCGATGAAGATATTACCGCCGTCAGCGTCCCAATATCCTGCGATAAGCTTTGCTGCCGTTGATTTTCCGCTTCCCGACGGACCGACAAGCGCAAGCATCGTTCCCGAGGGGACTTTTACGGAAATATGGTCTGCCGCAGGCTCTTCTTCCCCCGAATAGGAAAATGTCACGTCCGAAAGCTCAATATCAGCACCCGATATTTCCTCATTGCCCCTTTTAAGCTCGGAATAATTGAGAATATCCTTTATTTCCTTTGCGTTCGTTCCCATCTGCGCAAGCTGATCGAAGTAGGACATTGCCTGCATAAGCGGTCGGAAAATGCCCAGCGAAAGCAGTATCATCATAAAAAACGTTTCGGGTGCAAGCGTACCGTTATTGTAAAAGATCACGCCTGCAATAAGCACGGGGAAAACCGAAAACGGAGCTATCGCCATTCCGAGCGAGGAATATATCTGCGTTTCCTTCTGCCAGTTTATGTTATATTCTGCATGACCGTAAACGGCTTCCTTGAATTTTCCGTAGCACTCATCGGCACGTCCAAAGTTTTTTATCACCTCAATGCCGCCGACATATTCCGTCACAGCCTGATTCATCGACTTCATCGCAGCTATCTGCCCCGCATACTTTTCGGCGTAATTTTTCATCATTCCGCCCGTTGCAGAAAAACCTATGATTATCCATAGAAGTATGCCCAGCGCAAGCCGCCAGTCAATGAAAAAGCTCCATATCATCATTGCAGCAGGGGCAAGCAAATTCGCCGTCAGTTCGGGCAGCATATGCGCAAGAGTGCGCTCCATTCCCTCGATATGGTCGGTGAGCATTGCCTTTAAGCGGCCGCTGCCGTTTTCCTCGAAATATCCCATAGGCAGTCGGACAAGCTTTTCAATAAGAGCCTTGCGTATATCGCTAAGCGTATTGTATGCGGCGTGGTGCGATATCCACGTTGAAGCATTGATAAGCACACCGTTGAGTATCTTGCACACAGCCACCAAAGCTGCATATATCATCAGCGAACGTATCTCGGCATTTCCCGAAAAAAGCTTTCCTGCAATAATTCCTGCGAATGCATAAGCGGCAAGTCCCGAAGTGACCGCAGCCACGCTCACCGCAACCGACAGACCGTACTGCGTACCGTAGGGCTTCATAAAGCCGCCAAGCTCGCCGAAAAACGACGGCTGTTTATTGTCAGAATTCATTTCCGTCCTCCGTGCTGTCGGCTGTGATATGCTTCTTGACGATCTTTGAGCCTATCATTGCGCCGATAAATGCCGCAACGATTATTCCGACAAGGAGAAGCGGTGCGCCCCATGAGCCAAGCATCTTGGAAGCTGCAAGTATTGCGTCCTGTCTGCCGTCGGAAACGGAATTTTCAGCCATTGACTTTGCTGCAATGGCATAAGGATAGATCGTGCTGCCGATGCCTGCAAGCACCTGAGTTATAATGTAGCTTGCGGTAAGTCCCTTAAGATTGCCATAGCCTGTCTTTTTCATGATAATCTCGGCAATAACGCCCGACAGCAGATACAATACTATGTACGGCAGATATCCGCCGAGAATACCTCTTACAAAGCTGTATATCATCATTGCGCCAGGCTTTTTGATCTTGGTGCCGATGATGAAATATACAACTCCCTCAAGCAGCGAGAAGAATACAGGCATAAGCACTATCGTTATCGGCAGAGCGTAAAGAAAAGAGCTTATGAAAAATATTACAACGTTGATGAGAGTTAAAAGCGTTACGGTGATAATGTCCTTGACCTTTAATTTAGATGTGTTCATAATAAAATTCCTCCATTAAAATAATACTCCGACGATGACCGCCGCAATAAGTATTGCTGTGAATAAAAAATCCCATACTCTGAACTGTACTGAAATATAGGAGCTTCGCTTTCGTTTAAGGTCGATGCCCCTTGTTTCTGCCGATGCCGAGAGTGCTTCCGCAATGCGTATGACCCTAAGCGCCATCGGAACGGTATGTATCTCGATATATTCGGGAAAGGCTTTGAGCTTCTGTAACGCCGATGAAAATGCTCCTCTTGTTTCGATCGACTGGTTCATAAGCTTCATATCCTCGGAGAGCGTCGGGAAAAACCTGAAAACCACCGAGCATATCATAATTATCCTTTCGGGGATATGGCATTTTCTAAGTGCCGCAACAGTCCGTGACGCTTCATCCCTGCCGATGAGAGTACAGAACACCAGTCCTGCCGACAAAAGCCTCGGGAAATACACGGCAAGAAAGGACATCACCGTGTCGGGGAAAAGCTTATCCAGAAGCAGGAGCAGTGAAAATATCCCTGCGCCGCACAGCGAAAGTGCCGCAAACCCGTCAAAAAGTATCATTGCGAACACCGCCGCCGAGACCGCATAAACGAGCGGATTTGAGATTGAAGATACGACCGTCATCGCCGTCAGCCAGTACAGGAGCTTCACCCTCGGGTCGATCCGTCCGGCAGGCTTTTTCTTCTGCATCCGTGCATTGTCTGCAAGCCGGAAGTTCTCGTCCATATATTCCGTAAGCGAACGAAGCTCCTCATCGCTGTTCAGCTCGGTTTCAAAGCTCATTTTTCCGCCCGAGATGCATATACAGCGTGTGCAGACCTTTGCCATAAGCTCAATATCGTGCGTTATGATGAAAACAAGCTTGCTTCGGCTCATCTCGGCGATCATCTCTCCGCAGCTTTCAAGGTTCGCCGCATCAAGTCCTGCTGTCGGCTCATCAAGAACGACCACAGGCTTCGGCGAAAGATACGCCAGCATAAGACTGAGCCTTTGCATCTGTCCGCCCGAAAGAGAAAAGGGGTGACGGTTTCTTATCTCCCACATTCCCGTTTTTTTCAGCAGCCGCTCTATTTCCTCCGAAAGTCCCTCACGCCCTTTGTTGCCGTAACGGAGCTCATTTATGACCGAGTTTGTGAAAAACTGGAACTCCGCTTCCTGCATCACAAACATTACATTCCGCTTTATTTCAGAAGTCTTTATTTTTTCTTCGTTGTATAAAATGCTGCCCGATGTAGGTTTAAGCAGTCCCGAAATTATCTTGCCGAATGTGGTCTTTCCGCAGCCGTTAGAGCCTGCGATTGCAATGACCTCGCCCTGCTTTGCGTTTACGGATATCCCGTTCAGCACATCGCTCCCGTTTTTGTACCGAAAGCCGACATTTTCCGCCGAAAAATCAAACCCTGCCTTGCCGACAGGCTTTTCCCTGTGCTTCATCTTCACAAGCGAAAGGTCTGTGGTGCGCAGCGACATTTCCGTAAGCTCATCAATGCTTTTCGCAGCCATTTTCTCTGCGGTGAAGCGGTGCTTTATCTCTCCGCCGTCTATCAACCAGTACTCGTCCGCAATGCCGCCGAGATAATAGAGTCTGTGTTCGCTGAGTATAAGCGTTTTTCCCTGCTCTTTCAGCTTAAAAAGCATCCTGCGGAAGCGTTCCACCGCAGCATGGTCAAGGTTCGCCGTCGGTTCGTCGAGCAGCATTATATCCGTATCAGCCGCCCACGCCGCCAGTATCGAAACAAGCTGACGCTCGCCGCAGGAAAGCTCGTAAACATTGCGGTCACGCAGCTTTTCCATATCAAAAACGGAAAACGCCTTGTCTGTCCGCTTTATTATCTCCTCTCGGGAAGCACCGAAATTTTCAAGTCCGAATGCGATCTCCGTGCAGCTGTTCACGGTGAAAAACTGACTTCTCGGATCCTGAAATACCGAAGCTGCCAGTTCTCCGACCTCGCCTATGGACATATCGCCCGTGTCCCTGCCGTTTAAGCGGCAGAAGCCTTTCAGCAATCCGTCATAAAATGTCGGGACAAGTCGGTTCAGACACCGCAGCAGCGTTGTTTTTCCGCAGCCGCTCCCCCCGCAGAGAACGATGCATTTTCCCTTTTCTATCCCGCCCTGTGCAATGAGCGCAGGCTTTTTTTCTTCCGAATATCGGAATTTTATATCAAATTCCGCAGCATAATTTTTTTCTGACATTTTTTCTCCTACCGCCGTTAGCCAAAACTAACTAAAATTCATAAAAAATGTGCCGTCCGACACATTTCAGTGCATTTATATTTTTTCAAAAAGCCCTTTCCAGCCCGATTCGTGGAACTCCTCAACGCTGTCCATGAGCCTTACCGCTTTTTCCTTGTCAAAGCCCTTTTCGAGCACCTGCTTGTAAAACTGGAACTGCTCATTCATTATAAGCTCGATAAGGTCGGTGTCTATCTCTTTTTTCGCCCTCTGACGGATAAATTCGGCAGTTGACACAGCCTTTTGATTTGTCCATTTGTTAAGTTGTGCTTCAACCGAGCTTCCCGTGCTTCGGCAGAAAAGCAGAATACATTCATCATAATAGGTAAATAAAATATCCACGTATATCTGACGCTCAATGCGTATAACCTTTAAGATATCACCGATATCCTCACTGTCCCTTACGTCATTATAAGCCTTTTCAAGAGGGGAAAAACGGCGCTGCATCTCCTCCAGAAGCGGATAAACAAGACTGCAAAAAAGCTCGTCCTTGCTTTTGTACCGTGTATAGACAGCTCCCGTCGTAAGTCCCGCTTTTTCGGCGATCTTATTCAGCGAAGCTTTGCGGAAATCATTTTCCTTAAATTCCTCCATAGCCGCCTTTATTATTTTTTCATCAAGTGAATGATCCTTAACCGCCATACTCTCACCTTTTAAATCAATAATGATATTATCAATAACTGCATTATCGATAATATCATTATTGATAGCATTTGTCAAGAGAAAACTATAAAAAAATGCAGACAGCATAAATTTCGCCATCTGCAAAACAATATTTTTATCATTTGTGCCCAAGAAACACATTTTTTATGTTACAGGCTCACAATATAGCTCCAACGGAATACAAAACACCGATGATTTACACAGAAAAATATTTTTTCAACCTTAGAACAGCTTCATCAGACCATGTTCCAAAATCTGTGATACTTCCATTCTCAAAGAATAAAAAGCTGTCGCAGCATTTTTCCACAAGCTCCGGGTCATGGGTAATGATAAACTGCGTTTTCCCCATTTCCGAAAGGCGGTTTATATTCTCTGCCGCGCGGAGCATATTTTGGTAGTCAAGTCCGCTTGTAGGCTCGTCATAAATTATCAGTTCTTTGTTTGCGGCAATTGCGCCTGCAATTGCAAGCCGCTGCTTCTGTCCGCCCGACAATGACATCGGGTGGGCATCTTTGTATTCATACAGCTCCATACTTTTCAGTACATTCTCGGCTGTACGTGCCTTTTCCTCATCGGATAAATTCAGTCCAAGCGTCACATCTTCCGATACGCTTTCGGAAAAAAGCTGGTGATTTACGTCCTGAAAGACCATATATACCTGCCTGCCGAGCTTTCGTCCCGAATATGTTTTTTCACCGTCGGAAATGCTTGCTCTGCACCTGCTTTCCAGTCCGCATAAACATCTTGCAAAGGTGCTTTTTCCTGCTCCGTTGTTTCCAAGCACAGCCACGACCGAGCCTTTGGGTATTTTAAGCTCGGGAATATTCAGCATAAAATCTTTTCGGGAAAATCTGAACGGAAATATCGTATATTGCTTCTCGAAAGCTTTTGCAACGCTTTTTAGCGGCGTAAAATCACAAAAACACCTTAGTCCCTTTGAATGAAGCTCCTCTGCCGATCTGCCGAAAAATTTTTCTGCGGAAATATCCTCCGATATGCTGCTGTTATCAAACAATATTACCCTATCCGCAAAGCCCTTTGCCCACCAAAGGCGATGTTCGGCAATAATGACTGTTTTGCCAGCCAGTTTCCATTTCATAATAATATCCCGAAGCTCACGAATTGCGGAAATATCAAGATTTGAAGTCGGCTCGTCAAGCACCATTATATCGGGACTCAGCATACTAACGGAAGCGCAGGCTATCTTCTGCTTTTCTCCGCCCGAAAGCTCAGAAACACTTTTTCCAAGCAGTTTTTCAAGCCGAAATTCACGGACATTTTTTTCAAATCTGCGCAGTATCTCACTCTTTTCCATACCGATATTTTCGCAGGCGAAAACTATCTCCGTGTCGGTAAGCATAGTATAAAACTGCGACTTGGGATTTTGAAACACCGAACCGACCTTATCCGCAAGGCTGTGCAGCTGAATATCCGATGTATCCGTTCCGTCAACAATGACTTTTCCCGTAAGTTTTCCCTCATAATAGCAGGGAATAAGTCCGTTTATAAGTCGGCTGAATGTGGTCTTGCCGCTGCCCGACTTACCGCAGAGCAACACAGTCTGACCGCTCGGAATGCTTATGCTGATATTTTTGAGCGTTGCTCCCGACAGCGAATTTTCATAGAAAAATCCCGCATTTTTTATCTCTATCATTTTACAATCCCGTTACCTTTGAAAATATATAAATTATTACCACGGCGAAGCAAAGGACAAATGCCGCAATATCCTGTATGTGAAAGCCGCAGGTGCATACATTTGTCCGCCTGTTCGGAGCGTCCAGTCCCCTTGTCATTGCCGAAGCGGACAGCTCATTTCCTGCCTGCATAAGCTCGGTGAGAAGCGGCACCATTCGGTATTCAAGCATTTCGGCAGGCTGCCCGAACGAGCCTATCCCTCTCAGCCGAAGAGCATCACGGATAAGCCCATACTCTTCTTTTATCGTAGGAAAAAATCTGAACATCACCGACACAGGAACAGAAAATTTTTTTGAAATATGAAAGCCGTCCATCGCTGCGATAAACTCGCTTACCGTTGTGGATAAAAGCAGCACTTGAAACATTGCAAGTCCCGGAAGCATCTGCGTAAAGATCGAAGCTATGGCAGAGGCAAATATATTCAAGAACGGAACATCAATCTGCCTGAGAATATCGGGCAGCACAAGGCAGACAGCATACGCCGCCCCACAGCCTGTGGCAGTCCCGTACTTTTTCAGTATCAGAAACGACATGAACGGCACAGCCGCAAGTAACGGCAGCACATACCGCATAACGCCCGTATATCCGCAGGAAAACATAATAAATGAAACCGTAAGACACATTATAATTTTCGTTCTCGCATCAAGATAAAGCTGCTTTGAGGTCGGCTTTTCGGTGAAAAGAATACTGTTCATCAGATCATTCCGCTCCTGACAAAATGCTTTTTGAGCACAGCCTTTCCGATATATCCGCCTATCAGTCCGCCTGCGAATGCCGACGCCGCCACAAGCGGTATTGTATAGCTGTGGGAAAAATATCCCGACATGATATCCATATATTCCTGACCGTAATAAGCGGTTTTCTCGGCAAACTGTTTTTCGGTCATAAACACATAGCTCGCAACATTTGCGTTTGCTCCCACACTGCACAAAGCATAGCTAAGAATTGCTGCTCCGACACTTTTGTAAGCCTTTGATCTAAGGATAAACTCGGCAATTACCGCACAAACCGCTCCACCGATAAGGCTGTATATCCCCACTCCCGCAAGGGTAAGTATCACGCCGTAGATGATATAAGTAATGAGAACCATACCGAACTTTTTTATTCTTGAAAAATAAAGCATCATCGGTATTCCAAGCACAAGCGAGCTTGCAAAGGGTATCATCATATTCACAAAAGGAATAAATCCCATAACTGCGGCTATCACAAGATTTAAGGCAATACCGCACAAGCCATTGAAAACCAGGAAGAAAAATGGTATAATATAGTTATGAATAAACAACTAAC
>ERZ1034920.2077-NODE-2077-length-11812-cov-7.851663_pt1 | contig 11812 bp, 8 predicted proteins | sample MGYA00520688_ERZ1034920 | MGnify/ENA primary metagenome ERZ1034920 (study PRJEB33766, sample SAMN09781785) | gut metagenome | biome: gut microbiome | host: Homo sapiens | place: Madagascar | study: EMG produced TPA metagenomics assembly of the PRJNA485056 data...
GAATAACTCATATCAATAATTGATTTTATGGCATCAAGCTCATCAAGAAGTTGAATCTGCACATTATTGAATCCAACTGTATTAAAAAAAGTTGATATTATCCGACAGCATTCGTCATATGAAATATCGCAAGGAACAGTGAAAACCACACGCTTACTTACCTGTTTATTGTAATTGCTTTGTGAATAATCACAGATACTTATATTGGGGTTAGTTTTCAGAAGTTCTTTGTAAATTGACTGACCCTGAGGAAAAATGTTTGTACTGCCTGAGAGAAGACAGGGGCGATAGTATATCTTTTTATTGGATATGCTTCCATCGGATATATTTACACCAATATATTCAAAGTGATCACTTCCGTCGGCTTTGATTTCAGGCAGGCTTTCTTTAATAAAATTAATTAGACTCATTTTTCTACTACAAAGTCAGAAAGAATCGTGTATAATGTGCCGTTGTCGTGTTCATATGTAAGCTCGATTTTAAGCCAGTTAACATTGGAAATATCTATGTCTATAGGCACAGCGGCTGTTGTTCTGTTAAGATCAATTGAATAAAGGACGGAATCATCGCCATAAAAAGTTAGCTTTCCATATGTGCTGTCACTTATGTCATTAACTGCGGCAATACCATGAATTCGGCTGTATTTATATCCCAGATAGTAGCTTGCGCTTCCATTGTCTATATTCCAACCATCACATGTTGTAGATATTTGAAACAGGTTGCCTACGTCGTATTCATTTCCTAATGTATCTTTTAATTTATCTCCCGAGTCAATAACTTCATACCTAGAGGATTCTGATATTTTAAGGTCATATAGGTATGTTGGCTTGATCTCGTTTATTTTATCTGACATAGCATGAAATTCATCTGCGTTTACTACCTGCTGTGCGTTTTCCAGCATAGTCAGTGCTTTTATATAATTTTCTTCATTACATAATGCTGTGACCTTTTCTGTAATCAGAGCCACATATTCGTTGGATATTTCAGATTGAAGCTGGGAAACTTCGCTGTCTTCGGAACCATATTCATCAGTGTATTCCTTTATTGTTCCGAGGGCTTCTTCGTAATTGCCGTCTTTTTTCAATTTTGAGGCAGTTTTTACAACTGCTGTTTTTCTTACAGCTGATATTTTTTTTGATACTTCCAAGGAGACTATTTCCGAGTTGGTATTATTTTTTTCAGAATTAAGGTAATCAATGGCTTCATCGTAAGAACCGCTTTCTACTAACTCATCAGCATGACTGTTTATCTGCTGCAGTTCATATTCACTTTTCTTTACTTCAAGATCTGTTATTTTGTCATCAACTGCACTTATAAATTCTTCAGAATCAATAGTTGAACGGCTGTTTTCCAAATATGCAATGGCATCATCATACATATTTTCTTTTTCATATGCAGCGGCATTTTCCATGACACTGTTTTTATAATTTATAAGAGCTGTATTACTGCTTGATACAGCATCATTATAGTTAATATCGTCCTGATAGACACTTTTAAAGCACTGATATGCTGTTAGATAATCATTATTTGCCATAGCGCTATTTCCGTTCTCAAAAGCATCTTTGGAAGCTTTAAGCGTTGCCAGTTTGGCAGAGCAGTTAACAAGCACCTGATCCATATCGGAAATACGCATTTTATAAACAGCAGAAATAAGTTCCATAACGGTATTATAGTCTGTTGTATTGTTTGCATAATCCGTTATGCTGTTTTCAATTTTTTCACTTAATCCATCTATCAATGATTGATACTGTTTATCATTTAGATTGTTTGAGTTATACGCATCGACGGCAGAATCATATTCCCCCTTTTCAATATATTTGAGTATTTGCTTTTCACTGTTTCCACATGAAGTAAATGTGGCAGCGACAGCCGTTGCGGCTATTATTGCGGTGGTAGTCCTTTTGTAAATGGCTTTCATATTTCCCTCCATGATTCTACTTATTTGTTTTATGTGGAAGAACCCTCGTTGTAAAAGTTATATTACTGCAACCCAACAAATATATTTGGTTTATATATATTATAATGTAATATATTGGATTTGTCAAGTATAATCCATGAAATATGTTATACTATATCAAATACCAATGAAAAAGAGGATAAGCAAATGGCATTTTATAAAAGAATAAAAGACCTGAGGGAGGACAGCGACAAGACACAAAAGGAAATTGCAGATTATCTCGGTACCTGTTATCAGTATTATGCGGTTTATGAAAAGGGAAAAAGCGAAATATCCTTTGAACGTGCGATAATGCTTGCGGATTATTACAATGTGAGCCTTGATTATATTGCGGAGAGAACGGACAATAAAATGGGAATGTGTCCGGCGCTTTCAAAGGAGCAGTCGGAGCTTCTTAATGCTTACAGCAGGCTTTCGGAGCGTGATAAAAGGCTTATATCGTCTCTTATGAATGAAATGGAACAACAAAAATAACGGAACGCTTTTACTCATCCTGAGAAAAACGTTCCGTTATTTTGTTTTATGGTTAATTGTGTGTTACGTGTTGACCATTGGAGATAATACAATATTTCATCTTACGGTAGGAGCTACGTCAACGAAATCAATGCCATTATCTTCAAGGAAGCTGAAATCATCAAAATCGGTATCCATAAGGTCGGACTTTGCGGCGGTGGGTGTCGCATAAACGATATCAGCGCTTGTGATGTTTGTCCATGCGCCGTTTACGTATGCCTTTACTGCGAAGCCGTAGGTTGTGCCGTTTGTAAGACCTGTTACGTACATACCTGTTGCAGTTCTGTAGCCTGCTACTGACCACTTGCCGTTAAGGTAGGTGTAAACTGCGTAATTTGTTGCGCCGTTTACGGAAGTCCAGTTAAGGGCTACACGTCCATTCTGTCCCTGAGCCTTGGTGATTACGGGCTTTGCGGAGGTTCCCACGGGTGTTGCATAGACGATATCGGAGCTTGAAATAGATGTCCATGCGCCGTTAACGTATGCCTTGACTGCAAAGCCGTAGGTTGTGCCGTTGGTAAGGTTCCTTACGTACATACCTGTGGCTGTTCTGTAGCCTGCTACAGACCATGTGCCGTTGAGATAAGTATAAACTGCGTAATTTGTTGCTCCGTTTACGGAAGTCCAGTTCAGTGCTACCTGACCGTCCTGTCCCTCTGCCTTGGTTATCTTGGGCTTTTCAACGGCGGCTGTGGGTGTGGCATATACGATATCCGAGGAGGAGACCGATGTCCATGCTCCGTTTAAATATGCCTTGACTGCGAAGCCGTATCTTGTGCCGCCTGTAAGTCCGCTGACGGTCATTTTAAGGGCGGTGGTGGTTCCTGCGTTATACCATTTTCCGTTTGCGGTGTAATAAACTGCATAATTTGCTGCGCCCGAAACGGAGCTCCAGCTGAGATCGACCTTGCCTCTGCCTGCGGTGATGCTTGTTATGGAGGGTGTCAGGCTGGGAGCGGTGGAGGTAAGGGTATCGGAAACGGAAAGTCTTCCCTTTTTGGTGGCTGCGGTGATAATGGCTGTTCCGCCGCCAGCTACGGTGACATTTCCTGCTGAATCCACCTTTGCGGCGGAGGAGCTTGATGAATAGTTGAATGAGGAGCTGTCAACGGTGGCAGTTATATATGTCCAGCCCACGTTATTGTTGCTGACGGTGAATGTGGTGGTCTCGCCTGCAGAAGAGAAGGTGTTTTCTGCCAGCCTGCCGCTCATATTTATATAGTCTGTTGAAGCGCTGACTGCGGCTGTGGCGGATGCTGTTCCCGTTCTCACGGCGCCGTCGGCTGTGATATCGCTGAAGCACTGCACCCAGAAGTTGATGCCCTTATAATTGAAGCAGCCTACGCCCACGCCGGTGTAGTTTGCTTCGAGGATATTTTTACGGTGACCTGTGGAGTTCATCCAGCCTGTTATTACTTCGTCGGGGTCTGCCTGACCTGCGGCGATGTTCTCACCTCTCCAGCCGCCGTCAAAGGCGGTGAAGCAGCGGCTTCCGTCGGGACGGGTATGGCTGAAATATATGACTGTTTCGGCTGCTCTCTGCATTGCGGCAGCGGTAAGGGTGCTGTCGGCGGTGAGGGGGGAAAGACCGTTATTCACACGCTGCTCGTTGAGCAGGGTAATTACCTGTGAGGCATATGTATAGTTCTGCGTGCCGCTGATGTTCAGTGTTCCTGTAGCCGAGGCATAGATATCGTCTGTCAATGCGCTGTCGTATGGGGATTCGGCTGCCTCGGTGGATATTGCCTCGCCGATAGTTGTTTGGATACCGTCAACATCTGTTTCGGCAAACGCTGCTGCGCTCATTGACAGGCAGAGTGCGGCGGAAACTGCGCAGGCGAGGAGCTTCAGCGTTGATTTCATTTTGTCATATCCGCAGGTTTTATGATATGTCTGTGCGTTATGTTCCTTCATATCAGGATCATTCCTTTCACAGCCCGATAAAAGAGCTAAAAGATTATACATATTTATTATAATATTTTTGGGCGCTTATGTCAATCGTCAGGAAAAATACGGGGGAGAAATTTTCGGGGGATTTATGGGGAATGTGTACAAATAAAAAAGCACAGATATATTGGCTTTGTGCAAATATATCTGTGCTTCGATAAGTAAGTGCTTTTATTTTATGGCTTCTGCTTTATTTGGTTTATCGCTGCTTATGTTTGTATCAAGAACAACATAAAGAGGTCTGTTTTTTACTTCGGTAAATATTCTTGAAAGATAGCTTCCGATTATTCCCACGCTCAGCTGCTGTATTCCTGAGACAAATAAGATTATGCAGACCAGTGATGGCCAGCCATCTACCTTATCGCCCCACACCAGTTTTCTGATAATTACTACAAGTATCATCAGAATTGAAAGGGCGCAGAATGCGACACCTACTATCGATGAAATTATCAGAGGATAATTTGAAAATGATACTATTCCCTCTATTGAGTATGCAAATAGCTTCCAGAATGACCATTTCGTATTTCCTGCGTGGCGCTCATGATTGCTGAACGATATCCACTTTGTTTTGTATCCCGGCCATTCAAATATTCCTTTTGTGAAACGGGAGCGTTCTTTAAGGGACAGTACGGAGTTTACCATTTTTCTGGACATCATAGAGAAATCTCTTGCTCCGTCAACGATCTTTACGTTGGATATTTTATTTATGATACGGTAGAATTGTCTGGCGAAAAAAGAGCGGATGATCGGTTCGCCTTTGCGGTTCATACGGCGGGTGGCAATACGTTCATATTCACCGTCTTTGATAAGCTCATACATTTCGGGAATAAGTGACGGCGGATCCTGCAGGTCGGCGTCCATTACCACAACATAGTCGCCTGATGACGCTTCAAGACCTGCAAGCATAGCAGCTTCTTTTCCGAAATTTCTGGAAAAGTCAATATACTTAACGCTGCTATCCTTTTCACTGAGTTCTTTTATAATAGTAATAGTGTTATCGGCTGAACCATCATTTACGAATATAAATTCAAATAATGTGCCCTCAGGAAGATCCTTTTCAAGCTTTGTAACTTCGCTGTAAAAAGTCGGTATGTTAAGCTCTTCATTATAGCATGGCACTACTATTGATAATTTCATAATACACCTCTATGCAAAATGTTAACATTTATATATTATCTTAATTATAGCGCAATAAATTATAGTTGTCAAGGCTTATGATATGCGTTTTGATATTTACTATAAATTATTTTGAATTAAAATTGTCATAAATTATTGACATGAATGGCTAAATGATGTATAATCTAAATGTTCATGGCTTAGATTGGTGGTTTTAGCATATTGCATTTCTGAGTGTGATATGCTGTTCAAAATGTATTAAATTGCTGTGGAAGCTAAATTAAGTAAAAGGAATGAATAATATGGATCTGATCGAAGTAAGTGAAAATCCCAACCGTCACCCTTGGGAACTCTCAAGAACCTCATGTATAATTCAAGTGTTGAGATCTTTAAACATTCATGGTAACATCCTTGATATAGGCTGTGGGGATAGCTATTTCGATCACAACCTTCTTAAGGAAGATCCTGAATTGTGCATATACGGCGTTGATATATTTTTAAAAGATGAAGATGAAATAAATGATGAAAATCTGCATACCGTTAACTCTTTGGATAAGCTTCCGGATATTAAATTTGACTGTATAATTATGATGGATGTGCTTGAACATATAGAAGATCATAAGGAATATTTGACCAATATAGTCAAGCGCCTGAAAAGTGACGGAACAGTTTTTATTACTGTTCCTGCATTTATGAAACTGTTTTCTCTTCATGATGAGGAATTGAAGCATTTTAGGCGGTATAATCATAGGGAACTTATGGAAGTTATCAATGCGGCAGGATTAGAAGAAACAAAATGGTCTTATTTTTATTTTTCGCTTGTAATAGGAAGACTTCTTACAATGAATAAGACAGAAAATCTCAGCGGGTGGAATAAAAGTGCTGATAGTTTATCAACTAAATTTGTCACATGGGTCCTTAATGCGGATTTTAAAGTCTTATATGCGCTTTCAAAAATTGGTATTCATTTACCGGGTTTATCTCTTATGTCAATATGTAAGATAAAATAAGGACTTGCTATTATTTTCCTTTGATCGTTGCAGGACTTTAATTTCAAGATGAACAATGAGGTAATTTATGAGTCGTATATCAGAAAAAAAGAATTTTTCAAATATGAATATTGCAATTATAGCTATTATTTTGATTCAGATAATCTGTCTTGTGGTGACATTTGTGACGCAAAAAACGGCAAACCATGAGGATGAGTTCTTTTCGTATGCGTTGTCCAACAGCTATTACCGCCCTTTTATATATGGTTCAGCCCACCAAGTACGTGACAATATCAATGTGTGGATGACAGGTGATGATTTTAAATACTACATTGAAACGAATGAGAATACCAGATTTCACTATGATTCGGTCTGGGCAAATCAGACAGCAGATGTGCACCCGCCGCTCTATTATGCAGTGCTGCATACCATATGCTCATTTTTCCCAAATCACTTTTCATGGTGGTGGGCATTCAGCATCAATCTTATCTGCTTTGCAGTAACCCAGTTTTTCCTTTATAAATTTATAAACAGATTGATGAGTGCTGAGTTCCCGGGGCTGCTTGCATGTGCATATTATGGATTTTCGCTTGCGGGACAGGAATGTGCTCTTTTTATAAGAATGTACATGATGCTGGCTATGTTTGCGGTAATGTTTGTTTATATCAGCCAGACTATACTTATCGCAAAGGATAAGGTGTCGGTAAAGCAATATGTTTATATTGGCATAGTTACTTTCCTTGGAGCGCTTACACACCATCATTTCCTTGTGTTTGCCTTTATGTACACCCTTATTCAGTGCATTATCCTTCTTATAAAGAAGCGTATAAAGTGCTGCTTTGCTTATGGCGGTTCTGCTGCCATAGGAGTTGGACTTTCCATTGCGGCTTTCCCTGCTACATTGGATCATATGATAAATTCTGATTCGCTTATCTGGTCTCCCGATGCGGCTGATTTAAGAATACAAATTTATCAATATATTAGAATACTGATCAATCATACAACAGGAATATGGCTGCCGTTTTATGAGATGAATTATTATGCGGATATTTTGTTTGTGTTGTTCTGTGTACTGGTTATTTTTGCAGCAGTTTGCTTTCTGTACAGAAGGTCACAGTGGTTTACAAAGCTTTCGGGGTGGTTCAAAGGAGTATGCAAGAAAATTGCTCAGTGGCTCAAAACCTGTGACTTCAGTGCATTGATGGTTGTTGCTGCTTCAGCTTTTGTACTGATCGTAGTAGCTTATAAAGTTAATATAATGAATTTTGCACTGGAATCAGTCAGATACTTCTTTGTCTTTATTCCTGTGCTTGTGGGAGTTGCTGTGAGTCTGCTTTATATTATAAGCAAACACATTTCAAAGAAAATATGTTTGCCGATAGTAGGTGTGTTGCTGGCGGGCCTGCTTGTTTTTCAGAACGTTACCAATTCACTTAGCTTTGTTATGCAGAATGATCCGCAGTATGGCAGGATACAGGATTATATCAAAGGTCAGAACTGTGTTGTTCTTGAACTTTCCGGCATTTTTATGCCATGCTACAGCATAATGCTGAGTGAGACGAAAAATGACTTTATGACGCTTACTTACGGCAGAGAGTTTGAAAAACATGAAGATGAATACAAGAAGCTGTATGAGAATGGTGAAGACTTTTATCTGCTTTTTGACATACAGTATATTTCGGAAGAAGATGGCCCGAAAACTATGAGCTATAATGATATTGTAGGCTACTTTGAGAGAATATCCGGATATAAGGCTACTTTCTGTACGGAAGAATACACACATTATTTCCCTGTTCGCCTCTACAAATTTGAAAAGCAGACGGAAAATTAAAAAAATTGCTATTGCTTTTTAAAGATGGACGTGGTATAATAATATCAATATTTCAAAGGCTAAGCGTTCAGAGTAGCCGTTTTGTCACTTTTCAGAGAGCGTCCGTTCGGTGCGAGGGGCGCAGGTGCGGGCGGTGAAGTGCGTTCGTCAGCTTGGCGGGGGAAGCGTTTGCTGTGTTACATCGCAGCAAAACAGTGTGTATCCCGCTGCGGGTGTTCCCGTTACAGAATGGTATCGCTTCGGCGGTATATAAGGGCAGCTTGCTGCCGAATTGAAGTGGGACCGTGGCTTTTCGCCGCCTTCAGATATTTCTGAGGGCGGCTTTTTTGTTGCAGGCATATCATATGCCCGCTTGCTTTCATATAATAATATTATCCCTGCATTTCATACTAATCACCAATAAAACTATAGACAAAAAATCATCGCATAATCCATATACGCAAGATTATGCTCGATTTTTTGTATAGTTTTTAATTGGTTCTTAGTATCACAGGTTACAGGAGGAACGATATGAGCAGTTTTGATGAGCTTATAAAGCATTTTAAGGCGGATATTGAATCCGTCAAGCAGAGAGACCCTGCGGCTAAGAACACCGTGGAGATAATCCTCACTTACTCGGGACTTCATGCGGTGGCGGCTTACCGTGTATCCCATTATTTCTATAAGAAGAAAATGTTCCTTACCGCAAGAGTTATATCTCAGGCGGCAAGGTTTATCACAGGCATTGAGATCCACCCCGGCGCAAAGATAGGCAAGGGTCTGTTCATTGACCACGGCATGGGCGTTGTTATCGGCGAGACCACCGAGATAGGCGACAACTGCCTTATCTATCAGGGCGTTACCCTTGGCGGTACGGGCAAGGACAGAGGAAAGCGTCACCCGACGCTGGGCAACAATGTTATGGTCGGCGCAGGCGCAAGGGTGCTTGGTCCCTTTAAGGTGGGCAACAACGTAAAGATAGCTGCAAATGCTGTTGTGCTGGAAGCCATTCCCGACAACTGCACGGCTGTTGGTGTTCCCGCAAGGATAGCACGCTGCAACGGAAAGCCAACCACCGATCTTGACCAGGTACACATTCCCGACCCTGTTGCTCAGGAGCTGTGCAAGATGGATGTTCGCCTCAGCCAGCTGGAAAAGAAGGCGGGCATCACTCCCGCTCCCAAGGACGAACCCAATCTGGACTGCGGCTGCGGTTTCAGAAGCGATGATTATGACGATTACGTAATTTGAAAGGAAGAATAAAAAATGCAGATCTATAATTCACTGAGCCATAAAAAGGAAGAATTTATCCCCAACACTCCCGGCAAGGTTTCCATGTACACCTGCGGCCCTACAGTTTATCACTATGCGCACATAGGCAACCTGAGAAGCTACATCATGGAGGACGTTCTTGAAAAGTATCTCCGCTTCACAGGACTGGACGTTAAGAGAGTTATGAACATCACCGATGTCGGACATCTTACCAGTGACGGCGACACAGGCGATGACAAGATGCTCAAGGGCGCAAAGCGTGAGCACAAGACTGTTATGGAGATAGCTGATTTTTACACCAAGGCTTTCTTTGCTGACTGTGCGGAGCTTAACATCAAGACCCCCGATGTGGTGGAGCCTGCTACTCACTGCATTCCCGATTTTATAAAGGTGATTTCCGCTCTTATTGAAAAGGGCTACGCATATGAGGCTGGCGGAAACATTTACTTCGACACCTCAAAGCTGAAGGAATATTATGTTTTCGGCGACTTCAACGAGGAGGACTTAGCCGTTGCTGTTCGTGAGGGCGTTGACGAGGACGGCAACAAGAGAAACAAGGCTGACTTTGTTCTCTGGTTCACAAAGTCCAAGTTTGACGATCAGGAGCTTAAATGGGAAAGTCCCTGGGGTGTGGGATATCCCGGCTGGCATATTGAGTGCTCCTGCATCAGCATGAAGCATCTGGGTGAATATCTTGACCTTCACTGCGGCGGTATCGACAACGCATTCCCTCACCACACCAATGAGATAGCTCAGAGTGAGGCTTATCTGGGTCACAAGTGGTGCAACTACTGGTTCCATGTTCATCACCTTAACACCAATCACGGCAAGATGAGCAAGTCCAAGGGCGAGTTCCTTACCGTTTCCCTGCTTAAAGAAAAGGGCTACGACCCTATGGTTTACAGATTCTTCTGCCTCCAGTCCCATTACCGCAAGTCGCTGGTATTCTCCTATGAGAATCTTGACAATGCGGCAGGTGCATATGACAAGCTGATAGCAAGAGTGGCACGTCTTCTTGCCGAGACTCAGGGCGATATCGACAAGGCAGCTTATGACGAGCTGATGAAGGGCTTTACTGCGGCTCTGGACAATGACCTGAATACTTCTCTGGCAGTTACTGCGGTCTATGATGTTCTCAAGGCTGATACCACTGCGGCTACAAAGCTTGCGCTTATCGGCGAGTTTGACAAGGTGCTTTCCCTTGGACTTATCGACCATGCAAAGAAGCTCAGTGCAAAGAATGAGTCTGCCGATGATGATATTCCCGAGGAGATAAAGGCGCTTGCAGAGCAGAGAAAGGAAGCAAGAAAGGCAAAGGATTTTGCTCTTGCGGATTCTCTCAGAGACAAGATAGCTGAGTTGGGCTATGTTATCGAGGAGACCCGTCAGGGCACTAAGATAACCAAGAAGTAATGGTGTGATATGCAGACAAAGACCATAAAGATAAGAAAAAAGTATGTTTTCGGGTTCTTTTTCTTCGTTATTGCAGCTATCACTATATTTATGCTGATAAACGCATTTACGGAGATGAACAAGGCGGCTCCCGACCCTGTGGAGAATTATGACGACATTGAGCTTATCCAGTTTGAGCCTGTGGGCGACGGGGCGCAGGTGGCGCTCATATCCACCGACGTGGGGGATATGAAGGCGGTATTGTACCCCGATGAAGCGCCCAATGCGGTGAGCCTTTTTGTGAGCACTGCCGAGAGCGGCGGATATAACGGGCTTGTTGCGGGGCTTTACGAGCAGAAAAGCGTATTCACTCTTGACGCTCCCGAGATAGACGGCACATACAAGGCAGAGCTTCACAAAAATCTATGGCCCTTTAAGGGTGCGCTGTGCATGACTGACGGGGGAGACATTGTTTTCATCAACACGGTGCAGTACACCGATGAGGACAAGGAGTATCTTTCCGCAGAGGAGGGCGAGATGCCCGAGGTGCGTCATGCTTTTTATGAGCATGGCGGTGTGCCCAACTATGCTGGTCAATATGCTGTTTTCGGACAGGTTTTCGAGGGCATTGATGTGCTGGAGAAGATTGCGGACAGCGAGATGGGGACGGAGATAGTGGTGAAGAGTGTGGAGATAATGGCGGAAAAATAGTATATAAGCCGACAGAGCTTTTAAAAGCATAACTGTCGGCTTATTTGCAAGTTATACTAATCTTCAATCGCTCTATAGGCAAAGCCGACAGATGAAATAAGACCA
>ERZ1034920.2079-NODE-2079-length-11805-cov-4.385277_pt1 | contig 11805 bp, 11 predicted proteins | sample MGYA00520688_ERZ1034920 | MGnify/ENA primary metagenome ERZ1034920 (study PRJEB33766, sample SAMN09781785) | gut metagenome | biome: gut microbiome | host: Homo sapiens | place: Madagascar | study: EMG produced TPA metagenomics assembly of the PRJNA485056 data...
CGTCATGAGAGCGGCTGCTGATCTGGGCAAACATATTCCGAAGGAGCTGTCAGTTACTGGATTTGATGGAATAGAGCTGGCAGGATACTGTGTACCAAGACTTACAACAATAAAACAGAATACAGAGATCATGGCATCGAGAAGTGTTGACATCATGCTCAAGCATATAAATTATGCAGTAGCTGGTGAACATGAGATAGTGCCATATTCCCTGATAGAGGGTGAAAGCGTTAAGAGCATCGGCTAGGATTCAGGGAAAATCTTTTTAATTAAGTTTGAATTCGTCTTATACTGGTATATTATATATCAGTATAGGGCGATTTTTTTTATGAGATAAAAGTTCGGCAAGGCTCTGAGATTCGTATAGAGTATTTATCACAGTTTGGAGATGAGAATATGGATTACATAGACAATATTGAGCTGATTACAAGACTTGTGAAATCAGGATTTTTCGGTATAGTGGGAATATTCTTTATCGGACTTGCAATTTGGATAAAGAAAAATGAGGACCGTTGGAATTTTAAGAATATCGGAATAGGACTTCTGGCTGGCGGCGTGACACTTTTGCTAATCAGTGTATCTATGGTGATGGATAGTCTGCAGGATGGCGGGGTAATCGCTATAGACAGGAATAATCCTGTATGGTTGATCATGGATGTGATCAAGGTGCTGGCGTGTGTACTGATATTTGCGATAGCGGGATTTGCAATGAGGTCAAAACGCATAAAAGAGAATGATATGTATGATATGGAGATATCAGGAAAGATCATAGGATATGATACCCTGACCGGCAGGACAAAATTGCCGGGATATGCACAGCCCACAGTGGAATACATCGATCCATACAGCGGTGAGCCGGATTCTTATATGGTAAATCAGGATATAAACAGAAAGAAACATCCGATCGGCAGTGAGTATAAACTGCTTTACTCCAGGGAAAAGAGAACTGCCTATGAGAAGAAGTCAAATAAGGTGTACAGGGAGATGGAGGTATGCTTTGGGGGCTTGGCGGTGTTGATTTTCTGGCTGGTGTTCCATACATGTGGCAGTTTTTTCAATAAAAGACGAGGAGGACATGCCCTATGAATCAGCAGACAGATATGTATATGGATGCCCATAAACTGTCGGATGCAGTAAGGTCAAAGACAAATGTGATAAAGCTATTGTATATTTTAAGAATACTGGATGTTGCGATTCCGGCAGTCATTATATTATTTGAATTCATCCTGAACTGGGATGAGAAGTTCGATACGTTTGTACTTGGGCTTCTGATAGTTCTGGCAATACCGGGATATTTTCTGATAGACAAGCTGTATAAAACAAAAGAAAAAGAGCTTCGTGATTTCATGGGACGAAATGTCATAGCCTCAGTGCTCGCTGAGTGTATGCAGATAATGGAATACCAGCCAAATGGATGCATAAATGAGAATGTATTAAGAAATAGCAATATTTTTCAACATTACGACAGGCTTGAGGGATCAGAATATATACATGGTATATACAGAGGGGCAGAGTTTTGTTTCTGCAATCTGAAGCTGTTTGATGAGTTTAGAAGCCCGGACGGTGATAATGACTGCAGAGAGATCTTTAGCGGATGGTTTATGCTGCTGCCGCTAAAGAAGCCACTGGCGGGATATGTAAAGCAGCAGAGTCTGGAGCATATGATGAGTATGGAAGGCCGGGTGAAAATGTACTTTTCGGGCAATATGGCATATATCGCCGTGGATGATGTCAAAGAGCTGTTTGATATTGGCGGGAAAAATAAGCCAGCGGGAAATGATATAGAGGAAAGCAGACAGAGATACAGAGAGGATCTCATCAAGATGCTGTCCGTACTTGATGTGGTGATTTTGAACAGCAATCTGTTCTGATCTTGAGCTGGTGTTCTTGTAGTGATGAAGGAGTTGTTGATTACATAATGGAAAATATAAGGGATATAACGGAGCTTGTAAAGTCCGGCTTTATTGCAATCATCGGTTTGTTATTTATCGGAATTGCGATATGGATAAAGACAAAGGAGGACCGTTGGAATTTCAGAAATATTGGCAAATGGCTTCTGCTGTGGGGGATAGCTCTTGTTCTGCTTGGTGGCTGCATGGTGGTAGATGGCCTGGCGGATAGCGGAATGATAAATCCGGATGCGGACGGTTACTTTTGGAACTTGATGGACGCAGGCAAGGCTATGGGAATAGCAGTTTTTTTGGGTGCTGCAGGCTTTGTGATAAGGACGAAAAGGATTAAAGAGAATGAATTGTTTGACATGGATCTGCCAGGAAAGATAACGGATTATATAACCTGCGATAATGTACTTCCGGGATATGCCCAGCCGCTTGTGGAATACACGGATCCCTATAGTGGTGAGAGCGGATGGTATCATGTGAAGCAGGACGTGAGAAAAAAGAAATATCCGATAGGCAGTGAATATACATTATCTTATTCCAGAGAAGAACACAAAGTGTATGAAAAAAAGACAAACAGGGTTTACAGGGAGTTAGAGATATGCTGCTTCGGGATGGCGGCAATAGCGGTTGTTGTTGGAATTTTGAAAGCTGTGATTTGAGTGTAGAATATTTACATATTTGAATATTGTCTCATTAGAATACATATGCTATAATGTCGGCAGACATAAAAGAAGTAAGAGTCTATCACTGTGCTTTATTTAGGCACAAACGAAAACCCCAGAGGGTGCCACCTCTGGGGTTTTCTCCGTCTATTGGATGGGACGACGTATTTCCCAGGCTGATTGCCGACTACTTATCTCCATCCAGCCATTTGCAAATATAGTAGGAAACAATACTTGCTGCGACAGAGATGATAAAAGAAGTAAGAAGTGAAATCACTATGCTCACCCCCTTCCTGAGCTAGTATAGGGGCGGCAGCACAGGCAGTATAACACACAGATATGGCTGGCGAAATGCCACAAAACATATTGTAATAACCGTCGGTTCTATGATAATATAGATGTGTTTGCGATTAATGATAAAGTTTTACTATCAGGAGGAAAACAATGGGTGGATTTTTTGGCGTAGCGGCAAAAGATGACTGTGTGTTTGATCTGTTCTTTGGAATAGACTATCATTCACATCTTGGAACAAGGCGCGGAGGCATGACAGTGTACGGAGATAAAGGATTTGACAGATCCATACACAATATTGAGAATGCTCCATTTAGAACAAAGTTCGACAAAGATATGCAGAACATGAAGGGTTATTTTGGAATAGGATGTATATCCGATTATGAGCCGCAGCCACTCATAGTGCGTTCACATCACGGAACATATGCTCTGACAACGGTCAGCAAGATCAACAACGTTGATGAGATATCCAAGGAGATATTTGATCGGGGACATTCACATTTCCTTGAGATGAGCGGAGGGGATATCAACAGCACAGAGCTGGTGGCAGCCCTTATCAACCAGAAGGATAATCTGATAGATGGAATAAGATATGCGCTGGAGAAGATAGATGGTTCGCTGTCACTCCTGCTCATGAACCAGAATGGAATATATGCAGCCAGGGATATGCATGGAAGAACTCCAGTGGTTATAGGCAAGAAGGATGGTGCATTCTGTGCGTCATTTGAGAACTTTGCCTACAAGAACCTTGGCTATCATGACTATAAAGAACTCGGCCCTGGTGAGGTTGTCGTACTCACACCGTCCAACTGCGTGACACTTGTGCAGCCGGGCAAGGACATGAAGATATGTACCTTCCTGTGGGTATACTATGGTTACCCTGCAAGTTCATACGAGGGTATGAGTGTAGAGCAGATGAGATACAACTGCGGAGCCAGCATGGCAAAGAGAGATAACGTTAAGCCGGATATCGTAGCCGGCGTTCCGGATTCAGGAACAGCGCATGCAGTCGGCTATGCCAATGAGTCAGGAATACCTTTCTCAAGACCATTCATCAAGTACACACCGACATGGCCACGTTCATTTATGCCGACTATACAGAGCCAGCGAAACCTCATAGCGAAGATGAAGCTTCTGGCAGTTGAGGATCTCATCAAGGACAAGAGCCTTCTGCTTATAGACGATTCTATCGTGCGTGGAACACAGCTCAGAGAGACAACTGAGTACCTTTTTGACAGTGGTGCAAAGGAAGTCCATATCAGACCTGCGTGTCCACCACTTGTATACGGATGCAAATACCTGAACTTCTCAAGATCATCATCAGAGATGGATCTGATAACAAGAAGAGTTATCGAGAGACTTGAAAATGGCAATGTGACAGATGAGGTACTTCAGGAGTACACGGATCCTGATTCAGAGAAGTACGAGAAGATGGTTGACGAGATCTGCAAGGAACTGCATTTCACATCACTCAGATTCAATAGACTTGACGATATGCTCGAGGCGTGCGGAGTTGAGAAGTGCAAGCTCTGTACATACTGCTGGGATGGCAAGGAGTAAGCTGCGGATGACGGCGATGCTATATGCGGCAGACAGTATCATATATAAAATAATCAATTTGTAATAGTAAGAAAAACGGTGACAGGGATATGGCATTAGAAAATTCAAAAGAAATCACAATAGAAGAGATACAGGAACTGGATAAGGATTCGTATCTGATGGTTGACATCAGGGATGAAGTTGAGATATCCCACGGAGCCATCCCAGGTGCGATGGCAGTTTCTGTGGATAGTCTGATGCCGGAGCATCTGGCAGAGACCGCAGGTGAACTGTTTCCTGCAGAGGAATATATGCCCAGGGATGATTCAAAAGGGAAAAAACTCATCATCTGCTGCACCCACGGAACCAATAGCATTCCACTGGCGGAGAGATTTGCTGAGCTTGGATACGATGCAGTGAGCCTAAAGGGTGGCTATATATCATGGCTGCTCTACACCATGGGTAAGCAGGAGCAGACTGACATATGTGCCGATGTGGAGAAGAGCCTCCGCAAGAAGTTCCACAAGAAGATATGGTGCAACTTCACAAAGGCCATCAACAGATATGAACTGGTGAAGGAAGGCGACAGGATCGCCGTCTGTATATCTGGAGGTAAGGATTCCTTTCTCATGGCGAAGTGTTTTCAGGAGCTGAAAAGACATAATAAGTTCCCGTTTGAACTCAAGTTCATAGTCATGGATCCGGGTTATAGCCCGGCAAACCGCAAGGTCATAGAGGACAATGCCAGGATGCTGAACATCCCTATCCAGATATTTGAGTCGGATATATTTGATTCAGTGTATAACGTTGAGAAGTCACCGTGCTACTTATGTGCCAGGATGAGACGAGGTCATCTGTACAGCTATGCCAAAGAGCTGGGATGCAACAAGATAGCTCTCGGACATCACTATGACGATGTCATAGAGACTATACTCATGGGTATGCTTTACGGAGCGCAGATGCAGACTATGATGCCGAAGCTCCACAGCACCAACTTTGAGGGCATGGAACTTATCAGACCTCTCTATATGGTGAGGGAGGACGACATCAAGGCGTGGAGAGATTACAATGAGCTTCATTTTATACAGTGTGCATGTAAGTTCACGGATACATGTACCACCTGCAACAATGAGGAGACAAAGTCCAAGCGCCAGGAGATCAAGCAGCTCATAGCAACACTCAAAAAGACCAACCCATTTGTGGAGGGCAACATATTCAAGAGCGTGGAGAATGTCAATATAGATACTCTTATTGAGTACAAGCAGGGCGGTGTGAGACACAGCTTCCTGGATACCTACGATAGAGACAGTAGATAAAAAGGTATACCTATATAGAGTATTCTGTAAATACTAATATTGTAAAAGCACTTATCTTGATGCTTATATATCAGCTGGAACATACAGGCTGGTGTATTACTCGGCATGGCATCAGGAATAAGTGCTTTTTTATGTTTTCGTGCCATGGGAGCGCAAACATAAAAAAGAATAATTATTTTGTGTTGACATATAATTAAATATATGTTTAAATGTTCATAGATTCAACGAGTACAATGTTTGTTTGCTTGAATATGTCAGTCAATATATGACAGAAAAATCATTGTTAAAAACGAATAACAAATATAAAGAAAAGGAGATCATGATTATGAAGAAGTACAAGATCGAAGTTGATTGTGCAAACTGTGCAGCAAAGATGGAGGATGCAACAAAGAAGGTTGCAGGTGTTAAGGATGCGGCCGTGGCATTCATGGCTCAGAAGATGAGTGTAGAGTTCGAGGACGGAGCAGACGAGGCAGAGGTTATGAAGAACGTTCTTAAGGCGTGTAAAAAGGTAGAGCCTGACTGTGAGATATTCATGTAATCACGATTCGTCATGTGTAAAGATGATTGTCATTTTACAATAGCACGGTGATTTATAGAGAAACATACAGGGTCTTGCAAAGCAGGTTTGGAAATGTGTTGTATTCCTATTCCTGCTTTGTTTCATATATGAGAACAATTTAGCTATAATTTGCCGTGTATGTGATGGAAACTGTTAGAGGTTTATAGATGATCGGAATTATATAAGACAGGAGAATGTGGTGTATCAGGGTTTACATATGATGAATTATGAAAGATATAAGATATTATGCAGAATATGCATTATATCAGATAGGAGAATTTTATGACAAAGAAACAGAAAAAGGTCCTTATAAGAATCATAGTATCGGCGGTTCTTCTCGTTGCCATGGCTGTCACATTTACGGTGCTTGACAAGAGTGGTACGGTGAATCTTGAGAATCCGTCAGTTATGTGGCGATGCATAGAGATAGTGGCTTACCTGATCCCATATCTCATCATCGGCTACGATATACTTAAGAAGGCGTTTCTCGGAATCATACACGGAGAGGTATTTGACGAGAATTTCCTTATGGCTATTGCAACGGTTGGCGCCATGGTGCTCGGTGAGTACAAGGAGGCATCAGCGGTTATGCTGTTTTACCAGGTTGGTGAGTTATTCCAGAGTTATGCCGTGGGCAAGAGCAGAAAGAATATCACAGCACTTATGGATATCCGTCCTGACTACGCGAACATAGAGAAGGATGGCAAGCTGGAACAGGTGGATCCGGATGACGTTCAGATCGGAACAGTCATAGTCGTACAGCCGGGCGAGAAGGTGCCTATCGATGGTAAGGTTGTGGAGGGCTCATCCTCACTCAACACAAGTGCTCTCACAGGAGAGAGTGTCCCTAGAGAGGTTCATGTGGGTGATGAGATCATCAGTGGATGCGTCAACCTCAACGGACTTATAAAGATCGAGACAACCAAGGAGTTTGGAGAGTCAACCGTATCCAAGATACTTGATCTCGTCGAGAACTCAAGCATGAAGAAGTCCAGATCAGAGAACTTCATCACGAGATTTGCAAAGTATTACACGCCGGCTGTATGTATCGCGGCACTTGCACTTGCAGTTCTTCCGCCGTTGGTAAACATTGTCATGGGTAACCCAGCTGCATGGTCTAAGTGGATCATCAGAGCCCTGACAACACTTGTTATAAGCTGCCCATGTGCACTGGTAATATCCATCCCACTGAGTTTCTTCGGTGGAATCGGAGGAGCATCGGCAAAGGGTATCCTTGTAAAAGGTTCCAACTACCTTGAGGCTCTTTCATATACGAAATATGTTGTGTGTGACAAGACAGGAACATTGACAAAGGGTGTGTTCCAGGTTACAGAGATACATCCGGTTTCCGGTATGAGCGAGGCTGATCTGCTTGAGAAGGCAGCATTTGTCGAGAGCTATTCAAACCATCCTATCAGCAAGAGTTTGAAGGAGGCGTACGGCAGGGAAATCGACAACAACAGAGTCACAGACGCAAAAGAAATCAGTGGACACGGCGTATCAGCAGTCGTGGATGGACATGAGGTCGCAGCGGGAAATGTCAAACTCATGAAGAAGATGAACATAGAGGCAGCGGTTCCCGCATCAGTTGGAACAGAGATACATGTGGCAGTGGATGGGAAATATGCCGGATACATTCTGATATCTGATGTTGTAAAGCCAAATGCAAAGGAGGCCATAAATGGGCTCAAGGCAGCAGGCGTGGAGAAGGTCGTCATGCTCACCGGAGATGCCAAGAAGGTTGCTGACGCAGTGGGAAGAGAACTTGGCGTGGATGAGGTCAGAAGTGAACTTCTTCCGGGTGATAAGGTAGACGAGGTTGAGAAGCTCATAGCAGCCAAGGGCGAAAAAGAAAAACTTGCATTTGTGGGTGATGGAATAAATGACGCTCCTGTGCTTTCAAGAGCAGATATAGGAATTGCAATGGGAGCCCTTGGTTCGGATGCAGCCATCGAGGCTGCTGATATAGTCCTCATGGATGACGATCCGGCAAAGATAGCCACAGCCATGAAGATTTCAAAGAAGACACTCAGAATCGTACACCAGAATATCGTATTTGCACTCGCCATCAAGTTCGCATGCCTTGCCCTTGGTGCGGTTGGTTTCGTCAACATGTGGTGGGCGATATTCGCTGATGTTGGGGTTATGATTCTTGCGGTGTTAAATGCGACAAGAGCACTCAGCTTCAAAGAATAATGAAGATCGGAGATTGGAATTATTTGTATATGATAATTACATTGATGTAGTATCAATTTGTTTATAATGAAAGATGAGGAAATACATGGGAGAAATACATCTGCCTCATTGCCACTGTGACGATGAGGATAAAGTCATAAATTGCATGCCGTCTGTTGAGGATTGCAGCGGAATGGCAGATATATTCAAACAGCTCAGCGATGGCACAAGGCTCAGGATACTTTGGATGCTGTGCCATCTGGAGGAATGTGTCAGCAATATAGCAGCGGCCATGGAGATGAGTGATCCGGCCGTATCGCACCACCTGAAGCAGCTCAAGGGCAGTGGTCTGATCGTGAGCCGCAGAGAGGGCAAGGAGGTATATTACAAGCTGGCAGATACGGAGACCGCCAGACTTGTCCACAAGGTGTGTGAGGAGATGTTCCAGATAACATGTCCGCTTGAACAATAGAATAATATGACGGATAGATCCCCGCCGGTACTGAATAGATCAGTGCCGGCGGGGATTTTTTTGTGGGGATAATGAGAAAATATATAGTTCTATGCCGCAAAACAAAATAACAGTTGACATGCATCTGTACATAGTGTATATATAACATATAAACAGTTGATGTATCAAGTTTTCTGTGAAAACTTGATATGCAGCGCCAGCCCTTGCCGAAGGCACTTATTAATGGGCTGGTGTTCAAAGTTGAGGGAGGTATGTATATGAGGCTTTCTCAGAATTCAGGAGTGCCTATATATCAGCAGATAGCGGACAGTTTCAAGTCGGATATATTGGCCGGCAAGTATGCCCAGGGTGAGTATCTGCCGTCTATCAGAGGACTGGCGCGGGATCTGAAGATAAGTGTTATCACAACCATGAAAGCATATGAGCTGTTAGAGCAGGAAGGGCTGGTCACGGCTGAACAGGGCAAGGGCTTTTATGTGAATGCACAGGACAGTGAGATGCTGATAGAGCAGCATCTTCGAAAGGTCGAGGCATCTTTGACGGAGGCCATAGCTGCGGCACGTATTGCGGGTTTGTCGGACGATGAACTAAAGAATATGCTTGATGCCCTGCTTATGGTACAGGACTGACGATCTGACAGGCAGGGAACAAAACAGACAGAGAACAAAGCAGGCAGGGAACAAAGCAGGCAGAGAACAAAGCAGACAGAGGATAGGGAAAAAGAAAGACATGAAGAGAGTTTAAGGTTTAATGGAGGATTGGATGATGAATTATGACTGCGCTGTAAAAGGGGAGAATATTTCCAAAAAGTTTAAGACATTTACACTGGATATACCTGATTTGAGGGTGCCAAAGGGATTTGCGACAGCTCTCATCGGAGAAAATGGAGCGGGAAAGACGACACTTCTCAATATGCTTTCAGGAATAAGGCTTGATTACAAAGGTGAGCTGACTTTCTTTGACAAGTATTCATCGGAGGAGAAGGAGAGAAGGGCGGATGTAAAGAACAGGATAGGCTATACGGGAACAGGCAGATATTACCTTCCACAGTGGACTGTATCTGATGTGGAGGAGATAAGCAGTCTGCTCTTTGACAATTTCGACAGGGACGAGTTCGAAAGATATTGCCGCGAACTTGCGATATTTCCTGATTCCCCTGACGGTGTTGCTCTGAAGAAAAAGTGTTCAGCACTCTCTGATGGAACCAGAACTAAGCTGATGCTTGCCGGGGTTATGGCGAGGGATACAGACCTGCTGCTGCTCGATGAGCCGGCATCGCCTCTTGATCCTCTTATGCGAGACAAGCTGTGTCAGATGATCGGCGATTATATAAGCGACGGAGCGGGGGAGAAGAGTGTATTGTTCTCAACACACAATATATCCGATATGGAGAGCATCACTGATTATGCGATCATCATGGAACATGGAAATGTGGTCGAGTGCGGATTTGTGGAGGACCTGAAGGAGAAATACATATTGATAAAGGGAGATGCCCAGGATGCAGAGGCGGCATCAAAAATCCTTTATACCATGACTAAGAATCCTTATGGCTTTGAGGGAATCTGTCTTGCAGAGAATCTGGACAAGCTTGCAGGCATGAATGTGAGCAAGGAGATACCATCGCTGTTTCAGATAAGTGTGGCGGTCATGAAGAATAATACAAAAATGGTATTAAAGTAAAAACAGCTTATAGTGTTTCACGTATTTATAGGAGCGTAATTATGAGGATGATAAAGGATTACAGAGCCATCACGAACGGAAAATACCGGTTAGCGTGCAATGTTCTGATACCGGTTATACTGGGGATCGCGCTGGCTTTGGTTGATGCAGTGGTGAGAAACTGTTATGTTACAGTAGTCATGTTTGGTTTTGGAGCTGCGTTCGTGACTGCGATTGAGGTTATGGGTGATTATTGGGGATTTGGCGCAATATGTGTGAAAGGGTGCCTTGGAATGGACTATCTGAAGACATCCACAACGGGCAAAGCCATGTTACGGAATGCGCTTATGGCGGACCTGCTTGTCCGCCCGGTGAGGATTGCGATATGTATGGCGCTGGTGGCTGTGCCATATGGAATCATGGTGGGAAATCCGGTGAGACCGCTTTGTCTGTCGGTGCTGCTCACAGCAAATCTGTCGGTGTGGGCGCTGAACATTACGAGATATGTCCAAAGCGTTCAGGTCATGAGTGTGCTGTCCATGCTGGCATATGGAGCATCGGGAGCTGCGGTTATATATATAACGACATCTTCGGTATTGCAGAAGTTTACATGGCTGATAATGGCAGCACTGGCGGTATTGCTGCCGGTTGGAATATATGTGACGCGCAGACATATGTACCGCAAGGTTGAGGCGTCTTATCTGGATATTGATTAACAGATCGTTGTTTAAGACCGGAAACGGCTTAGACTATCCGCCCCGCCTGCCGGCGGGAGGAATGATATATATTAGACAAGGAGGATTAAGGGATGAAAGATTTGATACTTGGTTTTAAACTTCTCAGATATGGATATAAATTAAAGACAAATGTGATGATGCTTATTTTGTTCACTGCAATAGGGTTTGTGGTCGAACTGTCATCACACGGAACGAATATTCTGGGCGGTTTCTATTTTATGCTGACTGGAATGTTTGCCTACCAGATGATAATATACATGAATGCATCGGACTACGTGCAGTCAAGCGTGATGAAGAGAAAACTGGAGGTGGGAATGCCAGTGATCGTCAGCACAGTTGTGTATCTTGTACTTTTCACAATACTTGTTGCGGAGAAATATATACTTATCAGAATGTATCCGGAGAATACAGAAAATTATCAGGATACATTGTTTATGATCATATTTATATTGTTCGGAGCTATGATATTCTGCGGTGTATGTTACAAATAT
>ERZ1034920.2084-NODE-2084-length-11791-cov-82.789622_pt1 | contig 11791 bp, 10 predicted proteins | sample MGYA00520688_ERZ1034920 | MGnify/ENA primary metagenome ERZ1034920 (study PRJEB33766, sample SAMN09781785) | gut metagenome | biome: gut microbiome | host: Homo sapiens | place: Madagascar | study: EMG produced TPA metagenomics assembly of the PRJNA485056 data...
TCTAGTGCAGCTACAAGTCGTGAAGAAATTGGTAATGATATCTATCCTCCGGCTAAGCGTAAACTAAAAGAAAAGGGGATTCCATTTTCTAGACATTATGCAAGACAAGCTACAATGAGTGATTATTTGTCGTATGACTATTTAATTTGTATGGATGAAAATAATATGCGTAATTTAAATCGTATGTTCAATAATGATCCAGATCATAAAATCTATAAATTATTATCAAGAGATGTTTCAGATCCTTGGTACACCAATGATTTTGAAACGGCTTATAATGATATTTATGAAGGCTGTAAAGCTTGGTTGGAGAAGTTATCATGAAACAGAATCTACATACACATTCTATCTTTTGTGATGGCAAAGATACGATTGAAGAAATGACTTTAGAAGCTATCTCAAAAGGCTTTGATATTCTAGGATTTTCAGGCCATGGATATTTGGACGTGGATACAAGTTCCATGCGAGATACTTCAGGATATATTTCAGAGGTTGAGAGAATTAAATCGAAATACGCTTCGTCTATTCAAATCCATTTAGGCATTGAAGAAGATATGTTAGGAAGAATATCTGAAAAAGCTCCATTTGAATATGTGATTGGAAGTAAACATTTTTTAGGTGAGACTGCTGTGGATTATTCAAAGTCTGTATTTGATTCCTTGTTTGAATCGTATTCTAGTGACTATAAAAAGATGTGTAAAGACTACTATTCTGATTTATCGAATATGTATGACTGGCAAGAAGTAGATATCATTGGACACTTGGATTTGATCGCCAAATATAATGAGGACGAATCCTATTTTAAATTTGATGATAAAGACTATATGAATATTGTTTGTGATTGTATTGATCGATTGCTGATCAACGACAAGATTTTTGAAGTGAATACCGGAGCTATCGCAAGAGGTTATCGTAAAACACCATATCCATCTAGAGATATATTGGAATATTTATACGCAAAGAATGCGCGTATTTGTCTAAACAGTGATTGTCATGATAAGAACTATTTGGATTGTGCTTTTGAAGAAAGTTTAGAATTAATTCAATCTTGCGGATTTAAAGAACTGCAGATACTCACAAAAGATGGTTTTGTATCTGAAAAAATTAAATAGAATAAACAGTGAAGGTGTTCTTGTGATAATCAATTAAACCTTCACTTTTCATTTTAGAAAGTTCTTTTGATAAAGCACTTCGTTCTACGTTTAAATAGTCAGCCATCTGTTGGCGATCAAACGGAATCTTAAAGGTAGAACTTTGTGTTTCTAGTTTCATAAACGATAAGTAAGACAACACCTTATTACGAATGGTTTTGTTGGAAATATGAAATATGTGTTGTGACAACATTTTGTTCTTATTTGAAAGTATTTGAATCATTTGATCTTTTAATTCTGGGGATTTTTCTAAGGCTTGAACATCTAAAAATTGAATTGTACAATCCTCAACCGCTCTAACATATACATACATAGGTGTTTTGGTTAGGGCATAGCTTTCCGCAAACATTTGATTGAAACCTATATGTGACAATAGGGAAACGTTGCCTAAAAAGTCTACAGTTTCTATGACAACACTTCCTTCTTTGACAATGCCAATGGCTTGTGGAATATCTTCCATATGATAAATAATTTCATTTTTCTTGTATTGTTTGAATGTTGAATCCATAAATATCTTCCTTTCGTTGCTTAAACAACATAAATTGATTGTATTATACACTATAATAAGTTCATAAGAAATGAGGATGATTCTATGTTAAGAAAAATTATACAAATTGATGAAGATAAATGTACAGGATGCGGTATCTGTGTGGATGCCTGTCATGAAGGAGCCATTGGCTTAGTGAATGGAAAAGCGAAATTAATGCGAGATGATTATTGTGATGGACTAGGGGATTGTTTACCTACATGTCCTACAGGTGCTATTTCATTTATTGAAAAAGATACTCTAGCTTATGATGAAGAGGCAGTAAAAAAGAATATGAAAAAACGCATGCACGAATCGGGCACCATGCATTCAGGATGCCCTGGGTCTATGATGCATACACTGAATCCAGTTGTATCAAGTCCATCGATTGATGTATCAAGTCAATTAACATCTTGGCCTATACAAATTAAGCTAGCACCTATCAACACACCATTCTTTCAACATGCCAAGCTTTTAATAGCTGCGGATTGTACTGCTTATGCCTATGCCAATTTCCATCAGGAATTTATGAAAAATAAAGTGACTCTAATAGGATGTCCAAAACTTGATGGTGTGGATTATTCAAAAAAGCTTTGTGATATTATTCGTATGAATTCGATTGAAAGTGTAACCATTGTTCGTATGGAAGTACCTTGTTGTGGTGGGCTTGAAAATGCGGTTAAGAAAGCTTTGCAGGAAAGTAAAAAGTTCATTCCTTGGCAAGTTGTCACAATTTCAATAGATGGAAAAATTTTAGATTAAACCTTAAAAAAGTGCAGTTAACGTGTCAGATATTGCACTTTTTTTATTTTATGACACGTTAAACGTTGTTTTTTGTCATTTTTGATATGAAAAAAGTATCACCGTAGCGATACTTTAATGATTAGTCTTTAGTGATTTCTTTGTAGCTAGCTAGACCATAAGCACTATCTGCAAGTGTACCCGCATTGACAATAGCTTGTTCCATAGCTTTAACGGCCATGATTCCAACTAAATCTTGTTCAGCAGGTACTTTATTGGATGTCATCGCAAAAATAGTATCTCCATCACTTGAAGTGTGGACTGGACGAATACATCTTGCATATCCATTATGGGCCATACTTGCGATTTTATTCATTTGTGCTTTATTTAAATCCGCATTTGTGATGATACAACCAATTGTCGTATTCATACCACAAGAATTGATCATCTTTTCAGCTGCCTTTAAGATTTCATCTTCACTAAACAATCTTGTGTTTGTGTTTCGATCATAGATACCTGCAATTGGTTTGTCTGAATTTGGGTAGAAAATATCACCGCAAGCATTTACTGCGACAATAGCTCCTACTTTTAATGAACCTATTTGTAGGGCTGAAAATCCAAGTCCTGCTTTCATCGCATATTGAGGGCCAAAAAATTTACCTACACTTGCCCCTGTTCCAGCACCGACATTTCCTTGTTTTGGATCATTTTTTTCAGCTTCCATACAAGCATCATACCCCATTTGTTTATTTGGATATGCCTTAGAATTACCTACACCACAATCAAATAGACAAGCTTCACATACGATTGGAATATAGATGTTTTTCATGTCAAAACCAATTTCGTGTTCACTCAAATACTGCATAACACCACTGCTTGATTCTAAACCAAAAGCACTACCACCTGATAAAGTCACCGCATGAATTTTTTGAACCATGTTTTTAGGGTTTAATAAATCTGTTTCACGAGTAGCAGGACCACCACCGCGTACGTCTACACCAGCTGTAGCTCCTTCTTTACATAAGATGACTGTGCAGCCAGTCGCATTTTCTGTATCTTGTGCACTACCAATTTGAAATCCTTCGATTTCATTGATTTGAATTGTCTTCATTTTTGATCTCCTTTAATTCATATAAATCATTTCTACGCACCTTCCAATAAGGCATTCTTTTCCTTACTTTTTCAATGCCTTTTAAATGGATATCTACAACTTTGCAGGTTTCTTCTTCACCCAACTCCACTACAATATTGCCAAAACCATCCACAAGAATAGAGTGGCCTCCTGAAGTATAGTTTTTATATGTATACTTAGCTGGGGCAACCCCACATAAAAAGACTTCATTTTCTAAGGCACGTGTTTGCGTGAATAACTTCCAATGCTTTTTTGTAGCCTGTTCATTAAAGGCGGCCGGACAAAATAGAATTTGTGCTCCATTTTGAGCTAAAATTCTAGATACTTCTGGAAAACGAATGTCGTAACATAATAAAATACCGCATTTTCCCCATGGCGTATCGAAACATTGAAGGTGATTTCCTGGTACAAATACTTCATTTTCACAATAATCTTGTTTGTTGTGGAATTCAAAAAGATGTGTTTTGTCATACGAACAAACAATGTCACCATCGCTATTTAATATGTAACAACGATTGTATTTGTTTGTACAAATGGAACCTGCAACGATCCATATTTTATTTGTTCGAGCGGTTTCTTTTAATGCTTCTAAACTTTCATCATGACGCAAATACGCTGTTTTAAGTGCATCATTATGATAGGGACAGTTCCACATTTCTGGTAGAACTAAAATATCACAGTCTGGAATGTCTTTTAGTTTAGCTATGTTTTGTTGATTATCCATTGAAACAGACATTTGGTACATACAGATTTTCATATAGATTATGATAGGCGAAAAGTGACTACTTTTCAAGGTGTGCAAAGACTAACATGTGTTTATTTACTACTGATTTGAAATCGTTTACAATCATTTTAGGAGGTTTTGTATCATGTATAAAATTATAGAAGTAAAACAAAGTGTATTTGAAGATAATAATAAAGATGCGAATAAATTAAGAGAAGAATGTAAAGACAAGGGTGTGTTCTTATTAAATGTTATGTCAAGTCCAGGAGCAGGGAAGACAACAACTCTATCTAGAACATTAGAAAAATTAAAAGATAGGATGAAAATTGGCATTATGGAAGCGGACATCGATAGTGATGTAGATGCCAAAACAATCAGTGAATATGGCGTACGCACGATTCAACTACATACAGGTGGTATGTGTCATTTAGACGCAGATATGACTCGTCAAGGACTGCATGAAATGGGTATGGAAGATTTAGATTTGGCTGTACTTGAAAATGTAGGAAATTTAGTATGTCCTGCTGAATTTGATACGGGATCCACTAAAAATGTGGCTATTTTAAGTGTTCCAGAAGGAGACGACAAACCTTTAAAATATCCATTGATGTTTCAAGTGTGCGATGTGGTTCTAATTAATAAAATGGATGTATTGCCATACTTTGATTTTGATGTAGAGAAATGTAAAAAGAATATTTTGTACCGTAATCCAAATGCGAAAATTTTTGAGGTGTGCGCAAAAACGGGTGAGGGAATTGATGACTGGTGTAAGTGGCTTGAAAATGAAGTAAAAGCCTGGAAGGAATAATATGGCATATCGAGATAATATTGATAAATTGGCAAGGCGTATCACAGATCGTATTCCGGCTAAAGTGAAGAAGTTATCGGAAACAGACCCTGAATATGAGTGTTTAAATGAAATATTAAATGATGAACAATGCGATTTATGTTTGTGTTTTGAAGTGCGTAAACCACTTTCTTTTGAAGAAGTTGTGAAAAGAAGTGGTTGGCCAGCAGGAAGAGTGAATCGTGTATTAAATGAAGTATGCGACATTGGAATGATTGAATATAATTGGGAAAATGCGGATCACCACAAACAGTTTGTGCTTCCTCAGTTTGTTCCTGGAGCAGCTGAATTTATGGTTATGAATAAAGATCTTGTAGAAGAACATCCAATTGTTGCGGATTTCTTTGAAAAGATGACACGATTACCACTTGAAAAAGTAACGCCAATGGTTCCTCCTGGAGGAGCGGGTATTGGTATGCATGTCATTCCTGTTGAAAAGGCAATTCATGCGAATCAAGAGGCAGTAAGTGTAGAAAAGATTTCGCATTGGTTGAATAAATACGATAAATATGCACTTTCTCCATGTTCATGTAGAAGACAACAACGTGTTAGAGGAGAAGGAACGGGCGATGTAGAAGCTGATGTTTGTATTGCGGTAGGTGATATGGCAGATTATGTGGTACAGACAAACAAGGGTGGTCATTATTGTACGTATGAAGAGGTTATTGAGACTTTAGAGCGTTGTGAAAGAAAAGGATATGTACATCAGATTACCAATATTGATGGAGAAGATAAAATTTTTGCGATATGTAACTGCGCACATGGAGTCTGTAACGCATTAAGAACAAGTCAATTGTTCAATACGCCAAATATGTCGGCAAGTGCTTATAGGGCGCATGTGGATAGTGACAAGTGTGTAGCTTGTGGAAAGTGTGTAGAAATTTGTCCAGTGGGTGCGGCAAAATTAGGACAAAAATTATGTACAAAAGCAGGTCCAGTTACATATCCTAAACAAGAACTTCCAGATGATGTAAAGTGGGGGCCTGAAAAGTGGAACTGGAACTTTAGAGATACAGCTAAAGTCAATTGTTATGAAACGGGAACATCGCCTTGTAAAAGTGCATGTCCTGCACATTTACCGGTTCAAGGCTATATTAAAATGGCCAAAGAAGGTCGATATATGGATGCATTAAAGTTAATTAAAGACTTTAATCCATTTCCAGCCGTATGTGGAGCTATTTGTAACAGAAGGTGTGAACAACAATGTACACGTGGATTGATTGATGAGCCTTTGGCTATTGATGAAATCAAGAAGTTTATTGCCGAACAAGAACTTCATGAAGATAAACGTTATATTCCTTTATGTGAAAATGTCGAAGGCAAATTCTTCACAAACAAAATGGCCATTATTGGTGCAGGTCCTGCGGGTATGAGTGCAGCTTATTATTTAAGAATGATGGGCTATCCTGTTACAATATTCGAAAAGGAAGAAAAACCAGGCGGTATGTTAGTCTACGGTATTCCTTCTTTTAGATTAGAAAAGTCTGTGATTGAGGCTGAAATTGAAGTGTTAAAAGCTATGGGCATTGAGTTTAAGTGTGGCATAGAAGTAGGTAAAGATATTTCTTTGGATGATTTAAGAAATGAGGGATATGAAGCATTCTATGTGGCCATTGGTGCTCAAGGATCTAGAAAATTAAATATTCCAGGTGAGGAAAATGAAATGGTTGAATCTGGAATTGATTTCTTGCGTAAGGTGAATAAAACAGAAGATCCAAATCTAATTTCTGGTGATGTGGTTGTCGTTGGTGGCGGAAATGTTGCGATAGATGTAGCTCGTGCTGCTTTAAGAAGTGGAGCTGAAAAGGTACATTTATATTCTTTGGAACAAGAAGCTGAAATGCCGGCAAGTTTTGAGGAAGTACAAGAGGCAAAAAAAGAGGGTATAATTCTTCATTGTGGATGGGGTCCAAAGGAAATTTTAGAAGATTCGATTGTGTTTAAGCAATGTGTAAGTGTAAAGGATGAAACGGCTAGATTTAATCCAAGCTATGATGAAAATGTTTTGGAAACTATACAATGTAGTCATGTATTACTTTCGATTGGACAAAGTATTGTTCCAATTCAAGGATTCGATGTAAAAGTCAATCCAAATGGAACAATCAAAGCGGATGGAACAACACTTCAAACATCTGTTGAAGATGTATTTGTGGGTGGTGATGTGTATACAGGACCAAAATTTGCGATTGATGCGATTAGCCATGGTAAAGAAGCAGCAGAATCAATGCATCGTTTTGTTCATAAGGGTCATTCTTTGACAATTGGAAGAGACTTACACTTGTTTAATGAATTTGATAAAAATAATGCATTGATTGATATTGATTTTGATCATGCCAAACGTCAGATACCTGGTATTAAAAAGGATTTGGGTGAAAAATCATTTAGAGATTTACGTTCAACCTTTACAGAAGAACAAGTTAAGATTGAAGCCGATCGATGTCTAGGATGTGGTGCAAGTATAGTCGATACAAATAAGTGTATTGGTTGTGGCTTGTGTACGACAAAATGTGAATTTGATGCGATCCACTTAACGCGTGATATCAAAGATGGTGCAAGAATGGTTAAGGCGGAAGATAAGATGAAGGCTATATTGCCATATGCGGCTAAGCGTCAAATTAAGATCATTCGTAATAAGAAGAAATAGTATGCATGAATTAGGGATTGTTGTACATATTTCAAAAACATTAGAAGAACTTGCACAAGAAAATAATATTACAAATATTCGTAGAGTGACTTTACAGATTGGAAAAGTAAGTGGAATTGTTCCTGAGTATTTAGTGGATTGTTGGAAATATTATAGGAAGAAAGTTCCTTTAATTGAAAACTCAACACTAGAATATGAATGGATTGAAGCCATTACGATTTGTAATGAATGTGAAAAAACATATGATACGATTCAATATGGAAGAAAATGTCCATATTGTAAGAGTGAACATACAGTTCTTCTTCAAGGTAATGAGTGTCTCATTAAACAGATTGAAGCTGAATAAGCGTCGAAAGGCGCTTTTTTTGTGCAAAAATTTAAAAATTATTCGAAAAAGTATCTTTTTTTTCGTATATGAGTATGTAGGAAATGCCTACTAGAAAGAGGTGCTCATGAGAAGCGCAAATTTATTAAATGATTTCGCCTTTAAATATGTGTTTGGCGAAGATTGTAAAGAGGCTAATGATGCTTTAAAATCATTACTTACAGTGTTTTTAGAACGGAAAGTGAATCATGTAGTTGTAAAGAATTCAGAAATGGTAAAAGACTATACTAAAATGAAAAGTCCTCGGTTGGATCTATTAGTTGAATTTGATGATCAAACGACGGTGGATTTAGAAATGCAGTTAAGACAAACCAAAGATAATTTACTCAATCGATTTAATTATTATTTGGCTAGACTTCATGGTTCACAAGATATGGAAGGGAAAAGCTATAGTCAGTTAAAGGAAACTATTGTGATGGTATTCTTTAATTTGATTCTTGTTGATGATGATGACATTTGTAGTTTATACACAATGAGAAAATACAGTGGCATTCCTTTAGTGAAAGATGAAAAAGAAGATCGTATGAAGTTAATGACAATAGAAATGCCAAAAGTGGATTTAAATAAACCACTTGAAGACATGAATGAACAGGAGAAAATGATTTATTACTTTTTGAATTGCCATAAAGGATTGGATGATAGTAAAATTAAGGTGATGATAGAAAGTGATGGGGTGATTCAAATGTTGGAGAAGCGTGTAGAAACGATATCGGATGATCGTTGGAAGAAAATAATAGAAGATTTTCAAAAGCTGCATGAAAATGAAGAACGAATTGAACTACAGCTTGAACTTGAAGAAGCTCAAAGACAGATGAAAGAAGCTCGTAAAGAAAAAGAAGAAGCTCATAAAGAGAAAGAAGAAGCAAGAAAGGCTATACTAGAAGCTGATAAGAAAGTGGAACAGATGGCTCGTAAGATGTATGAAGATGGTTTTACTCTTGAACAAATATCTGCGTATTGTTCACTAAATGTGGATGAAATTGAGTTGTTGATAAAATCTTAAAATTTTCTGTTGCATTTAAAAAAATGTTTGTTTATAATAGAGCCATCCTTTGTAGAGGCAATGAAAAGAAGAAGTAGTCGTGGATGCTGCTGATAGTGAGTTCCTGATGGTGGAAATGGAACAGTAAGCACAGGGTGAACGTGTCTTAGAGCTAAGCTTTCGAAGATTGAGGAAGCTTCGGATACTCCCGTTATGAGTTAAGGGCCTGTACTTTTGTGCAGGAAATAAGGTGGTACCGCGATTTTATAGTCGTCCTTGTATATTCAAGGACGGCTTTTTTATTAGAAAGGAATAGGACAACATGAAAAAAGGATTTAAATTAGTTTCGACATTTTTAGTAAGTTTTATGATTATGATGTCTAGTATCATGCCTGCTTTTGCCGATGAAACAGACACATCAACTACAGGTGATTTATTAGACAAAATTCAAGAAAGAGGAGAATTGATTGTAGGTACGTCTCCGGATTTCCCTCCTAATGAATTTATTGATTCAACAAAGACAGGACAAGCTCAATATGTAGGTTCTGATATTGAATTGGCAAAATATATAGCAAAAAAGATGGGTGTTAAACTAACAATCAAGGCTTCAAGTTTTGATACAGTTCTGGCAAACCTTCAAACTGAAGAAATTGACTTGGCTATTACAGGATTAGCCTATACACCAGCACGTGCTCAACAAATGGAAATGTCTATTGGATACAATATGACAGAAGACACTGGTGGACAGGCTGTTATTATTTCTAAAAAAGATGAAGAGAAATATAAAAAATTAACAGATTTAACGGGCTTAAAAGTAGCTGCTCAACAAGGATCGATTCAGCAACAATATACCGAAGATCAAATTCCAGACGCAAAACTACAATCGATTTCAAGTATTGATGATGGTGTTGCCCTATTAAAGAATGGTACTGTACAAGCCGTTGCATGTTCGGAAGGTACAGCTGATGAATATATTGAAAAGAACTCTGAACTTGCGAAGTTAGATGAATTATTTAATATTGATCAAGATTATGCAGGTAACCGTGTAGGTGCTCCTTTAGGCGAAAAAAGATTGATGAAGGAAGTCAATAAAATCTTAAAGGAAGTTAATAAAAAAGGTTTGTATGAAAAATGGTATAAAGCAGCTAAGAAACAAAGTAGTGAACAATTCACATTGACTGCAACTGGATTCTTTGGAACATGTGTTCAAATTGTACAATATTGTTGGCCACAATTATTAAAAGGTCTAGGAGTTACTTTAGGACTTGCAGCTATAACTGTTATCTTTGGTACAATTATTGGTGGATTATTTGCTCTTGTAAAATTATCAAAGAATAAGATTGTACAAGCAATTGCCGGTGTATATGTAGAATTGATTCGTGGAACACCATTGTTGCTACAATTATGGTTGTTCATCAATATTTTCTCTTATTTGACAAATGGAAATATGCCAATGATCGTCAGTGTAATCATTGCGTTGATTATTAACTCGAGTGCATATGTCGCTGAAATTATTCGTTCAGGTATTCAGTCAGTGGATAAAGGTCAAAGAGAAGCTGCTAAATCACTTGGTATGTCGAATGTACATATGATGACTAAAATCATTATTCCTCAAGCTATCAAAAATATCTTGCCTGCATTAGGTAATGAATTCGTTATGATGATCAAGGAAACATCTTTGGCAAGTACATTCTATATTGGTGAATTAATGACTGTTAACAGTGTAATTAAATCCGCTACTTATAAATCTATTGAACCATTAGTAATTGTTGGTTTGATCTACTTTATCGTTACATATTCTTTATCAAAATTAATTAAATACATGGAAGGGAAGTTGAGTGTCAGTGACTAAGGAACTAATTGTTGTAAAAGACTTACATAAAAATTTTGGAGATTTAGAAGTATTAAAAGGAATCGACCAAACAATCCATCAAGGAGAAGTTGTTAGTATTATTGGACCTAGTGGTTCAGGAAAATCGACTTTCTTACGTTGCCTAAATTTATTAGAAAAACCAACAAGTGGACAAATCATTTTTGAAGGTGTGGATATAGCAGCCGAAAATGTGGATATTGATACACACCGTAAAAAGATTGGGATGATCTTCCAACACTTTAATGTATTTCCACATTTAACAGTTTTAGAAAATATTACGATTACACCCATCTTAGAACTTAAAACACCAAAGGCAGAAGCTGAAAAAGAAGCGATTGAATTGCTTAAAAAGGTTGGCTTAGAAGATAAGAAAGATGAATATCCAAGAAAATTATCTGGTGGACAAAAACAGCGTCTAGCTATTGTTCGTGCTTTAGCAATGCATCCGGATGTGATTCTATGTGATGAACCAACAAGTGCACTTGATCCAGAAATGGTAAAAGGTGTATTAGAAGTAATCAAAGAATTAGCAAACCAAGGAATGACAATCGTGATTGTAACTCATGAAATGGGCTTTGCCCGCGAAACAAGTGATCGCGTATTATTTATGGATGAAGGTATTATTCAAGAACAAGGTACTCCAGAAGATATTTTTGAACACCCACAAAATCCTAGAACCATCAAATTTTTATCGCAGGTACTATAAGCTTGGGCATATGCTCAAGCTTTTCTGTACGACAGGCAGTCGTGCTTATAGTTGATAATCTAAATCAATGATTATCAACT
>ERZ1034920.2086-NODE-2086-length-11785-cov-5.601705_pt1 | contig 11785 bp, 12 predicted proteins | sample MGYA00520688_ERZ1034920 | MGnify/ENA primary metagenome ERZ1034920 (study PRJEB33766, sample SAMN09781785) | gut metagenome | biome: gut microbiome | host: Homo sapiens | place: Madagascar | study: EMG produced TPA metagenomics assembly of the PRJNA485056 data...
GCATAACGCCATATCTTACAACACGTTTTCTGCCATTTTCTTCTGCCTCTATCATGCTCAGGCATCCATATGGCTGCGGAAGTGCTCTGCTCGTTTCCAATGGTTCTCCCAGATATCTGGAAAGGTAACAGCAGTTCACTCCGGCGTGAGCCACGCATACGATATCACCTTTGGAATGCTTCAGTACTTTTTCTATAGTCTGTTCAAACCTCTCCAAGCCCGCCTTTCGGCTCTCTCCCTGTTCCGGCTCTGATTCCAGCTTCTTCCCACGCTTCTCGCGCAGTTCCTGCAATGGTACATTTTCCCATTCTCCCATATCCAGCTCACACAGTCCTTCTTCCGTTTCTACCGGATAACGCCCGGCACTCAAGATTTGTGCTGTCTCCTGGCACCGTCCAAGCGGACTGGCAAATACATGCGTCACAGGATGTATTGTAAAATAATGTGCCAGCTTCTCAGCCTGCTTTCTGCCCAATGCACTAAGCGGAACCTCTGTCCTTCCTATACACCTCGGGATCCCATCCTGAAACTCTACAGCACCATGTCTGACAAGATATATCCGTCTGGTCCGACTACGATTCATATGTATCATCCCTCCTCGAAATATCTGTCAAATGCTTCTTCTGCAGCCTTCTCGATCTCAGCTTCCATCCTGCGGTAATTGCCTGTCAGCCACACGCCTTTCTTCGTAAGCTCTGCGCCACCACCGCCGACTCCGCCGGTCCATCTCTGAACCACATCTTCACCCAGCTGCTTCTCTATATTCTTCAAAATCCGGCTCCCTTTACTATAGGAAAGACTCATTCTGGCACAAGCCTCCTGCACCGATCCGGTCTGTCCGATCAGCTCCAGTAATTCACAGGCTCCCGGTCCAAAAAACTTCTCACCAGCTTTCAGCCCTACAAGTACAAAAGGCTTCACCGGATATCCCTGCCCCCGGTCATAATTCCATTTCAGTAGTTCTTTATATTCCTCTTTGGTATCCATATCTTTATAGATACCTTCGTCTTCTACCTCCAGATTCGTAATCGGGATGCCCGACTCTTCCATCGCTCCACGCAGTCCCCGATGCCCGTCATTTTTCCAGAGTTCGGGAAATACATCGGTCTGTATAATGATCGGATGTCCGGGTTCTCCCTTGCACATCGTCCGAAGGATCGGCGCGTCGATCATCAATGTCTGTCGTATCGTCTCCGGCATCAACGCCGGTATATCGATCGGAAGGATCATGATTCGCTCACAATCTGCTGCAATTTCTCTGACTCCCAGCTGAATAGAATCAAACATCTCTGTATCTCTGTATCGTTCGTTCCTTACAAATCGAACGCCTGCATGAGACAGATGGCTTTCCAGCTGTTCCGCACGGTATCCGGTCACTACCACTACCGGATCCACATCCATATCCTTCAGTAAAGACACCATATGGCGCGATACTGTCGAGCCTCCAAATGGAAGCATCGGCTTAAAATCTTTCATTCTGGATGATAATCCTGCTGCCACCAGAACAGCTCCCGTCTTCTTCATAATCCGTTCCCTCCATGCTAGTTGTTCGGTATGTTAGGAATATAACATACCGGTGTATCTATAATAAGTAGCAGGTGCTACATTTCCTGCAAATTCATTTTTTCTTTTGCTTTTTTCAAAATAGTAGCCTGGATTATATTTTATTTTCGCAAAATATTATATAATAGTATAAGGACTACAAGTGAGAATATCTTTATCTGTACTCCCCACTGTCTATGTCCACGACATCCTATTTTTACACAGGAGTGACTCATATGCAAACACTTATCATACTTGGAGCGGGGCAATTTGGCCGCTCTTTTGTCAGCCTGATTAATCGTAACCACTATCAGCTTCTGGCATTTGGAGACAATAATTCTTCTCTGTGGAATACTGATATCTCTACCGCTCTTGGTTCGGTACCAGTCATATCCATTGAACAGGCTGCTTCTCTTCAGCCTGATCTCATGCTGATCGCTGTCAGCGATAAGGACCGAAGCGAAGCTTTGATGCAGCAAGCCCAAAGCACTGGCTATCACAATCAGTTTATGCTGCTTCGGGAGCTTTATCAGACTCTGGACATTCGCAGCGCCACGCTACACCGCATGGCAGAGCGTATTACCTCACAGCATATCGAGGGTAGCATTGCCGAACTAGGTGTCTACAAAGGTGATATTGCCTGGCAACTGAATACATTGTTCCCAGACCGGGAACTACTATTATTTGACACCTTTGAAGGCTTCGATGAAAAAGATGTATCCATAGAAAAAGCAAATGATTACTCTCGTGCAGAAGCAAAGAATTTTTCAGACACGTCAGTAGAATATGTCCAAAGCCGCCTTCCATTTCCGGATCGTGTCACCTTCCGCCAGGGATATTTTCCTCAGACTACAGAAGGACTTTCTGACAGACCCTATGCTCTTGTCAGTCTGGACACCGATCTCTACGAACCTATCCTTACAGGTCTTGAATATTTCTATCCAAGATTAAGCAAAGGTGGTATGATACTGTTACATGATTATAACAATGCGCAATTCCGTGGCTGCAAAGAAGCTGTCTGCCACTACGAACAACAACACGAACCACTTCTTCTAATACCGCTCAGCGACCTACATGGAACCGCTGTTATCATCAAACCATAAGCAAGCACAAAACCAAATTTTAAACATTACTCGCTTTTGCATATTAAATATATTTTTATACTCAGGAGGATACATCATGAATATCAGAAACGCTGAAATCAAAGACATCCCGCAGATTGAGAACTTACTGTATCAGGTTCACAAAGTGCACGCTGACAAACGTCCGGACCTTTTTGTTCCAGGCATGAAGAAATATACAGACGATGAATTAAAAGAAATCCTTGCTGATGGCAAACGTCCAATCTATGTTGCAGAAGAAGATAACACAATTCTCGGTTATGCGTTCTGCATACTGCAGCAACCAACCGCTCCATCCATGGTCAAAATCAAAACCCTTTATATCGATGATCTTTGTGTAGACGAGAATACCCGAGGAAAACATGTCGGTTCTCAGCTTTATCAATATGTATTAAGTGCCGCCAAAGAAATGGGATGCTATAACGTAACACTAAATGTATGGGAATGCAATCCTACTGCCAAAAAATTCTACGAGAAATGTGGGTTGTCTGTACTGAAAACCGGCATGGAACAAATTCTGTAAAAAGGAGACATGTTATGAGAATTAATATAACTACAGGAACAAAAGAACAATTCAGTCAGGCAGTATCCCGTGCAAACTGCCCTGCTAAAGACCTTGAAGCACATTACACGCAAGTACTTCAGGAAGCCTGCGATAGTCAAACCGACATCTTGCATCTGCAAGGTCTTCCTCTTCTTGAGAAGAATTCGGATAATTTTCAGTCAATGGGAAATATGGAGCGGGCTATCGTAACATTTCTGAACACCCACAAATATCCGAAAGAGGTTGAAATCATCGCAGACTGCGATGAAGCTGCCACCATGTACCGGGTAGTCTATAACTTCTGGTTTGCCACGGAAAAAGCAACCCGTATGGAAGATAGCAGCTGGGATTAACCCAACTTATTAATCAATCAAAGAGGGAGGTGGATGACTCAGTTCGAGTCACCCGTCTCCCCCTTTTTTATACTCTGTTATGCTCTTCTCATGCCCATTTTTCATCTTTATAATCATACATCTGCTCGATATGATAAAGATAGTAATATCCATTTTTCTTTTCTACCAGTCCCTGCTGTTTCAGATCTTTCATCACTCTGACTACGGTTACACGGTTCAGTCCCAGCAGATTGGCAATGTACTCCTGACTCAGTTTTTCCCTGATCATCGTTCCGTCAGAATCAGCCACTCCGTACCGATCGGCATATGCCAGGAGCAGATTACAGACTTTCTCGGTAGCACTGTGCTCCTGTTCAAATCTCACCTGCTCTACTACCGACATCAGTTTCATAGACAATGACTGTATAATATCCATGGCGGCTTCGGGATTCTCATAGATGATGGTCTGCAGTTCCTTTCTGGAAATGCAATATAGTTCTGTCTCCATGGTCGTCTGAAAATTAATCGGCACCTCACATTCAAGCAGCAGGCAGTCTTCCAACACAAGGGATTCTTTCTCATTTGCGCAGTAGATTCTCTGCTCCCCGCCTTTGGTGTATTCATAGCCAATGACTCTTCCCGTCTTAATCAAATAGCACCGGTCCGTCTTGCATCCCGCTTCCGCGATCACCGTGCCTGCCGGAATCTTTTTTAATGTTCCCAGTTCTTTCAGCCTGTCAATACCTCGCGGAAGATACAGAAACCACGAGACATATTCCTTATGAGCGGTCTGCTGCATCCATTTATTCATAGCTTTATTCATACATTCTCCTTTATGGTCTCATAATCATGATCGTTCCATCTATATCACAAAGAGGTGTAATCAGAAATGCACCATACTTTTCTTCCAGGTCTCTGACTGCCTGACAGACGCTCTGGCTTTTGCCATTGGTATAACCTGACACCAGTATTACGCCGCCTTTGCTCATTCTTGGGAAGAAATACTGTATGCCGGAATAAGTCGGCGCATACAGACCTGTATCAATATGAACCATTGCGTATTTTTCATCTTCCAGGTCAAATGCCGTCTCCGGGAACCAACCCAGCCGTATTTCTACCATATCTGCATATGGCATTCTTCCAAGGATTCTCTCATTCAGATGTTCCAGTTCATTATTACTTAAACTATACGTCCCTGCCTGTGCTTCTGACAGATGTAATTGCTGTTCTTTTGCAATATCTCTTTCATCATATCCGGTAAATGTATCAAAGAGATACAGCTTTCGCTCCGGCATCATGGCATTTAACTGCCATGAAATGTCTCCCCGATATGCCCCCAGATCTGCTATTGCGCCTTCCACGCCCAGCTCATCGAGTCTTCGCGATACCCTTCTGAGAACCGATGTCTTCAACGCAAATTCTTCTGAAATATCAAAAAGAGACCGCACCTCTCCCTGATATCCGGTTCGATATACCATATATTTTAAAGCCTCTTCATCTTCCTTATTGCCAGCCACCAGTACCATGCAATCTGATTCATAAGTAACTGCAGTCTCTAATGGCATAATCGGAAGTTCTTTGATCTCCTCCAGCAAAGTTCCATCTTCATCATAGATATTCCATGCTTCCTTGATCTCAGAGGCAATTCCTACCAATTTCATATTCTTCGGATTCAACACATCCGTCATGGCAAATACCAGATTATCCAGTCCTGCCAGTATCACTGTCTTCATCGTATTTCCTCCTACACTGCTGTTCTGACACTATTAATCCTGTTATTCTTATCACCGCAAACGCATCCTTCTGCTTCATCATAATATCTGCAGCTGTCACAGGTGACTTCCGTTGTCTTTTGAAATGCGTTGCCGGCAAACAGTTTACATTCCTCGCCATGTGATACAAACACCTGAATGCAGATGCCATTCACAAAATTCACAGATATCATTTTCTTACCACATGATCTGCACTGATAATTCTCACATGCTTTCTCACTCAATGTCACTCCATCTTCTATACTCTGCACTCTAAGTCTGTGTCCCATATTGCCCTCCCATTGCTAATATGCCAGCGCATCCGCCACAAATACGCTGATGCGATGTGCCGGATAACGTCTGACCTTTTTATCTGCTTATCTTATTTTGAATTTCTATCATCTTTCATGCCATTCAGCTGTCTCCAGATGTGTTCCGGATCCAGCGGAAGCTCCGTAATGTGAAGTCCTGTCGCCGCATTGATGGCATTGGCGATTGCCGGTGCTACCGGTGCTGCTGAACCCTCACCACATTCTTTTGCTCCGAATGGTCCTTCTTCATCCGGTGTAAAGTCGTAGAATGTACGCATCTTCGGCATATCCAGAGCTGTCGGGAATCTGTAATCACGGAAATTCGGATTCAGTACACGACCTTCTTTCGTAATGCTGTGCTCAAAACATGCATATCCTACGCCCATTCCAATCGAACCTTCCAGCTGTCCTTCTACTGCACGCCTGTTCAGTGCACGTCCGCAGTCATGTGCAAATACGAAATCATCAATATCGATAACACCTGTCTCTTTATCCACATTTACATGAGCTGCTGCCGCTGAGAAGCTGTAAGAAGGTGCAAAGTTCTCCTTGCTGTCATCGGCTGTAGAATTATACTGTGCGGTCGTTCCTTCATGGCTGTAAGAACCGACACCTGTCACTTCATCACCGCCATTGATTTCCATGCATTTGAATACTGCATCCGCAAATGGCATCTGAAGCTCTGCTCTCTGTTTACTGATTACTTTGCCTTCCAGACACTCCAATGTATGAGGCATCACTCCCCACATCGGCGCGATCACCTGGAAGATCTTCATCTTAGCGTCTACTGCTGCACGTCTTGCCGCATTTCCGCTCAGAAATGTAACACGGCTTCCGTAAGAACCGGAATCGAATGGTGTAATATGGGTATCTGATACCACAGCACTCATATTTTCCATATTCAGTCCAAGCTCCTCGGCCACGATTGCTGTCATAGCTGTGTCGCTTCCCATTCCGATATCATTGGCACCTGTATATACGGTACAATGGCCTAATTTATTGATCTTAACTACCACACTGGCAGATGAACGATTCGGTGTATTCAGAATCGGGAATCCTGTACCTGATACGAATCCAGAAGCTGAGAATCCGATTCCTTCACCATCTTTTAAGTGGCCCTTTCTCTCATCCCAGCGGATCTCCTTACGAACAGTATCCAGACACTCTTTACTTGCGCAGCTGGTTACCTTGATTCCGGAAGGTGTCTCGTATCCAGGATCAGCCGCACTCATCTTACGGAAGTCTACCGGATCGATACCCATCTGTTCGGATGCATACTGCATATGTAAGTCATGGCAGAAATGGATCTGGCAGGAAGTATAACCTCTCATAGCACCACTATGCGGGTTATTTGTATATACTCTTCGTGCCTCTACATCAACACTTCTCATCTTGTATGGAAGACATGCCCAGATTGTAGACTGTGCACATGCTGCTACACCGGTGCCTCCATAAGGACCTCCATCCAGAATATGTCTTGCTCTCTTTGCTAACAGAGTACCATCCTTAGCATGAGCTGTATCAATGTGTACATAGATCGGATGTCTGTTGGCACACATCTGGAATACTTCTTCTCTGGTCAGTACAAATCTTACCGGTCTGCTGGTCATCTCTGACAGCTTCGCAGCCACGATACCAAAGGAATAAGAATCCATCTTTCCGCCGAAACCGCCGCCCATCAAAGGCTTGATCACACGGATCTTCTCAGCCGGAACTCCCATGGCATGTGCATACCAGTACTGATCTACAAAACATAACTGCGTAGACATCCAGATCGTATAAATGCCATTTTCGTAATTAGCAATCGCTGCATGCGGTTCGATCGCTGCATGTACCATACGGTGTGTCGTATAATCTTCTGAATAAATGAATGCTGCATTAGCAAATTCTTCATCCGTATCTGTACCGCCTTTACGGAACGTTGCCATACCTACATTGTGTGTATCCGGTGCGCCATTTACCCACGGTGCTCCATCTTCCATCGCTTCAAACGGATCAAATACTGCTGGCAGATCCTCGTATTCTACTTTGATCAGATCTACCGCTTTCTGTGCTGTCTCCTCATCGATTGCCGCTACTGCCGCTATGTCATCACCGATTCTTCGTACTGTATCTGTACAGAGTACTTCACGATCTGCAAATTCTACTGCAAATTCCGCATTGCCAAGCTTGCCCGGCCATTTAAAATCCGCAGCTGTAAGAATTGCCTTTACGCCCGGAAGCTTCTCAGCTTCACTGGTATCAATAGACAGAATCTTTGCATGTGGTCTGGTAGAACGCACCATCTTTGCAGTCAGCATATTAGGAAACATGATATCTCCTGCATACTTGCCACGTCCGGTTACCTTGTCTTCTCCATCGATCTTGACGTAGTTATTACCACCTGTCAGTCGATAGAACTCCGGCTGTTTAAAAAATCTCTTATCACAATCTTTATGCATTTATTCCGCCTCCTTTACAATCGCTGCCATCTCTGCCGCTGCTGCCTGAATCGCTTCTACGATCTTGGCATAACCTGTACATCTGCACAGATTGCCTTCGATGGCCTCCCGGATCTCCAGTTCTGTAGGATGCGGATTCTTCTCCAGCAGACATTTGGCTGACATGATCATACCCGGTGTACAATATCCGCACTGCAGTGCCCATTTATCGATAAACTGTTTCTGGATCGGATGTAATTTGCCATCCTTTGCTACACCTTCGATCGTTACAATATCTCGTCCGTCACACTCTACTGCAAGTGTGCTGCAGGAATTGACCGGAAGTCCGTCCAGCTGTACGGTGCAGGCTCCACATTCTCCCTGCTCACATCCTTTTTTCGTTCCGGTCAGTCCCAGATGATCTCTCAAAAAGTCCAGAAGCGTCAGATTATCTTTTACGACTGCATCTACCGGATCTCCATTTACTGTCATACTGATTACTCGTTTACTCATGCTCTACCTCCTGCATATCTTCCAGTGCCTTTTTAATCGCACGTTTCGTAAATACACGTACCATGGCACTTCTGTATTCTTTGGATGCACGTATATCAGAGATCGGGCTGCAGGATTCCATAGCGATGGTTGCTGCATTTTCGATTACTTCATCCGTAAGCTTCTTACCGATCAGTGCTTCCTCTGCTTTCGGTGCACGAATCGGTGTAGCTGCTACTGCTCCCAGTGCGATCTTCGCATCTGTACATATCTCATTTTCTACTGTAATAATGACTGCCACACCTACGATGGCAAGATCCATTGCTTTTCTTACAGCATGCTTGATGTATACAGCTTTCTGATTCTTAGCAAGTGGTGGAAATACAATTCCCGTCACGATATCGCCTGGCTCCAGAGCTGTTCTCTTTACTCCTTTAAAGAAATCTGCCGCCTGGATCGTGCGGTTTCCGTCCTTTCCGTGTACCAGGATTTTTGCATCTGATGCCAGCACGATCGGACCTGAATCACAGGATGGAGATGCATTGCAAATGTTGCCTGCCATGGTTCCTTTTGCACGGATCTGTGTGGATGCAATACTCTTAGCTGCAGTTGCAACTGCCGGATATTTCTCCTTCACAAGTTCCGAATGCTCCAGTGTACGCAGTGTGGTCAGCGCCCCCACCTTCAATCCTTCTTTTTCATCGTATTCCAGATAGTCTAACCCTGGAATCTTCTTAATATCTACCAGATACTCTGGTTCCGGACGTACCGCATGATCTTTCATCGGTATGATCAGATCTGTTGCTCCAGCCATAACTTTTGCTGTAGGGCCAAGTTCAGCAAGTTTGTCAGATGCCTCATCCAGATCTTTTACAACTAAATAATCAAAACTTGGTAATACCATTGGTTTCCTCCTTGTCCCTTCTCGTCTTACTCTGTAAACGGATTATAATCCGCCGGAATATGAAGCAGCTTCTTTGCCAGTTCTATAAAGAACGGGATCATAAGATAAGAACATGCCCATGCGATCACAATGAACAGGAACCATATTCTTACCCATGCGATTACCCATGCGATCACCGGAAGATGCAGCATCACAATACAGCTGATAAAACTCATTGCCGCGCTCATCAATGTTGCAAATAATGTTGCTGTTACTCCCGCACACATCATGCGGAACTTCTTTGTGCCCGGTGTTGCTCTCTTCAAAGCGAACTGCTGTCCCCATCTGGTAAATGGCAGGAACATGGCAATCAGCATTTCCAGAATGTAACTGATCACCGTATCGATTCCCAGATTTGGCCAGCTGACTCCGCCCGCATTGATTGCCTCCGCGATCAATGAAAACAACACTGCCAACAGCAGGTTATACATCAGATTCATCACAAGATCTACTTTTCTTTGCGTGTTCATAATCCCTCCTACTTTTTAATAACGTCCATATGTAGTATGGGGTTCGTCGACTTCTCCCTGAGTAAATTGTATGATATATTTATCACAAACTGAAGTGAAGTCATGGCACATACTATTCCAAAATGGAAACGTGTGTTATAATATAGACAAAACGTCAGGGGGAATAGATATGAATTCATCGAACAGATTGTGGAACATCTCCATACAGCAGATACAGATATTTATAAAAGCTGTTGAGCTCCGTAACTTTACAAAAGTCGCAGAGCACTTTAACTTCACACCATCTATGGTCAGCAAGACTATATCCTCCCTGGAACATGAAATGGACATTCAGCTATTTGTGCGCAAACCGCACGAACTCACACCGACTCCGGCCGCCTCACTTCTCGCGTCTGAATGGAAACGTCTGGTCGGCTCTTTTCAAAATGACATTAAAAAAGCCCGTTCTCTTCAGAACGGGCTGACTGACAAAGTCGTCCTCGGATTCGTGGACTCTTCCAATGTCGTTGATCACTTTATGGAGGAAAGTATACTGGCTTACAGCCAGTCACATCCTCATATACATATTCTTGCTGAAAAGCATGACATGCACAGACTTTCAGAGCTGCTCCGTAACGGTATGCTCGACATTATCCAGACCAGCGAGATGGAAGCTTCCTATCTGGATGAGCATCATCTCCCTTGGGAAAAAGTCTGTTCTTCGCAGACTGCCGTATATGTACCGCGCAAGAATCCACTGTTCGATCAGGAAACAATTACATTTCAGGATCTGTACGATCAGGAACTGCTTGCTCTGGATCCTTCCATGCATCCTACATATAATAAGTGGCTGATCTCCCTGTGTCACAAATACGGCTTTGTTCCTAACATCGTCTCTTCCTACCGCACTGTACGCTCTCTGCTGTTCAGTCTGCGCATTCAGGATCAGATATTTATCGGTGATTCCATTACATCAGACTGGTGTGATGATAACCTCAGGTGCTTTCCATTAGGAGAGCCTTCTTTCAGTCTGCTTGCCTGGAAGTCTTCCCCGTCCAGAGAATTACTGGAATTCAAAGATTTCCTGCGGGGACGCTATCCGGACAATTATTAATCTTCATCAGATATTTGCTGTTTATTCCTTTTTTTCCGCATCACGTTCTTTGAGCAGTCTCCAGAGATGTTCCGGGTCAATAGGAATCTGATGTGGACGAATGCCTGTTGCCATTGCAACAGCATTGACAATCGCAGGTGCAACCGGAGCAGTACTTCCTTCTCCACATTCTTTTGCACCATAAGGACCCACTTCATCTGGCACTCCGCAAAAGATAGTCTTAATCTCGGGCATATCCATCGCAGTTGGAAAACGGTAATCCCGGAATCCTGGATTGGTAACACGTCCTTTATCATTAATCATCTCTTTTTCCATAAGGGCATATCCCAGTCCCATCTGCACAGAACCTTCTACCTGACCTTCTACAGATTGCGGATTCAGCGGGCGCCCACAGTCATGTGCAAAAATAAAGTCAGAAATATCTACAACGCCTGTCTCTTCATCTACCTTGACACGTGCTGCACCTGTAGAAAAGCTATACGCCGGAGCATAATTTCCTTTAGTAAATCCATCAAACTCTTCTCCCATATCCACGTGAGCAAATGAGCCCATACCCACGATACCTTTGCCTTCATGCATTTCTTCATATGCCCATACTGCATCATGGAAAGACATACTCATATCTGGATTGACTTCCAAATATACTTTCTGGTCTTTTACTACAAGTTCATCTGCTTTTACTCCTAATTTCAAGGCAACCGTTTCACGAAGTATCCTTGCCGCGTCGTCAGCTGCACGTTTAGCTCCATTACATCCAAGGAATGTA
>ERZ1034920.2091-NODE-2091-length-11765-cov-4.897780_pt1 | contig 11765 bp, 11 predicted proteins | sample MGYA00520688_ERZ1034920 | MGnify/ENA primary metagenome ERZ1034920 (study PRJEB33766, sample SAMN09781785) | gut metagenome | biome: gut microbiome | host: Homo sapiens | place: Madagascar | study: EMG produced TPA metagenomics assembly of the PRJNA485056 data...
TGAGAAAACCCTATTTTGGCAAAAATGCCAAGATAGGGTTTATCTACAGTCTGAGCCTTCGTCAAACAGACGAAGGCTTTGAGCGGAACACGTTAATGAATGTTACCTATATTAATAAAATGCAGCAGGTTGTCCGCTGCCAGCTGCTGCACGGCGGCTGGCCGACTGCCGCGCAGGGCGGCGATGTCGGCGGCAATGCGCGCCAGGGCCTGAAGGTAGTCGACGCGCTCCTCGCCGCTGGCCCAGCGCACGGCGTCAATGCCATCGGTTTCAATGAGCAGGCGATCGTCGGGCGTTTGCGCCGCCACGGCGGCCACGGCCGGGTCCAGGCTCGGAAAAGGGCCGACGCTCATGTAGCAGCCCAGGGCCAGGTAGTCGTCGAGGTGGTCGCGGCAGGAATACCAGTGCACGTGGTAGGTGTTGGGGTAGTGACGAATCATCGCCAGCACCTCTCCCTCCTGACCTTTGGTATGGAGCACCACCGGACGCTGCCGCTCGCAGGCAAAGGCAAGCTGACGCTCAAAAAGCTGGCGCTGCAGGGCTGGGTCGCTGCTGCACCAAACGCTGTCGAGGCCGATTTCGCCAATGACAGTGGCCTGTTCCAGCCAGGGCCGCATGGTGTCCCAGCTGTCGACGGCGACGTACCAGGGATGAATGCCGCAGGAGGTGTGCACATAATCGAAGCGTTCGGCAAGCGCCGCGGCGCAGCGGCATTCCTCAGGCGCGGCGCAGCTGAACACGGTGCGCACCGGTGCGTCAGCCAACAGACGCTCGGCAAAATCGGAAAGATGGCTGTGGGCGTCACTGAGCATGGTGGTTGGCCTCCCTCAGCAGCTTGTAGATGTCGGTGCGGAGCGCGCCCTGGGCGTAGAGCCATTCGCGGCTGCGCGGCTGCTCGGTGAGAACGATTTCTTTTTTGATGGACGCTGGCCGACCATTGAGGATGAGAATTTTGTCGGACAGGTAAATGGCTTCGTCGATGTCGTGGGTCACAAGCAGGGTGGTTTTGCCGAGCTGGCTGCGCATGGTGGCGAGCCAGTCCTGCATGTCGCTGCGAGTGATGACGTCGAGAGCGCCAAAGGGCTCATCCAGAAGCAGGATGTCGGCGTGGCAGAGCGCAGTGCGCAAGAAGGCCGCGCGCTGGCGCATGCCGCCGGAAAGCTCGTCGGGGTAGGCGTTTTCATAGCCTTGAAGGCCAAAGACCGGAAACAGGGCGCGGGCTTTTTCCTGCGCCTGGGCTTTCTGCTTGTGGATGGTGCCGTAGAGACAAACGTTGTCCATGATGGTTTTCCACGGCAGGAGCAGGTCTTCCTGTGGCATGTAGGCGAAGTGTTCACCAGGCTGGCTCAGAGGCTGGTCGTCCACGGTGACGCTGCCGCTCTCCGGCGCAACGACACCGGCGAGAATGTTGAGAATGGTGCTTTTGCCGCAGCCGCTGGGGCCGAGAATGCTGACGAACTCGCCTTCCTCGACACCAAAGGAAACGTTCGAGAGAATGGGCTGGCCGTCAAAGGAGGCCGACAGCCCGTCGATGTGTAGCTTCATGGTTTTCACCTGATCTCTGTGTTACGCCTGAATGAACTGGTTGGTGTACTGATCGCTGGCTGGAATGCTTTTTTCGATGAGACCGTTTTCAAGCATGAATTCGGTGTAGCCATCCCAAACGCTGTCTTTCATGACGCCCCAGGATTCGGCATCCTTGGCGTATTCCTGAGAGAGGTATTCCTGGCTCTTTTTCAGGAAGTCAAGGTCGTATTCCGGCACATAGGTGGACAGGATTTCTGCGGATTCGTCTGGATTGTCGATGGCGTATTCATAGCCTTTCTTCACAGCGTTGATGAAGGCCTGAACGGTTTCCGGGTCGTTTTCGATCATGTCGTTGTTGGTGATGATGAGCGGGGTGTAATAGTCGAGGCGTTCATCGAGGGAGTTGAGCGGAATGTAGTTGAAGCTCATGCCTTCCATTTCAGCCTGGGTGAGCGCCCAGCCTTTGAATTCCCAGATGAGGTCGATGCCATTGTTGAGCTGAGCCACGCCGCTGCCATCGGCACCCACCATGGTGAGGGTGGATGGGTCGGCACCGGCAGCGTTCATAACGGCCTTGATGACGGCTTCTTCACTTGGGGACTGCCAGCCAGCGTAGGTCTTGCCTTCAAAGTCGGCTGGGGATTCGATGCCGGAATCTTCCAGGGCCGCAAAGCCGGAGGTGTTGTGCTGAATGATGGTGGCAATGGCTTTGATTGGCATTGGTTCTTCAGCAGCGAGGGCGTAGGTCACGTCTTCCTGGTAGCTGACACCGAACTGCCCTTTGCCAGCAGCCACGAGAGCAGCGGAGGTGTTGTTGTCGCCTGGCTCGATGATGTTGACCTTGAGGCCTTCTTCTTCAAAGTAGCCTTTTTCCTGAGCCACATAGATGCCGGTGTGGTTGGTGTTTGGTACATAGTCTAAAACGAGGGTGACTTCTTTGAGGCCGCTTTCATCGGCAGCACTCGTGGCGCTCGTGGTGTCGCCGCCGCTTTGGCAGCCAGTGATGCCCAGTACAAGGGCACCGATGAGGGCGATGGATAATAATTTTTTCATTGTTCTTCTCTCCTTTGTTTTTGTTTGCTATGGGGACAAAGCCAGTGTTTGGCGAGGCTGACGCAGCCGTTCAAAAGCAGGCTGATGATGACGACGACCACGACGGTGGCAAAGACTTTGTCGAGCATGTAGCCGTTTTTGACGCGCAGCATGTAGTAGCCAAGGCCGGCGGACGAGGAAATCCACTCGCCGACGATGGCCCCGCCGACGCAATAGGTGGCGGCAACTTTGAGGCCGGAAAACAGGCTTGGCGCGGCGGCAGGAATTTTGACCATGGTGTAAATCTGCCGCGTGGACGCCTGAAAGCTTTTCAGCAGGTTGATCTGTTTTTGACTGACCTGCGCCAAACCGTCGGCGAAAGAAATGGTGATTGGGAAATAGCACATAAAGATGACGATGAGCACCTTTGGCGCCATGCCAAACCCCAGCCAAATGCTGAACAGCGGCGCCAGCACCATGACCGGCACGGTCTGGGTCACCACCAGGTGTGGGTAGACACTGTGACGGAAGGTGCGCGAGCGGTCCATGAGAATGGCCGTGACCATGCCCAGCACCAGTGCGATCAAAAGCCCCAGCACCGCTTCCTCGAGGGTGACGACGGTGTGCATGAGCAGCTCGGAACGATTGGCGATCATGGCGGCGACGATTTTTGACGGTGCCGGCAAGAGATAGAGCGGCACATCAAAGATGCGTACGCAGGCTTCCCAGATGGCGATGACGACGAGCGCCACAAGGACGGGCGTCGCCCATTCTTTTTTCTTCACAGGATATGCACCTCCTTTACACAGAAAAAGCCGCCTCATATTTGCAATATGACGCGGCATGGATGACAACTATGATCCCTACAACGGCATGATCCGACAGGTTCAATGGGTCGAAGCGCCAGCGCTTCCTCTCAGGTCCTTACGGCCCTCCCCGCTTTACTTTCTCAGTATACAGCGACGAACCAACGCCGTCAACACTTTCCCCCTCGGCTGAAAATAGAAAAACACCGTGCCGGACGGGCACGGTGTTGGGTGAACGTTCAGAGTCTGCCGCTGAATTTCCAGAGCACAAGCAGCACCAGCGCGACAACAAGCAGAAGGATGGATGGCGCCGTGATGACAACGGGTACGTCGGCAAAAACGGCGACGAGCAGCGCCGCAAAGGCAATGATGAAAAGGAAGCCGACAACCTGCATACGGCGGCGTGCTTTTCGCAGGTCGTTGTAGTCGGCCTTCTTGTCGCCCATGACGAAGAAGCGCGTTCCTGCAAGCACGGCGATGAAGCAAACCACATGGCCGATGTTGAGCGCGGTGGTGATGCTCATGAGCGCCGTGCCAGCGATGAGGCCACGGATGAGACTGTAAGCGCTGAACGCAAGCAGCACCATGGCGCAGATGGCAATGCCGCCCATGAGCGCACCAATGTGGCGCTGCTGACGCACTTCCTCACCAATTTCAGCGATGACGCGCTGCGTGTAAGCGTCAACGTCACCAATGTACGCGGCGACGCTGCCGCCATTTTTCACTTCGTCGGTGAGCTGTTCGATGATGTTAAGCTGGATGATCAGCGATTGTTCGGGCATCAGACGAGCCTGGTCCACACGTTGGAGGACATCACGCACAAGGGCTTTGTCTTCCTTGTTCAGGAGCGCAAAAAGCGTTTTCGCCTGTTCGTACTGTTCGATTTCCAATTGAACGGACATGTGTTTTCACCTTTCTTTTGCTTAGCCAATGCCGCCAAAGACGACACCAAGAACGATGACAATAATGGTGACGCCGCAGTAAACGTATTTACCGACGCCTTCAATGAAATTCCCCCACTTGCGGCTGCTGCCGGTTTCAATTTGCTTGGCCGCAAAACCTTTGCCGCAAACCCAGAAGAACATAATCCCAGCCAACAGAGCACCAACCGGCATGATGTAGATGGTGAAGATGTCCATCCAGGCGCTGACGGTGTCGCCGTTTTCAAGGAAAACACCGACGAGCAGGCCAAGGCCGAAAACAACCAGGCAGGACTGTATGCGGCTGAGGCCAAACAGATCCTGCAGCGCTTCGATTGGGGTTTCGTAGAGGTTCACCAGCGAGGTGATGCCTGCGAAGAACACGGCCAGGAAGAACACGATGGCCAGAAGCTGTGCGTATGGCAGCTGAGCGAAAATGGATGGCAGCACGATGAAGATGAGCGGTGGGCCGCTCTGTGGGTCCACACCAAACGCAAACACCGCTGGCAGAATGGTCATGGCAACGAGAATGGATGCAACCAGCTCGAAGAAGGAAACCATGAAGCCAGAGAACACAATGTCGGTGTCGCTCTTGAGGTAACTGCCGTAGACGATGGTGCCGCAGCCAGCCAAGGACAGTGAGAAAAATGCCTGACCGAGAGCATACATCCAGGTTTTTGGGTTGGCCAGCGCGGACCAATCCGGATTGAACAGGAAATCGTAGCCGGCTTCGGAGCCTGGGATGGTGGAAACAAAGATCGCCAGGCCTACAAACAGAAAGAAGAACAACGGCATGACGATTTTGTTGGCACGTTCAATGCCAGAAGAAATGCCGGCGTTCATAACGATGAACGTGATCAGGATGGCGAGAATGTGCCAGCCAATGCTGCCAAAGTTGCCGGCAATTTCGCCGAAATAGGCAGCAGCGTCGCTGTTGAACATGGTGCCGGAGAGCGCCCCAAACAGGAAACGCAGAATCCAGCCAACGATGACGGTGTAGCCAATGGCCACGCCGGTGGAGCCGATGAGCGGCAGCAATCCGAAGATGGCCCCCACTTTGCTGCCACGGCGTTCTGTGGCTTTGCGGAAGGCACCAACTGGGCCGGTGCGCATGGCGCGGCCGAAAGCCATTTCGCCCATAACGCCGCAGAAGCCAAGACCGATGACAAAGATCAGGAATGGAACAAGGAACGCAAAGCCGCCATATTGGCCGACGCGGTACGGAAAGAGCCAAATGCAGCCCATGCCGACAGCGGAACCAATGCAGGACATAATAAAACCGAAGCGGCTGCGAAAGGTATCACGAGAATGGGTATTTTTTGCCAAATTGATTCACCTCTTTTTATTTTGACCGGGCCTGCATCAACCGATGCCGCCGAAAACGATACCAAGAATGAGAACGATGAAGGTCACACCGCAATAGATGTACTTGCCGACGCCTTCAATGAAATTGCCCCATTGATGGGCACAGCCGGTGTTGATTTCCTTGGCGGCAAAGCCCTTGCCGCAAACCCAGAAGAACATAATGGCTGCCAAAAGCGCCGCAAACGGTGTGATGTAAATGGTGAAAAGATCCATCCAGTGGCCAACAACGGTGGAATCTTCAAGGAAGATGCCCACAAGGAAGCTGAGCGTCAGCACGAGAGCGCAGGCTTTGCGGCGCTGCATGCCAAAGTGCTTTTGCAACGCTTCGATTGGGCTTTCGTACAAGTTGACCAGCGACGTGATGCCAGCAAAAAAGACCGCCAGGAAAAACACCACGGCCAAAATCTGACCACCAGGAATTTGCGCAAAAATGGATGGCAGCACAATGAAAATCAGCGGCGGGCCGCTCTGTGGGTCGGCACCGAAGGCAAAGACCGCTGGCAGAATGGTGAGCGCCACGAGAATGGAGGCGATCAGTTCAAAAACCGACACCATGACGCCAGAGAACACGATGTCGACGTCTTTTTTCAGATAGCTGCCGTAAACGATGGTGCCACAGCCGACAAGCGACAAAGAAAAGAACGCCTGCCCCAAGGCATACATCCAGGTTTTTGGATTGGCCAGCGCCGACCAATCTGGATTGAACAAAAATTCATAGCCTTTTTCTGCCCCAGGAATGGTGGACACAAAAATGGCCAGACCAATGAACAACAGGAAAAACAACGGCATAACGATTTTATTGGCGCGTTCAATCCCTGACGAAATCCCAGCGTTCATGACCGCAAAGGTAATGAGCACAACGAGCACGTGCCAGCCAATGCTGCCAAAATGGCCGGAGATCTCTCCGAAATACGCAGCAGAATCGCCGTTGAAAATGGCGCCAGACACGGAGCCAAACAGAAAACGCAAAATCCAGGCACAGATGACGGTGTAGCCAACGGTAACCCCGATGGAACCGATCAGCGAAATCATTCCAAGGGCCCCGCCGTATTTCTTTCCGCGACGCTCCATGGCTTGTTTAAAAGCGCCTACTGGACCGGTGCCCATGGCACGGCCAAAGGCCATTTCTCCAATGACGCCGCAAAATCCAAGGGCAATGACAAAGATCAGAAACGGCACAATAAACGCAAAGCCGCCGTATTGGCCAACACGGTACGGGAACAGCCAAATGCAGCCCATGCCAACGGCCGAACCGATGCATGAAAGAATGAACCCAAAACGACTTTGGAAAACATCACGAGAATTTTTTGATTGATTGGACAAAATCACCCCTCCTATATTCTCTTCTCTCTAAAGGTATGTATAAAATAATTGCATGGCTACTATTTGATGACAGCCATATTGAAAGAGTGAGTCTTCCACCCAAGGTGAAAGGCTCACTCTTATTTGATCCGATTTATTTTTCTGCCTCAGCATCGGCCTGAGCAATGGCTTCGGTACGCAGATGATAGATCATCGTTGGCACATCAATATCCATTGGGCACTGTTCCACACAGCGTCCGCAGCGCAGGCAGTTGTAAACGATCGGTGCCGCTTGCTTGGTATCGTCAACGAAAGCGGTCCAGATGGCGCCAATGCCATTCATATAGGTTTTTCCAAAATGACCGGCAACCAGTGAGAAGACCGGACATTCGTACATGCAGCCGCCACAGCGCAGGCAAAGTGCCGCATCGTGGCAGACCGGGTCGTCAATCATCTTACTGCGGCCATTGTCCACGAAAATAACGTGGAATTCTTGCGGGCCATGGGCGCCGTAGGTGGTAACCTTTTCAATGTCACCGGTCTTGGATGGGCCACTGATGATGTTGACATAGCCAGGCGCAGTGTACTGGCCATAGCGCCAGTTGACTTCCGCCACTTTCATGGAATCCAGGAAAGTTGGCACGATTTTTTCGATGCCAACGACGGCAATGTGGACCGGTGGCGCACCGGTAACGAGACGCACGTTGCCTTCGTTTTCAATGATGGTGATTTGTCCGGTGTCAGCAGCGACAACGTTGGCACCGCTGATACCGATGTCGGCGGTGAAGTATTTTTCACGCAGGAAGTCGCGCACAGCCATAACTTCCTCGGCGATGTCCGGATTGATTTGGCGGCCGAAGAACTCGCTGAAGACTTCTGCCACCTGTTCACGCGGTACGTGAATGGATGGAGAAAGGATGTGCATTGGACGTCCGTCCATGAGCTGCAGAATGAATTCGCCAAGGTCGGTTTCCCAGACTTCGTGGCCGCAGTCGGCCAGGCGCTGGCGCAGGTGAATTTCTTCGCCAAGCATGGATTTGCCTTTGACGATGGTTTTCGCGCCGCCGGCAATCTCGTTGATGATATCCACCACTTCCTGGGCATCCTTTGCGAAGTAAGCGTGACCATGGTTGCGTTCGATGGAGTCAGAAGCCTGAGCCATCAGTTCGCGCCAGTTTTTGTGAGCGCTGCGTTTGATGTCCTGCACTTCTTTGGCGAGAGCCGGCGTATGTGGATAGCGTTCCAGGGCGTCGGCCAGATTTTTGCGGTAAGACGCGATGGCACGGGTGATGGCGGTGCGAATGCGTTCGTCTTCACTGGCCTCGTTGATGTCTTTAGCGTATGTATTGATGTTTTGTTTGATCGTGCTCATAACTTGTACCCCTTTGCCAGGAATTCAACGAAATCCATGATTTCCATGTGGTTCGCAGTTTTGCAGTCTTTCAGCGCCGAGAGGCAATATGGGCAGCTCAAGAGAGCAATCTGAGCGCCAGTATCGGCCAGTTCATTGGCGCGCTTCTGAGACAGCTTGTGGGACAGTTCTGCGTAGGTGGTCTTGATTGGACCGCCGCAGCAGGTGCTCCATTTGCCAGTGCGGAACGGTTCCTTATAGCGCACGTTCATAGCGTCGAGCACGTCGCGGAATTCATCGACAACGTCCATTTCACGCGCCATGCGGCAGGAATCGTGCAGGGTGACCAGACCACGATAGAAATTTTTTGGCAGCATGTGACGTTTTTCGTGCACCATCTGCACAAAGGTCTTGACTTCTACTTTAGGGAAGTCGCCATACTGTGGATAAATCAAGGCAAACATTTCAGCGGCATGTGGTGACATGCAGACAACGGTTTTTGCGCCGCTCTGATTTAAGAAGGCAGCCACGCGCTTGGCGTAGATGCCGAGAGCTTCTTCAAAGCCCAGCTCGTGCAGCAGAGCCCCGCTGTAAATTTCATTTTCGCCGTCGTAGCAAATGTTGTAACCAAGCGCTTTCAAAATCTGCGCAGCTTTTTTATTGATAGAAAAGAACCGTTCTTTGTCCTGAGCAAAGACGGACGCAAAGATCTTTTCTGGTGCCATGCCGCTCTTATGCACGAGGTCGCGCATGGACATCATCCAGCCAAACACTGGTGTGCCTGGATCAACAATATCCATAACGGTAAGCAGCGAATCCATGAATGGCAGCAGTTGATACTCGCCGCCGGTGTAGAACAGGATGTCGCCTTTCTTTGGCAGGTTGAGATCCTTCGCCCATTCGGCGTTTTCTTTGGCGCTGACTGCGAGAGGATTGTCGTATTGCAAGATATTGTCCCTGATCAGGGTCAATGTTTCAGGTAATTGTTTTCCACCCATTTTTGATTCTCCTCATCCCTCTAAAATATGATATGATAACCTCTTTATATTAGCATTTATCCCCGCCCTTGTAAACAAAGGCGCGGTGCTTGCATGATTTTTCCTTTAACGCCGTGGGTCTTTCTCCGCGCGGTCGTGACAGAGCACGAGCACGCCATCGCCGCGGGCAATACGGATCGTCGCCATAGGTGCGTCGGTAAACACGTTGCTGATGAGCCGCGTTTCACCGAAAGGCACGCTGAAGTTGTCCAGCGGATAGTACAGGCCGTCGATGGACAAGCACATACCGTCGTCCGAAAAGGGCACGATGCCAATGTAGCCAGGGGTGTGATCGAGCTGGTGCTCGCCGGGGCCAACGTAGCGCATGCGGTTGATGTCGTCCCAGTAGACGATGGATTTTCCCTGGCGGCCGGCGCCAACCATAAGCATCATATTGGCCAGCTCATGGTCCATGCGTCCACCCAGGGCGCCGATGACGATGAGTTCTTCGGCACCATCGGAAAAAAGCTGCTGCACCGCCAGGGCGGTGTCGCTGTCGTCCTTCTCAGCCGGATAGACCACTTCCGGCACACCGGCCTCATCGAGCCAGGCGCGGGTTTCTGGCGAAAGGGAATCCATATCGCCAATGAGCGCATCGGGCAAAACTCCTGATGCGCGGCAAAGATCGGCACCGGCATCGGCGCAGAGACAAGGCACCGTCGGAAATTGGGCACGAAGGTCCTTGAGCAACGCCGGATCGGGCGCGGTGCCGCCGGTTATGAGAATGGCGTGCCGGGCATGTTTGTCCAGCAGGCCTGGCGCGTAGTGCTTCATCCCACTCTCACCAGCTTCACGTCATAATTGCCTTCGCCGTAATCGACGATCATGCCATGCATTGGGCTGTGGCATTCTTCGGTGTCGTAGATGAGCGTGCGTTTGTAGCCAGCGCGATCGGCGGTTTCTGGAAAACGAATGTAGACAACGTCGTGTTCCAACAGCGGCAGCAGCGTGAGATCGATAAAGCGTTTTTCACCTGGCAGGAAGTTGTCAAAAACGATCGCGTCTGGCGCTGCCTCGGTCCCGAGATAAATATTCAGCGTTTCATTGGTGCAGTTTTCCAGCTCCAGATGATACGCGCTCTTGAGTTTCTTCACCGTCCAAAATGCTCCGGCTGCGCCAGCGGCAAGCGCTGCAGCAGCAGCGATGGTTTTCAATTTTGACACAGGAATCATCCTTTCATATTTCGACGGAAACTTTTCATTGTGTCCGTTGTTTGTTATACTAGCTATGCACTATTATAACAAATTCAGGGGGAATTGCCACATGGTTCTTTTGGAAGCGAGACATCTGCGCTGCAGCTTCGGCGAACGCGTATTATTTGACGATCTGGGGTTATCGGTGAATGAAGGCGATAAAATCGGACTCATCGGTACCAACGGTGTCGGCAAGTCGACGCTGCTGGCACAGCTGGCTGGCATCGATCTGGATCCACGCTCAGAAATGCTGACCTCGAATCAGCTGGTTATGGAGTATCTGCCGCAGAATCAACCAATGGACGAAAACAACACGGTGCTGGCGCAGATTTTTCAAGGCCCTTCTCCTATTCTCGCTGTGGTGCGCCGCTACGAAGCAGCTCTTGCCGCCGTGAGCGCTCATCCGGAAGACGAAGCGACGACCCAGGCACTTTTAGAGGCTCAGGATGCCATGGACCGCGAAGACGCCTGGCAGCTGGAAAGCAACGCCAAGAGCATCCTGCATCGCCTGGGCATTGACGATGTCAACCAGAAAATTGCCACGCTCTCCGGCGGCATGCGCAAGCGTGTGGCGTTGGCAGCCGCGCTGATTCGTCCAGCGAACCTGCTTTTGCTCGACGAACCGACGAACCATCTCGACTACGAAACGATCCGCTGGCTGGAAAAGGAACTCCACGACCGTCAGTGCTCGTTCATCATCGTCACCCACGACCGCTACTTCCTCGACCGCACGACGAACGTCATTCTTGAACTGGACGGCGGCCAACTGCATCGCACCGTCGGCAACTATTCCACCTTTCTCGAAGAAAAAGCGCAGCGCGAAGCCGACGAAGCCCGCCGTGCCGACAAGCTGCGCCGTCTCTACAAGCAGGAACTGGCCTGGATGCGCAAGGGTGTGGAAGCACGCCGCACCAAGCAGAAGGCGCGCAAGGAACGCTTCTATGAAATTGAAGGCCAGCTCACTCATGAGCACGAAGACCCACTGCTGATGGATTTCGTCAACGCGCGCCTGGGCAAGAAAATCATCGAATGCGAGCACTTAAGCAAAAGCTATGAAGGCCGCCCAATTTTCCAGGACTTCTCTCACGCCTTTGTAAAAACCGAGCGCATCGGCATTGTTGGACCAAACGGCATTGGCAAGACCACCATGCTGGATGTGCTGGCCGGACTCACAGAGCCGGACAGCGGTCGCTTGGATGTCGGCGAGACCGTGAAAATCGGCTACTACAAAC
>ERZ1034920.2093-NODE-2093-length-11753-cov-5.281416_pt1 | contig 11753 bp, 25 predicted proteins | sample MGYA00520688_ERZ1034920 | MGnify/ENA primary metagenome ERZ1034920 (study PRJEB33766, sample SAMN09781785) | gut metagenome | biome: gut microbiome | host: Homo sapiens | place: Madagascar | study: EMG produced TPA metagenomics assembly of the PRJNA485056 data...
CTTGTCTGCGCGTCCAAAAAAATTATCATTCCGCATATTGTTATTTTTGTTCCTCCCTCCGTTTGGTATATTTCCTCTTTGCAATGTTGCATACAATATACAACTGCTGCCGCATTTATTCCGTCCAATACTCCTGCCATTTCTGCTGCGCTATCAGTATTCTTTATATTCTCTTTTATCTGTTGTAAATTCGTTTTTCTTTCTTCCTCTCTCTGTTGTCTTGGTCTTTCGTGCTGTTGGCAGCCGCCGTAACCCTCTATTGTCATTCTGTAATGCTTGCTAATTTCATTATCGCAATATATGCGTTCGACTATTCCTTTGCTTTGTACCTCGTATTTTACAAATTTACATGATTTACAACCTTTTCCCGACAATTTTAAATTCTCTCCTTTCGTTAACTGTTCGTCAATGCTTTATTTTCAACCAATCTAATGCGTCTCCTAGCCCTAACCCTCCGTTCTCGTATGATTTCATTACATAATCGTATATTTGTGGGTGTGTTTCTTTTAGTCTCTCGTATTTATTTATTTTTTCCAAGTGACAACCAACCGGGCAAAACATACAACCGGTACGTTGTTCTCCGGTCGTTGTTAATTGTTTGTCTAGTTGCATTAAACACATTTGCCCCTTTATCTGTCCGGGTTCCTGCTTTTCTATTATCTCTCCGTAAACACTCGGTAATGATATGTTATTATCCTTGCAATATTGCAATACGTCCTGCTCCGTCCAAAACCCCATTGGCTTGCTATTTGGTCTGTCTATGTCAAACGCATTGCAGCCGGTTCTTAAGTATGCCTGTTTTCTTCTGTCGCTCTCCTCTGCCATTAGTGCCATTATCGGCTTTTGCCCGGTTTTTTTCTCGTATTTTAATATAGGATCTTCTTTCATTACCTTGCAGCATTTCGCGCTAATTGTAAATGGTGCCTCTAAGAGATACCCCCATTTTTTGTATCTTTGCTTAAAAGCGCTTTCGGATCCGTCTTTATCCCTCCCTTGCAGTTTGTTTATAGCCCATCTGCTGCCGCGTCGCGCATAATATACGCATTCCGCTACGTCTTTGCTCGGAAAATTCCAACCGTATTTTTTTATAATTTCCCTCATGCTTATTTCCGGTTTTAGTATCACTACATTATCATATTTTTTAACGTGCTCTCTTACTTCCGGATATTCTAGCCATGTATCGCAAAATACCGCCGTTATTCCGGGATATATCTTTCTTGCTATATCCAATAATACTGTACTGTCTTTTCCTCCGGAAAAAGATATATATACCTCTCCTCCGAAGTATTCGTAAAAACTTATAATTCTTGTCTTTGTTAATTGTATTTTTGCCTCTAACGGCAATGATTGACGTTGTTTTAGTTGCCAATCTTCAAGTCTTTTCATAGCACCACGTTACAAAACTCGTAACATGGATAGCCCCGCACGGCTCCCTATGCCGGCTCTTTTAGCCAACGCAAATTAGCGGGGCTTTTCTTCTCGCCTTTCTTCACCTTTAGGCGGTCAACCCGGTTTACCGGGCTTTGCTATTACTCCTTTCTCTTGCCTGCTTTATTTATTAGTTTCATGCGTTACCTCCTAGATCGCGTCCGATCCAAACAATAACACCGCCATTTCTCTAACTAACGTGTTTTTATAGTTTCTTACTGTCTTTTCGTTAAGGTTGTCCGGGTAACCGTCGGTATTGGCTAAAATATCCGTGATTTCCTCCCAAGTGTAAACCTCCTCGTTTACCCTCTTGCCCTCTTTTGTCTCTTTTCGTTGCAGATAGCGGATCTCGATAGCCTCGTAGCCCTTTCGATCTTTGATTTTGCTAAGCGCTTTTTCTATTCGCTCTATATCGCTCTTGGATCTTTCGTATGACGCTTGGCGATCTCTTAATATTGTGTCCTCGTCTTTTGGTGTAGATCCATTCTTGCAATATGACGTAATAGACTTGCTTTTTCCGTGAAGAGCAATATCTAAATATTCCTGCTCGTCTGCTACGTGTTCCTTAAGTGCGCGGTAGCAATATAAGATCTTTTCTGTATTCTTAAATGTCTCGTCTTTCATCTGCTTTTGTCTGTCAATCCACGAAATACTATTCATTTTCTTAAATACTTCGTCGATTGTGGTTAATATGGTTTCCTTTGTTTCCTTTGTTACACTCATTCTATGCCTCCTCAACTTCTCCGAATATTTCTTTGTATTTATCCGGGTAATTCTTTCCTATGTAGTCTCGCGTCGTTTTTTGATCTGCTATTGTTAAATCTTTACTATTGTTGTTTCTTAAAAATAACCAACCGCCCGGGCTTAAAAATATTGTTTGCACCGCGTACCCGAAACCATTAACCACGTCGCAAACCTCCGTAGCCTTTTTGGTATCAAATAGCAGGCGTTTATTTTCCCTGCTGCCGTCCGGCTTTTTCACTTCTACGCTTAATATTGCTTGCAATGCGCCTCGCCTCCTCCGTTTATTCTATTATCATAGCCACGTTTTCGCCTTTGGGCTGCTCTGCGCCCTTTTCGGTCTTTCTGCATTGCGTAATAGCAATGTAACGTCGCTCTTACGTCCTCTAGTGCGTCGTGTGCCTTGTAATCGGTGTAGCCGTAGTATTTGGCACAATAGGTTAACGGTTTCCATTTGTAATTATTGTGTTTCTCGTCGTATTCTCCTACGATATAGGCAAATTCTAACATTACGTCGTAGATCTTCGCCTTTACTGCGGTGTCTATCCCTTTTGCTGCCAAAAACGGCAAATCAAAACCTTTGTGATTATAACCAATGATTAGCCCGGCTTTTCTTAAGATCTTGTCGATCTTTCTTTTTTCCGTTAGGATCCCCGGCGCAAACTTCACACAATCCCAAGATATTTTATTGATTGCCTCCGCCTCTTTCCATTCCGTCGCGTAGTCCGGCTTGATGTATGAGTTATAAAGTGTTTTACCTCTGCCGTTAATAATTGACACCTGCAAGATCTCGTCATTGTTCCGATCTAGTCCGGTTGTTTCAATGTCAATACAGATTATTTTACTTTTTCTCAATATGTTCTCTCCCTTTCGTTCTCTTTGGTGCTCCTGCGCTTTGCGCCTCCTCTGATACTTCTATAATTCTGTTTGTAGTTGACTTTCCCCTCATCATTTGTAGTATTACGCTTGCGTCCGGTACTATAATGCCGCCTATTTCTTTTTTCACTCTCTGCGCCTCCTGTCTCTCGCTGCTGATCTAAACATCATTAGCAACATTTCTCCTGCTGCCCTGCTGCGATCTCTCCTTTGGGCTTTTCTTATTGGTTCTAGTTCTACTCCGCAAGGTATATACACGCCTACGTAGTACGGTATTTCCTTTTGCACCTCGTCGTAAACTTCTTTTGGCATTACGTAATAATTGAAATCTCCTATAAAGTTATGTCCGTTCTTTGATCTGAAATCCTCTATTGATGATTTTATTTCATAACAATAAAAATCGCCTTTTTCTATCCCGGATATGGTGTTGTTCTTTGGTTTGTATCTCATGTAGTCCACGCGCCCTGCGTGCGACGTTGCGTAATCAAACGTTACCTCTTTCGCCCAATAAACGCGTGTGTCATACGCTTTTATATGTCTTTCTAAATGTTCTGACAACATTTTTGTTATTTCCGGTCTGTTCATTTATCGCGCCTCCTCATATAATTTATAAATCCGCTGCATAATTGCCTTTAATTTTGCCTCTCCAATGCCTTTTAAGCCCGCAATAGCCTTTTCAATGTCTCCGGGCTTAACTGCTGCCGCTTTGTTTTTCTTTCCCGCCTTAATGCCGTCGTTAAATCCGTCCTGCCATACTCTTGTATAAAATGCGCTCATTTGCACATGATCCATTTTCTTAATGTTCTTGTATTGTTCTCGCGTTATTAAATTCTTTGCCATGCGTCGCCCTCCTATATCATTCTTTTATGCTCGCTTTCTTCTCCAAGTGGTTTTACCTCTTGGCGTTCTGTGTTAATGTTAATTTCTTTCGTCTCTACCGGTATAAGGTAATCGCATACGTAGCACGCGTTACGCAATCCTATGTTGCATTTTCCGTTTTTCTCATTTTTGCATTTAATCATTGATAGCCTCCTACGGTAATACACTCTCTAGCATATCTGCCTTTATCAGATCGTATATAATATCTAAATACGTTCTATTGTCTCTGTATCTGCAATTTGCTTTCTTGTGTATTCGCGTGTCGTCGTCTCTCCATTCGTTCACGTCGAATATTGCCGGGCTTACGAATAGCATTTTGCAGCCCCTAGAGACACATAAGTAGTAACATTGGCTTTCCTTTGCCGTTCCCTTGCAGGGCTTAAAGCCGTATTCCTCAAATTTCTTTACGTCTACTTTGGGTTTTAGCATTTCTTTTCTCCTCTCTGATCCACCAATTAAGGATCCAAGCCGCTATAAATACCACGGCGCCGCTTGCCGCAACCTTAAGTCCTACAATCCCGAACCATATAGCAATTAAAATTCCCGCTGCGATTGCGATAATTGCCATAAGTGCTACCGTGTTAATAATCTTATCTGTCATTGTCAAACCTCCAAATTTGTTTATTGCTTTTCTTTGCTAACTCTATCTCCGTCGCCATTCCGGCGCTTATGCCGTATCTTTCGCCAATAAATACAACCTCGCATACATTTAATAACTCTTGCCCGATCTGTAAGCCTTTCTGCCGTTCTTCCGGGATCTTATCGTTTAATACCTGCGGTAAATATAAATGCGGTGTTATTGGTATAAATCCGGCGTTTATAGCCCTCTCCGTAATTTCTCTTGCGTATCTTATGTTGCGGATCCGCTTAAGCACGGATCCTTTATAGGGGCTGCATATATAACAGTATTTCTTTGTTTCTACCTCTATCATTTGCCCGCCCTCTCTTTCATTTTTAACGCAATGTCTTGTAATACGCTCAATTCTTCCGGCGTCGCCCATATTGCCAACCCTGCTATTTCCCGGGCGGTTTCTTTCGTCCAATATGGTACGTCGATCTCCTCGGTCTGAACGGTTACGACTTTTGTTAAAATCAATGTGTCTACGATCTCTGCAAATTCCTTAAAGCAGATTTCGCCAACTGCTGCCGCCTCGGTTCTCTTGACTGTTACCTTGTCTGTTATTTCTACTTGGCACGGTTCCCCGGTTCTTGCGGTATATGCAGTTAATACGCCTTGGTATTCCTTTATAAGATCCGGTTTTGATGTTGTCGGATCTACCCAACCGCTCCAAAAGTCATTATCGAATAGGTCGGAATTTGTGATAGCGTCTATAAAATATGCTACGCTCATTCCGTTGTATTCTTTATTTGGGTTGATCTGCCCGGCTATAACAAGGCTTTTTCTGTCTGTGTTGTCCTGCTGCCTTGCTATTGTTACCTCTGTGTTCGGCTCGTCCTCTGTTTCGGTTTCTTCTGTCTCGGTTTTCTGCGGTTCTATCTTAACTTCTTCCGGTTTATTACTCTCCGGTACAATGCCCGGGTAATCTTCGATATTTACTTGTCCGGGTAACTGCTGCTCCGGTTCTTTGATCTGCGCCGCCTCTTTTGCCTTAATGCTGCCGGTTTCTTTGTATTTCTCTAATAATTGGTGCTGCTCCTCCGGTGTTGCCCCTGCAATCTCGTTAGCCGCGGTTGTTGAGATCTTCCCCGCTTTGTATTCTTTCAAAAATTCCGGTATAATGTTGCGGCGGATATTATCTAATCTGCCTATTGTACTTTTTGATGTATTAAGGATCCCGGCTATAACGTCTCTCTTTCTTCCGGGCATATTGTTGTATTTTGCGTATTCCTCTAATAGTTCTCGTACTCTTTGGATCTCCTGCATTTTGCAGTAATCGGATCTTTCCCGCTGTGTAGAATTTGTAAATATTAAAATTAACTCATTCTTAACGCCGTCCGCGTCGCTCTCTACTTTGCACGGCAGCAGGGGCGAAATTCCCTTGCCCTCTGCCAATAGTTCTGTTACTGCGCGGTGTCTCTTGTGTCCTGCGATTATTTCGTAATCTCCGGCGTTTTCCCCCTCTCCTATCTTCTTAACTATTAAATTCTCCTGCACTCCTACTAACTCTATTGTTTCCTTAAGCGCCTCGATCTCTACCGGATCCATTTCATAAAAGTTTTTATCGCTCGGGTGCAATTTCTCCGCCGGGATCTTTTTAAGTACGAAATCGTCCGCCATTTCTTTTTTACTTTCCGTGTTAAGAAAGTCCTTAATATCAAATGCCATTTGTTCGCCTCCTATATGTGCCCTACTCGGGCACTCGTCCAATAAATACTAGACGTCACATTGTTTTTACCTCATGCAGCTTTGTATCTAATCTGTACCAACCGTCTAACTCTAAAACAAAATTGATCCTGCCGGTTTTCTCGCTCTTTTCCGTGATAATATCCGTAATTTTCATTTCGTTAACTCTCCCGGCTTTTTCAAATTGGATCTTATCGCCGATTTCGTAGGGGCATTTTGCCTTAAGTTTAATTGTTTTCACGTTTACGCCTCCCCGATCTCTTTTAAGTATTCGTCTACAAATTTCTTGTAGTCCTGCGACGCTCCGCACCTTACCGAATACTCTACTAATGGGATCTTTGCAAACGTGCTCTCTTTCGGCTTGTTCTCCGTGCGTCTGATCTTGGTATTAAATACTTTGCAGCGGGATTGTAATACCTCTACGCCCTGTGCCTGCACGTCCTCCCTATTTTTATACTTTGTTACCAAGCACCCTGCGAAGTTTAATTCCGGGTTAAAATCTTCCCTTACTGCTGCCACCTGCTCTAATAAAATGTCTAAGCCGTCAAAACTGTATTGGTCGATCTCTACCGGTACTATAACGTCGTCTGATACAACCAACGCGTTAATAATGCTCATATTGACGTCCGGGGCGTTGTCGAAAATGATAAAATCATACTCTTTTGCTGCGCTCGTCGGCTCTTTGCCCTGCAATTCTCTTTCAATGCTCGTTTTATGGATCGCTTTTTTAATTCTCGTCTGCTGCGGTCTTGACACGTCTGCAATCACTCTTAAGTTAGCCTCTAAAAGATCCATATTAGCCGGTACAATGTCTAAATTCTCGTATTTTGTACTTGCCGCAAGGTCTATAAGTGCTGTTCCCTCTAACATAACCCGCGCCATGTTGTCGTGATCCTCCGGATCATAAAGCCCGAACGCCTTACTTGCGTTTCCCTGCTTGTCATTATCCACTAAAAGCACCTTATAACCTTTTTTCGCTAACAAATAAGCCATATTTACTGTTGTTGTGGTCTTGGCTACGCCGCCTTTTAAATTGATTATTGATATTGCACGCATTTTCTTTCCTCCTTGTTTAGTTAAATGGTAATTCCTCGGCTATTCCGTCGGGGATCTGCATAAATCCGTCATTGTCTGCCGGTGGTTCCTGCTGCCCGCCGGAATTGTTGTTATTCCCTTTGCTTTCGCAAAATTCGTGGGCGTCTGCTACAAATTCCGTGTAATAAACTTTGTTTCCGTCTTTATTGGTGTATGATCCGCTTTGCGCGTGACATTCTACAATAATCTTTACGCCCTTTTTTATGTATCTTTCTACAAACTCTGCGGTTTTTCCAAATGCAACAATGCTTAAAAAGTCCGCCTGCTGCCCTCCGTCTTTCTTATATCTTCTATCTACTGCAAGTGTATATCTCGCTATTGCTACCGGCTGTGCTCCGTCGGTGTATCTGATCTCCGGATCCTTTGTTGGTCTGCCGCTAAATTTACAATCGTTCATTTTCCTTTGTTCCTCCTTTCCAAACTTCCAATATTGTTTCTGCGTTCCACGCCGTCTGTACTGCGTCTAACGCGTATTCCTCCGGCATTCCTGCCGCTATAACCTCTCGTAGATTTTGCAGCAGTATTAAATATCCCTCAAAGCCGTATGCGTGTTTGGTTGGATCCAATATTGCTGCTGCCTGCTCTGCAAACTCTACCGTTGTTATTCCCGCAATCTCTTGTAACGTTTTTTGCTCGATCTCGCGATTTTTTATAAATTCCTCCTGCATTTCTGCTACTAATTTGGATAAACTCAATATAGCCTCCCTCCCATTAACGCCCTTATAATATCCTCTCTTTCGTAGGATCCGGCGTGACTTCGTACCTTTGCAAATCTTTTTTCTAATCTTTTCTTGTCGTAGCCTATCAACTCTGCAATTTGCTTTATTGTGTAGGTTTCCTCTGTAAAGATTGCAAATAGTTTTTCCTGTTCCTCTGCTTTGTATTTCAGATCTACCGCCCTGCTGCCGTGCGGGCTATTCTTCCCGGTGTGGTGTTCCGGGCATAAATATTTAAAATTCATTGGAATATCTAAGCCGCCCTGCGATCTAAATACTATATGGTGTCTTTGTCCGGGTAAATTGCAGCCCGGTACTTCGCATGGTTGCATACAATTACTCCTTTCTTCCATTACCGTTTTTCTCTTTTATCTTTTCTTTCACATACTTAACCATGTTTTTATAGCACTCCCCGCAAATTAACATTTCTTTGTATTTGTAAGATACTCCGTCGGCGTACCATTCCGTTGGCTCTTTTCTAAAAAACAATAATCTCCTATGCTCTCTTGTTGGCTTAATTATCAATCTGCCGGTATTGTTGTAATCAACGTAATCTACCAATTCTTTGTCGCAAATGTCGCAATAAAAAATAGTTTTTTCCGGAATTGTCTTTTTCGTTGTTGCTCGCTTCACTTTCTCAATATTTCATTGCTTAATCTCTCGTAAAGGTCTTTATATAAGTCTCTTTCCCTTATGAGTTTTGCGGTATCTGTGCTTATATTGCTTTCCTGCTTAAGCCCTAACGACTTGCGCAAGCACTGATCTAACAAGCGCATTTCCTCCGGGCTGCATTCTCCGATCAATTCGCCCACGCGATCTGTGCTTACTGTCGATACCTGCTCGCATATTACCGTAGACGGCTTTAACCCCCCCTCGGTAATAAAATGTGTTGGTAGATCTTTCTTTGGTCTTGTCGTCATATAACATAACTGCACGGTCGGGCTTGTCTCTGCCAATTCGTCGCAGGAAACAATTACCGCCGGGCGATCTCCCCACATTTCCGATCCCTGCTCTTTTCTGTTGGATCTTATAAAATAAATCTGTCCTCGCTTAATCATTTCAGTTTTCCTCACTTTCTATCATTTCGTGCCGTTGCTTTCTCTCTATTCCCTGTGCCATGAATAACATTTTTATATCGTCCTCCGTTAACTCTCCGTCGCCCTGTGGTGCGTCCGGTGGGAATATGCCTTGCGCTTGTATGAACGCGTTCATAAAAGTTTGCAATTCTTCATAAAAAACGTTTCTGTAAAAGTCAAATTCTAATTCGATTTCTATTTTTTGTGACGGTGTGCAATAGATCCCTAGTTTTTGCCTTTTTCCTTTCGTTCTGTATGGCGTTCTGTCGCTATCGGCGCCCATAACTTTATACATACATTGTCTAAGTAGTTTGATCTCATGCTTGCAGCTTTTTAATGCGTGCTATCGTTTTTTCTTTCATTCGTCTACCTCTTAATAAAATCTCACATTATGGATCTGTAACGATATATAAAGCCCTTTCCATAATTCCACGTTTGCCGGTGGTTTCCCGGTGGCTTTCTTCCATTCCCGCTGCCTCCATTCTTCCAACCAACCGTTTTTAATACAATTCTTTATATATTCGTTATCTAAATGTATTTCCACGTCGCATGGCTTAATTAAAATTTTTAACGCTGCCGTTGTGATCTTAAGCGCTAATGCGTTCTTTGTGTCGTTTTCAACTGCTGCCGCCGCTTTTCTCTCGTATCTCTTGCCCTGCCGGTCAATAAAAATAATTGTTGCCTCTGCTTTCCCGGATCCTCTCGGGTTGCCTTTGTGATCCAATGTAACGTCTATTGTTACTTTCACTTTATGCACTCTCCTTTCGTCTAGTATTTATTAGACGGCGCGCAGGTTTTCAACATTCTATCCACACCCGCCGCCGGGATCCGGTAACTTAATCATTGTGTAATGTTGTACCGGTCTGCCGTTAAATGGGTTGATACCGTTGTAAACGGTTTCCTTGTCTATGTAATAACCTTTTTTTGGCTTTGGATCCTCTAACCACTTCTCGGCTTTCTTTACGATCGTTACCTTTGTTACCGGTTTTATTAAATTCCTGCTGCAACTGTAACGTTGTCTCGCGCCTCCGTCGCGTTCCTTGTACGTCTTGTCGGTCTCCTTGATGAAATACGCCGCCAATTCCTTATACTGCCCGGTATCGTCTAATGGTGTAAAATGTGGGCTGCCCCACTTCCAACAATCACGAACGATTTTATTTACGTTCGCCTCGATCCCATTTAGTATTAAATGGTGGTGGATCGCTTTATTTTTGTACTCGGTTGTGATTATGTACTTTAACTCCTCGCCTCGTCTCTTGTATTCCCGGCGTAAAGTCCTTAAAAACTTTGTTACCCTTTTCCGTGCCTCTGCCGGATCCGGTCTTAGATCTTTCTTGTAGGTTAAGACTAAGTGGTAATCTCCATAACCGAAATTAGCGTTTATAAGGCGCCTTAACTTAGCCTCTGCATTCTTCCGGTTTACTTTCTCCATTTCCTCTGCGGTAGGCTTTTCTTTCCCTCCTCTCGGTCTATGGTCTCCTATTCTCTTTGAATAACTTTTTATTACCTCTACCGTCTTACCTGCCGTTATCTCTGTTCTGTAATACGGCATATCCTTATACCTCGTTTCTGTCCTAAAGTTAATAGTTTGAACAAGTCCTAAAAGCGCTTGTTTCTGCGCCTTTTCCTTGACTTTTGGCACGAAACTTGGTATAATAATTGGTAGATTATTGGTGTTGCAAATTTCTTTTTATACCAAGTTTGCAGCATGGCGGCAACTCTCCCGGTTGCCGCTTTTTTCATGCCAAAACATATACATATACAAGGGCTATATGCAGGTCTGCATAATTGAACATTCCGCAATTTAACTCGGTAATTACGTGCTTGTCCTTTTCGTTAGTCCTGCGTTTTCCCTCTACTCTTAAATGAAATCTCGCTACCTCTCTTTCTAAAATTTCTTTGTTGTCCTTAAATTCAAAACAACCTCTATATCCTTTATATAGTTGTGTGCCGTCTTTTTCCTCGATTGCCATTACTACCGGATTGTCTATAATTTCTACGTGGTCTTTTACTGTCATTCCTCTTTGCCTCCTCGTAGTATTTCTAATTCTTTCTCTATATCTTTTCCGGTGTACTCTGCCAATAACTTAGACGAAATATTGTAAGTCCAAATAGACGACATTTTAACGCAGGATCCTATATTTAATGCTCCCTGCTGCATTGCTATCCTTACAAACTGCGGCGACGCGCCAATGATCGCCGCAGCCTCCGCCGTGCTTATCCCTTTTGCCATTTCTACCGCCTCCTATTCCGTTACCGGCTGTGCCTTTAATGCCTCGGCAAATTTGACGCCCTGCAAGAAAATAAGCATTTTATTTTGTTCGCTGTCGCTCATAGTCTTAATAAGTCTCGTTACGTTATCTACTTCCGGTTTGTCCTCTGTTTTAATTAAAACGTCCATATCTTTTGCCATTTCTACCGCCTCCTATTCTTTTTATGTGCTATCCTCTGTATTAGGGGCTTGGAACCCTCCGGCGTTGCCGGGCTACATTATAGCGGTGGGCGGTTTTCCCGCCCTGTTGCCTATTTTTCAAATTCAAGTATTTTTTCTTTATCTATACTTATAAAAGGTATTTTTAAAACCCCATTATCTTCATATACCGGCACTTCTGTTTCGTGCCCCATATCTCGTAACAC
>ERZ1034920.2094-NODE-2094-length-11746-cov-17.622701_pt1 | contig 11746 bp, 9 predicted proteins | sample MGYA00520688_ERZ1034920 | MGnify/ENA primary metagenome ERZ1034920 (study PRJEB33766, sample SAMN09781785) | gut metagenome | biome: gut microbiome | host: Homo sapiens | place: Madagascar | study: EMG produced TPA metagenomics assembly of the PRJNA485056 data...
AAACTATTCGCGAAGGGTTTCCTACTGGGTTGACACACTGTGGTGTTTCTTACCGGCAGGAAACTATTCGCTTAAAGTTTCCTACTGGGTTGACACACTGTGGTGTTTCTTACCGACAGGAAACTATTTGCGAAAAGTTTCCTATTGAGTTGACACGCTATGGTGTTTCATACCGACAGGAAACTATTTGCGAAAAGTTTCCTATTGAGTTGACACACACTGGTGCTTCTTACCGACAGGAAACTATTCGCAAAAGGTTTCCTATTGAGATGACACGCAGTAGTGTTTCTTGCCGACAGGAAACCATTCGCTTAAAGTTTCATACTGAGTTGACACACAGTAGTGTTTCTTACCAAAGGAACCCTCATCCCAACATTTGACAAACTCTTCCATCTTTGATACTCTCTTTATAGAAATAATTCTATTTGACACAGGAGTTTAGACTGCATATGGAAAAGATTTACATTGATACCGCCAAAATCCTGAAAGCCATTTCCGACCCCAAAAGGCTGAAAATCGTGGACATGCTGTCCTGCAGGGAGCAGTGCGCCTGCGGGCTGCAGAAGGCCTTTGCCATTACCCAGCCCACCCTCTCCCATGACATGAAGGTGCTGGTGGAGTCGGGCCTTATTATCGACAGGAGGGACGGGAAGAATATTTTTTATTCCCTCAACCCTGCGGCCCTTCGGGATTTCTATACCATTATGGGAGAAATTTTCAAAAACAAGCTGCACTGCGTCTGCGACGGCCATCATGCCCATCAGACAGCTCCTTCCGAAAGGCAGGAGGCCCGCTGAAAAATTCCCTTTTCGGGAATTTTTTTCATGGTGACCTTTCTTTCATCCCCGTTATAAACGATGCATAAAATTATCAAATTTCATTTCCTGCAAAAAATATAAAATATTTCCCTTATGAATCTTCTGTTTATCATGAAAAAGTGGTAAACTATATAAGGAAATAGCAATCGTTCGTTGCTATAAATAGGTGGTAGAGGTGATAAACATGGCAGAAGTAACTGAAAAAAGTATTGTTGTTTGCGGCGTGGATAAATACGCTGTAGCAGATCTGAAGCGTGTTTACGGCAGCGTAACATACCAGGGTGCGGAATACATTTTCCTGCAGTTCCCGGTAGTTGGCGACACAGTCAGAGAATATCGTCCGGACAGCTACACCACAGCTATCCAGCTGGGCGATGAAATTTTCGACGGCCAGACTTTCCATTATCATGTAACCCTCACTTATGACGGACATGTAAGAGAAGTGGCTTATCTCGGTCTCGACGATGCAGGTCGTCCGGATACTGTGGATATCGAAGCCTGAAACCAATGAAAAAATCCTCGGAGAAATCCGGGAATTTTTTTATTGCGTGCAGTTGTGGCACTAACGACCGGCAGCTGTATTCCCGAAGGTTGACACGCCCTTGCGGGCGTGAGGGTTGATGGCCCGTGCGCTGGTGCGCCGGGCCAAGGGTTCGGTCCGGAATCGGCTTCGCCTTCCGAACCGGTTCTGAGGGCTCCGCCCTCGGGAGTTATGAAGTACCACTCCGCTAGGGAGGTACGGCGCCCCTGCGGGCGCCATTTTATATGCCGCTTCGCGGCATTAACTTGCATGGAACTCAGTCACATCCGCCGACAGGCGGATTATACTGGCGCCGACAGGCGCCCACCTCGCCAATCGGTCAGGCGATTAAAAGGAAGGCCTCCTATTGGGCAGGCTAGAGGCCAACTTCGCCCGACTTGCGTATTCCATGCGGAATACGCACACAGCGTACTATATAACTACCCTGGGCCGGCAGGCCCTCAAACTGTCCGGGAGGCGTCAGCCGGTCCCGGACAGAACCCTTGGCGCCCAGGGCGCAAGCCCGGCGGCGCCATCAACCCTCGCCCGCGAAAGCGGGCGTCAACCTTCGGGAATACAGCTGCCCACAGCCAATGACTCTACAGCCCATAGTCCTTCGTCCCGGGTATCTTCTTCACCCGGATGCCCGGAAGAATCAGAACCACACTGGCTATGAGCCCTACGAAGAGGGGATCCATGGGGAGGCGGAGAAGCGCCGCCAGAAGGGCGGCCAGGGTGCTTCCTGCCATGGAAATAACCGCCCAGGTTTTGGTCAGGTGTCCCGGAAGGAAGACGGCTATGGTGAAGGGGATGAAGATACCGCCGCCGCGAAGGGCCATGGAGAGGTAGTTCCAGAAAAGCACTTCCGACCCCCGGTTGGCAATGGAAATGACGCAGGCCAGCGCCATGACGGCCAGCACCGTCATTTTCGTCACCTTCAAAAGCTTCAGGTCGTCCGTGATTTTGGTTATGGGCATGATGATATCATGGGAAATCATGGTGCCGATTCCCAGGGACAAGCCGCCGATACTGCCGATGAGGGAAAGAAGAATGCCGCCCATGGCCAGGCCGCCGATAAGGGTGGACGTGTGGTTGATGAGGTAGGCCGGCAGCACCAGAATAGGCGATACGTTGGGATCAAAGGCGTGCATGTACATGCCGATGGCCACACTGGGGAGGCCTACCGGAATAACGATGAGGGCCGCCGTGAAACAGCCGAAGGCCGCCGTCACCGGCGTGCTGGCGGAGAAAATACACTGGATATAGGTCTGGGTGCAGAGAACACCTACTATGACGGAAAAGAGATTGGCCATGGAAGGCTCAAAGCCCCGTCCGAAAAGATCGAGCTCCCTCTCCGGCAGGGCCGCCCAGGCCGGAGAACCGTGAAGCATCTGGAAAGCCTCAAAGCCTGCCACGAACAGGGACACCCAGATAATGGCCATTTTCATAATGCCCCCCACCGCTGCACTCTTCATGCCGCCGAAGAAGGTATAGCCGATAACCATGACAATGAGGAGCACCGAAGAAACCATGGGATCCAGCCCCGACAGGCTGGAAATGATTTCAATGCCCGGCAGACAGCTGGCCACGGCAGAGAAAAGAATGCCTATGGAAGAAATCACGGAAGACAGCTCCTCCGCCTTCTTTCCGTAATTCAGGGACAGAAACTGGGGAATGGTCTCCAGCCCCGTGCCCCGCATGCGGCGGGCATAAAAGAGTCCCATAATGATAAAAGCAATGCCGCTTCCCAGCGTAAACCACCAGGCCGACAGACCGAAACTGAAAGCCAGCTGCGCCGTACCGATGGTGGCGCCGCCGCCTACCACCGTACCGGCAATACTCCCTGCCACCAGGGGAACTCCTGCGCTCCTGCCGCCTACACTGTAACCGGCGGCCGATGAAATGGACCGGGAATGGTAAATCCCGATGCCGATGACCAGGGCCACAGTGAAGAGGATAATCACTGCATGCATGGTTGTAAGATTCATCCTGATTTCCTTCTTTCCTACTGAATCTTCAAAAGCTTTTTACAAAAGCATTATAGCAGAACAGGTTGTCTATGAACAGAAAAAAATGACTTTTCATAACCATTTTTTTCTTTTGCAGAGGAAAAAGGTATAATGGAAATACAGGGGCCGCCCCTCCCTATTGTGCCCCCGCTTGCGGGGGAAAGGTGGTGCCGCAGGCACCAAAGGGGGACGCCCGCTCCGCGGGCGAGGGTTCTTAAGGTTCTTAAGTTTGACGGCCCTAAAGGCCGAGGGTTGTGGTGGCGGCTTCGCCGCAATAAAAAAAGGGGCGCGGCTGACGCCGCAGGTTGTGTAGAAGGGTTGTGAAAGAGGAAGATTGACGGTGCCTGTCGGCCCCGAAGGTTCTTAGGGTTCTTAGGTTTGACGGGCCTGCGGCCCGAAGGTTGTGGATTGCCCTTCGGGCAATGGAGTTTATAATGCCGCCTGTCGGCGGTGTTACAGGATTTCCTTCCCGCCGGAAACGCGGACAGCGGTTAGCGGACAAACGCTCCCACTGTCCCACTGTCTCACTGTCTCACTGTCCCACTGTCTCACTGTCTCACCAGCTCACCAGCCCACCAGCTCACTAATTTACAAAGGAGTATCCCATGTACAAAGCAGTCATTTTTGATATGGACGGTACCATTTTAAATACCATCGGCGACCTCACCGCCGCTTCCAATTATGCCCTGGCGAAAATGGGGCGGTGTCATGATTTCACAGAGGAGTCAATCAAGCTCTGCTTCGGCTGCGGCATTGACGCGGATATGGAGAAGGTACTGGCCCTGGAGGGCGGCTGCCCGGAGGAGAATCTGGAGTATATCGGAAGTTCCATCCCCTTTTCCTGCTATCATTTTTCGGAAAAGGACGTAGAGACTTTGAAAAGTTTCTTCGTCCCCCGCTACGCCGCCCACTGCCGCGAAAAGACGGCGCCCTATGAAGGCATACCGGAGGTGCTTTCCGCCCTTCGGAGCCATGGCGTTTTAACGGCCGTGGCGTCCAATAAGGATGACCGGGACGTGCAGGTTCTGGCGGAAAGCCTCTTTCCCCGCCTTTTTGATAAAGCCATGGGAAATCACAAAGAAATCCGGCGCAAGCCGGCGCCGGATATGGTGTTGGAAATCCTGAAGGATTTCCATGTCCCGCCGGCAGAGGCTGTTTACATCGGCGATTCGGAGGTGGATATAGAAACGGCCAAAAATGCAGGCCTTCCCTGCATTTCCGTAAGCTGGGGCTTCCGCACCCGTTCCTTCCTCCGGGCCCACGACGCAGAGGTGATGGTGTCGTCGCCGGCGGGGCTGCTGCCGCTTTTGATGTAATATATATAGGATGACGAAGGGGGCGCGGCTGACGCTGCAGGTTGTATAAAAGGGTTGTGTAGAAGGGTTGTGAGAGAAAAGGTTCAACATACCCTCCGGCCCGCTGGGCGGTCAGGTTCTCAGGTTTGACAGCGTCTTTGGCCGCTGAGGGTTATGGAGTGCCGCTAACGCGGCAAAGTATATATACCGCCTTAGGCGGCTCAGGCAGCTCAGGTTAAAAAAAGACATATCCGCCATGAAACCGGATTCGTAGTCAGGCGCTGCCGCGCCTCCCCCCTATCCGGCTGCGCCGGACTTCCCACCATCCGGGTGGCAGAATCATCATTTCTATAATTCCCTGCAGAATCATCTATCACAAGCAGGCACCAAAGGGAGCTGCCAGGGAAGCGCAATGAACCCATGCCGCCGAAGGCGGAATATATACTTCATCGCCCGCAAGGGCGATACCACAACCCTCACGCGCAGGCGTGTCAAACCTCCGAACCCTCGGGCCCATAGGGCACGTCCAACTTAAGAACCTTTCATTTGGGGAATCTATTCCCCCGCCATTTTGAAAACGCAAAAAACCCTGTGAAACCATTTGATTTCACAGGGTTTTTTCATTTCCTGATTATTTATGTTCGAAAATATCCACGCGCCGTCCTTCGGCTCCGCTTCCATCTTCTGCGCCTTTCACCATGGCCACCAGTTTGGAGGCGTCCACGCCGTGATCTACAGCGTACTGTTTCACGCTGTCAATGCGGCGGGCAGAGAGGTCTTTGTTATAGTCCGCACTGCCGGTGGCATCAGCCCGGCCTACGAGTTTGAAGGTGTGGCCTGTTTCCTTGGCCTTTTTAATGAAGGCTTCCAGGTTCACCTTCTGGGCATCATCAATGGCGGCGGAGTCGCTCTTGAAATGGATGCTGTTGAAGTAGTAGTCATTTTCCGGTGCCTTTACCGGTGTATCTGCCGGTACGTCCACCGGATCCGCCTTGCCGGCGGAGGGCTGGATGGTAACGGTGGAGGGAGCTGTATCTTCTTCGAAATCGTAGTTCTTATCTTCCGTTTCCGTAAAGGCTGCTGCATCGCTGCCGCCGAAGCGGTAGGACAGGCCGGCCATGAAGCCTTTGTAGGACACGTTGTGGTCATCGTCACCGCGGGTGTTGAGGTAATGGTAGCCGGCATTGAGGTCCACGTTCTTGTCCACTGCCAGGTTCACCCCTGCTTCCCACAGGGAGGTGGATTCGGTGCCTACGGCGCCTTTGGCATATACATCCACCACATCGTTCACCGGCTGGCGGGCCACGATGCCAAGCTGGGCAATGTTATTGGTGGTATCGGAGGAACCGAAAACGCCGCTGGGGAAGTCCTTCATGGCAATGCGGTTCCACCCTGCAAAGGCAGCTACCTGGGGATGCAGGGAGTAAAGAGCATTGATTTCATTCATATTGCCATTGGTATGGTCCGTATGAAGGCCGGTATACTGGTACTGGGCAGCCCAGCGGTCGTTAATGCCATAGGTCAGTCCGCCCAGGAAATTCCATTCTCCGTCGGATTTATAGCCATTGGAATGGGCGGAGGAGTCCCACATGCCCACATTCACTTCCGTTTCTCCCTTCTTAAAGGAAGTCTGGGGAGACGCATAGGCCGCGCCGGAAATGGAAGCCGCCAGGGCCAGCATAAGAAGTATTTTTTTCATCATATTCACCTCACGAATTTACGCTTTATGTGTTCAGTCTTATGGATATTATACCATATGGTTTCCTACTCGGCATGACACCACTGGAATCAATATCGACAGGAAACTGTTGGCGAATGGTTTCCTATTGTGGTGACACGCTGTGGTATTTCTTACCGACAGGAAACTGTTGGCGAATAGTTTCCTATTGTGGTGACACGCTGCTGTGTTTCTTGCCGGCAAGAAACTATTCACGAAAGGTTTCCTATTGAGGTGATACGCTGTGCTGTTTCTTACCGCCAGGAAACTATTCGCGAAAGGTTTCCTATTGAGATGACACGCATTGGTTTTTCTTACCGACAGGAAACTATTCGCAAAAGGTTTCCTATTGAGGTGATACGCAATGGTGATTCTTACCGACAGGAAACTATTCGCAAAAGGTTTCCTACTGAGTTGAAACGCAGTGTTGTTTCTTACCGACAGGAAACTATTTGAAAAAAGTTTCCTATCGAGATGATACGCAGTAGTATTTCTTACCGGCAGGAAACTACCTTGGCAGCACATCTTCCATTTCTTCGATCATGCCCACGTTGCCGCTTTCGATGAGTTTCCTGAATTCTTCCAGCTGGTCTTTGATTTCTTTGGACATTTCGGGAAATTTCGGCGCAATGTCCTTCAGTGCCTTGATGACGATCTGGGAGACTACGTAGCGGGTGTACCATTTATTATCCGCCGGCACGATGTACCAGGGTGCTTCCCTGGTGGAGGTGGCGGAAATCATTTCGCCGTAGAGTTCCTGGTACCGGTCCCAGTACCGTCTTTCGTTAATATCGGCCATGGAAAATTTCCAGTTTTTCTTTTTATTCAGAATCCGCTGGGCCAGGCGGTCCCGCTGTTCGTTTTTCGACACATGGAGGAAGATTTTAATCATGTGAAATCCGTTTTCCCCCAGGTACCTTTCCCAGTCCCGGATCTGGCGGTAGCGGATGTCCCAGATGTTCTTGGTAATCAGGTTCTTCGGCAGCTTGTCCTGGCTGATGAGGTCATGCACCCTTGTCACCACCACGTCTTCGTAGTGGGAGCGGTTGAAAATGCCGATGTCCCCCCGCCGGGGCAGGGCTTTGTTAATGCGCCACATGTAGTCGTGATCCTTTTCTTCGGTGGTGGGCTGCTTGAAGGACACCACGTGCACGCCATTGGGATCCAGATGGGAAAAAACATGGCGGATGGTGCCGTCCTTGCCGGCGGCGTCCATGGCCTGAAGCACGATGATGAGGCCGTAGGTACTCTGGGCATAGAGCTTGGCCTGCAGCAGGCTCAGCTCCTCCAGGGCTTTGGGAAAGGCGCTCATTTTCACCGATTCCTTGTCTACATCCGTATCGCAGGCAGTGGGGAATTTCTTCAGATTGATTTTCTCCCCTTCCTCCGCCCGATAGCGGTCAATATCGATTTTTACATTGCCGTCATATGTCTTCTCCGGCACATCTTCCCGATTTCCCCGATTTTCCATGATAGTTCTCTCCTTGAAATAGTACGATGCAGATTGGACACGCCCTTTAGTCGTGAGGGTTGACGACCCTGACGGGCCGAAGGTTCTTAAGGTTCTTAGGTTTGACGGCCCTTCGGGCCGAGGGTTGTGGTGGCGGCTGGCGCCGCAATTTATAGTTGGCGTTACGGGATTTTCCGCCCCGCACAGTCATTCTGAGCCGCAGGCGAAGAATCTCGGTATACACCGCATATGAGACAGACGGTAGTAAATACCGGTCGGCGGGAAGGTAACAGACAGTAAGCGGTAAGCGGACATCCCTTTCTAAGCCCCCTGAGCGAAGCGAACACAACCTTCAGCCCGCGCGCAAGCGCCGGGCTGTCGCCCCTCCGCCGCAGGCGGGCGCCCCTTGCTCTGAAGAATGCACCCCTTACCGCCGACTGGTATTTATCAGCCTTGAGTCACTATCTCCATGTACCGAGATCCTTCGCTACCGCTCAGGATGACTGTGGGAGGCGAGAAGGTAACAGACGGTAAGCGGACAGCGGATAGCGGACAGCGGACAGCCTATTCCTTCTCTATGGAATTCTTGATTTCTTCCAGGGATTTAATATCCACTTCGGAAATGAGCTTCTTGAACTGTTCCAGCTGGGCCGCCACATCCGGCGCCAGTTTCGGGAACTGGGGATTGATTTTTTTCAGTGCCTGCAGGGTGATGAGGGCCACCACGTAGCGGGTGTACCATTTGTTGTCCGCCGGAACGATGTACCAGGGGGAGATGTCCTTGGAGGTTTTGGAAATCATTTCCTCGTAAAGTTCCTGGTACCTGTCCCAGTACTGTCTTTCGTTCATGTCGGACATGGAGAATTTCCAGTTCTTCTGCTGGTTGATGATACGGTCCATGAGGCGGCGCTGCTGTTCCTTCTTCGATACGTGGAGGAAAATCTTCACCATCTGGAAACCGTTCTGGTAAAGGTATTTTTCCCAGTTGTTAATCTGCTCGTATCTTTCTTCCCAGATGTCCTTGTGAATCAGGTCCTGCGGCAGCTGGCCCTTATGAATGAGGTCGTGAATGCGGGTGACGATGACGTCCTCATACTGGGAACGGTTGAAAATGCCGATGTCTCCCCGCTCCGGCAGGGCCTTATTGATGCGCCACATGTAGTCGTGATCCTTTTCTTCGGAGGTTGGCTGCTTGAAGGACACCACCTTCACGCCGCCGGGATCCAGGTTGGCGAAGACATGGTTCACCGTGCCGTCCTTGCCGGCGGCGTCCATGGCCTGGAGCACGATAATGAGTCCGTAGGTATTCTGGGCATAGAGCTTTTCCTGCAGATCCTTCATTTTCTCAATGGTTTCGGGAAAATAGAGGGACTTTACCTTTGCCTTGTCAATAGCCACATCACAGGCAGTGGAACATTTCTTCAGGCTGACTTTAGCCCCTTCCTTGACCCGGTACCGGTCAATATTCACTTTACCATCCTTGATTTCATCCATAGCTTCATCCTCCTGTTCATTAAAATCTCTCTTTATTATAAAACATATTTCCCCTGGCCGTCATAAAAAGAATTTCTATGACCGCTTATAGTATAATAAGAGAAAAGGAGGGATCACCATGGAAGAAGACAAAAAGCCCGAGGGAAAAAGGTACCGCACCATGGAAAGCATTGCCGGCGTTTTCGCCGGCTCCGACGTGCGGCAGAAACTTTTTGGAAATAAGGGTTTCCAGTTTTACCTTTTCCAGAAAAGGTGGCCGAAAATCGTAGGGGACCTCATGGCAGAGGAATCCTATATCACCGGCTGCAAGGGCCCCCTCCTCTTCGTCCGGGTCACCAACTCCACCTTCCTCCAGCAGCTTTTCATGATGAAGGCCGACATTCTGAAAGCCCTTGCCAAAGATGAAATCGGACGCTATTTCACGGACATCCGATTTCTTTCCGGCTCCCCCAAAAAGCCCTACAAGCCCTTCACCACCCTGGCTCCGGTAAACCGGGCCATTGAAAAGGAACAGAAAATGTACAGCCAGAGCCTCACAGAGGAAGAAAAAGGCTGGATCCAAAACTGGGTGGGAAGCCACGTAAAAAAAGAGGCCCTTCGGCCTCCCTTTGCGGAAATGATGGAAGAAGTGCTGAAAATCAGGAAAGGTGAACTGGCCGGCGGCTACCACCCCTGCGCCCTCTGCGGCAGCCTCTGCCCGCCGGAGGACCCCCTCTGCCCCGCCTGCCGGCGGAAGCTGAAAAAGACGAAGCAGAACAAGGTCACCCTCCTCCTCAAGGCCAATCCCCACTACACCTACCAGCAGGTGCGCGCCATCCTCCCCTGTGAATACAGCATGTACGAAGAAGCCCGGGACATCCTCATCCACCGGGCCAAAGAAAAGATCTTCCATAAACAGGCAGCATCGGAAGAAAAAAGAAAACTCCTTGCTCTCCTCCTCCACCGGCCCCTGGATACCATTACGGAAAAAGAAGCAGAGGATATGCTGAAGAAAATGCCCCAGAAGAAATGGGACTAGAGCGGCGGCTTCGCCGCCGCAGGTTCAAAGAGGACGGTTGACGGCCCTTTGGGCCGAGGGTTCTTAAGGTTCTAAAGTTTGACAGCGGCCATTGGCCGCTGAGGGTTGTGGTATCGCTGCCAAAGGCGGCGATGAATATAAAGACAGCGTTACGGGATTTCTTGCACCGTTATACTGGGGCGCAGGCGAAAAATGATCGTTCGACCAACTAAAAACCAAGCCCTTTTATGGACTCACTTCAGCTTTGTAAAGCCCCTATTTAGAACGGTTGTTGTGGATGTGATGATTGAATCGTTTATAACCGTTTTGAGGAAAAATATTTGCCAAAACTTTAAAGTACATGATAATATTGACATAAGGCAGCTGGCATGGCTTTCTCTTACTTTTGGTAAGAGGGGGTGATTCACTATGAGCCAAGACTTATATCAGGCCTTTATGGTCATGATTAACTTCGCGGCCCTGGTGGTCGCCATCATTGCACTTGTTAAAAAGTAGCAATTGAAAAAAGCCTCCCATGGCTGGGAAGGCTCCTTTCAAATACTAATCATCTGAGAGAGCCGTTTTCCTGCCGAGGATGCCAGCTGTCTCTTTCTATGCCCATTATACCACAGGAAATGGAAAAGGTAAATTTATAAGGATTCCATTTTCTTAGAGAGCGGGAGAATTTTGGGAAACTATCACACCATCCTTCCTTCTCACTCACCCAAAAATTGTTTCACGTGAAACAGGCCCGGCGCAAAAAGCGCCGGGCCTGTTTTTTTTAAGGAAGCACTGATTAATTCGAAGAATCGAATTTCATATGTATTTTTATCCAATGCTTCGTCATAAGCCTCCTTAAATAGCTCGCTATTCGCGTCGGCTTATTCCTCGCATTGAATAAAAATGCAAGAATGAAATTCGATAACAATTTAATCAGTGCTTCCTTAACAGCAAAAAACTCCTGATTCATCCCATGCTGATGCGCGGTAGGGCGTCAAGGTCGCCTTCTTCAGTGAATCGGCCAGGGGTAGCCGCCGAAGCGGAATGTCTGTGTCGTCAAAGAAGAAAAAGCACGCTATATTGCCACCGAGAGTTCTAACAGGTCTTTCATCAGGAGTTTTTTGAGTTGTCGGTACCGAAGAGAGAGCTGATTCATGAGAAGTTCTTTCCATTTCCCCTGTTCCTTATAAGGAATGCGCCTGGCAGGAGGAAAGGAATGTCCCTTCGGAGCTCCATCAGCTCTCTCTGATAACATAGTCCTTTTGAGGGAAAGGGTATCTCAGGAATAAAAAAGGGGGCGGCTTCGCCGCAGGGGCTGCCGCTGACGCGGCAGGGTTGTGTAAAAGGGTTGTGAGGGGAAAAGGTTCTCAAGTTTGACCGGCCTACGGCCGGAAGGTTCTTAGGTTGTGCGCCAGTTCGGCGTGTATAGTATAGTCTGGTGAAAGT
>ERZ1034920.2098-NODE-2098-length-11728-cov-16.520774_pt1 | contig 11728 bp, 11 predicted proteins | sample MGYA00520688_ERZ1034920 | MGnify/ENA primary metagenome ERZ1034920 (study PRJEB33766, sample SAMN09781785) | gut metagenome | biome: gut microbiome | host: Homo sapiens | place: Madagascar | study: EMG produced TPA metagenomics assembly of the PRJNA485056 data...
TATGGCTTTGATATTTATTTCAACACAGGAATACGTAAATCCGACAATACTTTAATACGCACCTACGGAAACCAAGATTTTTCTGTTGTAATGAATGAAGAAATCTCAGATTCAAAAACTAAACTTATTAATGATAAATATACTGTTACATCTACGCATAATACAATGAAATACACCTGGGGCACAGAGTACGGGTATTCTTTATTCTCTCCCTTAGGCGGCGATTTTTTTGTAGATACGTTTTATATAGATACTTCTTCTGACAATTATCATGCCATATTCTTTTATACAGAAAGTCAGAAAGAATATATTAACGAAATAGAAAACATGTTTATTTCATCATTATACTAAAGAAAGAAGGAAAATACCTATGTCAGAAATCAATTCACCTTTAATATGTCCTATATGTAATTCTCAATCCACAGGAAGTGATCATTGTCCTGTATGCGGTTTTATATTTTCAATAAGTTTTGAGGATACATTAATATCCTCAAATGTATCCAATGTACATAAAAAACATAGCTTGGACACTATTCCCCAAAACAACTCTAATGCAATAAACAATTTCCATCTCCCTACACAAAAAGAAAATAGTAATCCTATTGACATGTCATTAGACGAGAATATAGTCTCCAGTAAAACTAATGATTCATCGAATTCTATAGATCTCGACGCCGATTATGAGGCTTCCATTAATACGAGAAATGATAATCCGTCGGATAAAAGCAAGAAAAAAAAACAAATAGAATACAATATGCAAGCACCAATATCGCCTAATCACAGAACTGCAATAGCTCCTAATGGATACGACTGCAATTCTGACGGCTTCTACGATTACATAGAACCTCAACCAGAGAAGAACATATCAGCTATAGTTAATAAGGTTAAGATTCTCAAATGCTTGCTTTTAATATTTGTGCTTATAATTATAATGATTATATCTCTTGTTTTAATGTAATTTGTAAAAACACATTGCAATAAATACATGGGTGGATTTGCCCTCCCTGCTGCCAATGAGCAGCTAGAAATAGTGGAGAAACCGGATATAGGCATGTAGCTATACGGGTACATGAGAAACCAGAGTATCACTATAACCTTGTGATTTCTATGCCCCTTTAACAATGTGTGAAATCACAAGGGTGCAAAGGATATATAGCGTAGTAAGAATTAATGACGATTCAAGAGTATATAAATAAGGTTGTAAAGCAACTGGAGGATAGAAGTACGTTGGCAAGACCTGTAGGATGGTCTAAATCGTATGAAATCGTGACATTGGAAGAGGCAATTGAAATTGTGAGAGGCCATGAAATCTCTTGATAGAAAAATATGGGAAAGAAAATGTGTGCATTGACTGTAAACATTACGAAGCCTGTGGAAAACCAGAACGATTTATGAAGTGCTTGGGATATGAGAAAGCAATAGTCGCAGAAAGGAAAGACGATGATAGATGAACTTATGGAAAAGCTGCTGGAGGAGCCAGTAGCAGATAATAACGAAATAATGTTTACGAGCAGAGCTGTGGAACTGATACATGAAATTTCAGAGAAGTGTAAAGGTATTCCAATATTAGAGCAAACACGGGAAAAGACGGAGGAATATGCTAAGGATTTATCTGCAGAGGAAGTGTACTATGATATGCTTCATAAAATTGTGGATGCTCCAACCACTTTACACATGAAATGCTCAATACGGATGCTTATACCAATTATTGACCAAAAGTTGAGAGAAAGGGGATTGTAATGGATAGAAAGAAAACAACGCAATTTCTTGGAAATCTTCTTGTATCAGATAAATTCGGAGGAATTGGAAAGTATTGGGCGAGTGAGGTTAGTATTGATCCGTGGGCCACAAAAGGAAAACCTAAAAGAGTTGACTTTATGCAGTTTATTCCTGCTGGACAATGTTCCATATCTGAAATCGAAAAAGGAATATTCGTTTGCTATGAAATAAAAAGCTGCAAGCAGGATGTTTATTCTGGAAATGGATTAAATTTCATTGGAGAAAAGAATTACATAGTAACAACAATGGAGTGTTATAAGGATTTGTTACCAGATATGAGAGACGGAAAGTTTTATAAACATCTGCATGAGGTTTCTCCAGATTCATCAGGACACTTCGGAATAATGGTAGCAATTCCTTATATGTCGGAATTAACGGATGAGTTTGAAAACCCGACAGAGTTAGACTTTGAAAAAGGCAGATGGAAGCTGGCTGTTATAAATAACTGCAGACTTGGTTTGAGGAAGAAATCTACTACCGAGTTGCTATTTTGTATGCTTAGAAGTGGAAGATAGTTTGCATTTCAGACTATGCAAAAGACATGAGTTAGCAGTACAGCAGATGGCAACCCTTTAGTATTATGTGAAATCATAAGGATACAAAAGTCAACTACCCCGACCTACAGCTAAATCCTTAGAGGTCGGAGCTTGCAACTGCCCTGTGGCGTTGGTGAAAGATCACGCCATAAGAACAATAGGGTCTTTTAGTGATATGTGGAATCCCAGTGGGGCTTGTTGTTCCAGTTTTTTCATTAGTATTTGATAGTATATAAGATGGTTTAGGTACTGCTATCTTGTACATAGCAGTAGAATATATTATAATACATACACGGGTGGATTTGCCCTCCCTGCTGCCAATGAGCAGCTAGAAATAGTGGAGAACCCGGATATAGGCATGTAGCTATATGGGTACATGAGAAACCGGAGTATCGCTATAACCTTGTGATCTGTATGACCCTTTAGTGATATGTGAAACCACAAGGATGCAAAGGTTTGACGACTTTAGGATTATGTCCTGAGAGCCTTTAGTAATATGTAAACTCGCAAGACTGAAATCCATAGATTTTTTGATTGCCTACGTTTCAATAATATGTTATACTTCTTGGTGTAGAAGTATGTAAATAATAGAGTAAATAAAAAAGAGTCGATTAAGAATATTCTTGATTGGCTCTTTTTTTTGTGTAAAAAAAAGAAAGGAGTAAATATATGATTACAAATTTTTATGATCCAATCATTCTTGGTGACACCCAAAATTTATCAAGAGATATATGGCTTGAATGGAGAAGGCATGGTCCTGGTTATGCAAATAAAAATGATCCTAACTATCTCGATGTTGTTATTGGAGGAAGTGATGTTTCTTGCATATTTGGCGTGAATCCATACAAAACCATTGATGATTTATATGACGATAAGTGTGGCATTCCTCATAAGATAGATACCATACCAACGCATTTAAAAGAAAGCCAAGAATCAGGAACTCTCTTCGAGGGTTTGGTGGCAGAACAGTTTAAACGCAAAATGGAAAAAGAAGGATACATTGTCAGTGTTACTAATGACACAAATTTTTACCAGTGTGGCACCTACTGTTGTGACGAGGAAGGTGTTGTAATGTGTGATAATGAAGAAAATCCCATTTTAAAGTATCCTTTTGCATGTGCTAACCTTGATCGAATTGTCAAAATAAATGGTGATACTGCAATTTTAGAATGTAAAACCATTTCTGCGTCTAATATCAGCACGATCTCGGACTGGAAAAAAGATATAGTTCCATTTGAATATGAGCTTCAATGCAGATATTACATGGCGATCAAAAATATTGATGTTTGCTATATTTGTTGCTGTTGGGGATTTAGGTTTACAGATATGGCAATTATAAAACTTACACGAAATTTCAAATTAGAAAATATCATAATGGATAGTGTTAAAAATTTTGCAGAATGTGTACGTAATAGGAAGCGTCCTAATGGAATACAACAGTCTGCAGAACTTGTTATCGACTATTACAAGAGATTTTATGGTATTCCAGATGAACGTGAACGTAAATCATCAGTGTTAGAGCTGGAGACAGATTACATGCATGACCTCTTCGATGCATTGGATATTGAAGATCAAATATCAGCATTAAATAATCAGATTGAAATACTTGAAGAGAGAAAAAAGTGTATTCTTGCCAACATATCTGGCAGAATGTTAAAGAATGGTTATTTAAAAGCCCGTTTAGATACTGGCGACTTCGGCTCTTTCAATCTCTCCCTGAAACCTACACGTAAAAATTCAAAGTTTGATAGAGCTAAATTCGAAACTGAAGAAAAAGAACTATACGCCAAATATTGTACAGCTTTTGATGAAAAGGCATTCAAGGAAGATATATCTAATATCGAATTTGTAAAAAAATACACTATTCCGATAACTATTGATCCTAATGGAAGTCTTTCAATATCTCTAAACTTCAAAGAGAAAAAATTAAAAAGAAAGGGGAAATAATTTGAAAGCAAATGTGGTTGTCAACGATACAATATATGTTGCAGAATCCGGTTTTACAACCATAAAGGTTTTAGTCTCACAAGCAGACGAGTTGCCAAAGCAGACCTTCATGATCTGCTCTGGTAATAATCTGCCCACACTAAAGGGCTTATCACTAGATATTTATGGCGAAATGAAAGATGACAAATTTTATGTCAAAGCTTTTGAAGTTGTAAGACCCTGGAATATATATTTGACTAAAGAATATCTCAACTATATGTTTGGGCTCGATATCAAATATTGTGAAGAACTCACGAAACGTTTTGGTATACGATCATTTGATATAATAGATAATCATCCTGATTATCTTATAACACTTCACGGAATGACTAACACAGTATTAAATACTTTTATCGAAAGATACAATGGATTTAATACACTTACACATGTACTTGCCCTCTTCTCTCCTTATGGTATATCATTCAATGAATGCCATGCCATAAGCAAAGAGTTTGGTGTTGGTTCAGAAAATATTTTAAAGTATAATCCATATTTACTTATGAAAGCCGGTATTTCCTTTAATAAAATAAAGGAAATTAGCCACGCCCCCGGCGGGATCAACGAGGCTTCCGCTTTTATATTGCAACTGATAAATGATCATTGCACATTTTCAGGCTCATCATGTGCACCGTACAGTATGATAAGGAAAAAATATAATTCAAAATACAATATTGATTTTCCTGCAGCCATTAAACATGCTACAGACATGTATGGTATTTTTAATGGTTTCGGTCTTCTGTATAGGAACGATTTATTTACTGCAGAAAAAAACATTGCAGAAAAAATTGCAATTCTTTTAAAATATAAACATTCCGTAAATATGGAAATGTTCTCATCTTCCATGAGTGGATTAAATGGTGAACAACAGCTTGCCGTGAAATATGCCGTTAATAATAGATTTTCTATTATTACTGGTGGTCCTGGTACCGGTAAATCTACTACCATGAAAACTGTTTGCAAGATATTTAAAGCTCTTGGTGAAAATATTACGCTTATGGCTCCTACTGCTGCAGCGGCCGATAGACTTTCAGAATCTACTGGTTTTCCAGCTTTTACTATTCATAGCACTATAGGTTTAAGTTCAGAAAGTTATGTGCCAACAAAGTCAATTAGTGGTAGAATAATCATAGATGAGGCTTCAATGATTGATTCAAGGCTATTAAACGCCATTTTAAACGCTTTGGATAAAAATAGTAGTATTACCCTTGTAGGTGATACAGAACAGCTTTCACCGGTAAATGAAGGCTTTACACTGGCAGATATACTTAACATACCGGATATACCTAAAGTAAATCTTACCACTGTCTACAGGCAGAAAGATAATACCCTAAAAGATAACTTTAAAAGGATAGTAACAGGTAATACAAATTTAATTTACAATGATGTATTCTCGCTTCATCCTGCCGCAAGTTTATTGGATGAAAAAAACAATATTATTGATGAATACATCAATGCATTGAACACTTACGACATAAAAGATATATGTTGTATAGTACCATTTAGAAAAAAGACTGAGATTTCCACTACTTCTCTCAATCTTGCTATAAGAGAAAAGATTAATCCTTATTCTCCAGACAAACTCGAAATTGGAAATGGGCGGAATTTTTTAAGAGAAAAAGACCGGGTTCTAAACATCGTAAATTTCGAAAACATTTCCAATGGTATGACTGGCTATATAGGAAGTATTTCTGAGGGTAGGGTAAATGTTATCTTTGATAATGGAAAGACACATTCTTACAGTATAAAGGATGCTCTTGAACGATTAAAACTTGGATATACTATCACCGTACATAAATCTCAGGGTCTTGAGTTTAAATATGTTATTATTGGTCTTACTGATCACTGGATGGTCTCTCGTAGCATGTTATACACTGCAGCAACACGAGCTAAAGACAAAGTAGTGATACATGGAACAAAAGAAATGATCAATAAATCTATTAAAAGAAAGTCTAATCATGTATATGGCGGAATTTCTACCATATACAAGACTTTATATTATCAACATTAATTTTTACAGGAGGAATTTATTATGAGTTTTGCTATTGTAACTATGCAAGGGGTTTATTTATGCCAAAAAAAGGACGATGAAAATGGAACAATCTTTACAACAAATACCATCACATCTAATGATGGAAAAGAACTCACTTATGTTAATTTCAAGATTGCCCAATCCATAAGATCATATAATAAAGACGGGGCATCTTCTATAAGATACAACTATTGGAGAGTAGAAGCCACTGAAGGTGCCGCAACAAAAGTTCTTAAAATGAACCTTAAACCAGGCAGCAGGCTTGATATTTTATGTGCCACACCTGATATATACAAATTTACTATTGATGACGTGAACTACAGCCAGCCTGTCCTGAAAATAAAAAATGCATCTGATATCCGTTTTTCAGATACGTATTATAAAGAAGATGAAAAGGAGACCCAAAAGGAAAAACCAATTAGCAACAATGAAGATGTAAAGAATATAGACATTGAAAACTCTCCACTATTTTCTGATTTTGCAAAGCAGATAGCAAAAGGTTCTCAGAGTTCAGAACCTAAGCCAGAACCTGCTAATAGTACACCGGAAAAAAGGGATATCTCCAGTGGTTTCAGTAATATTCCATCAAACGAAACACCTGTTTTTCCTTGCAATTTTAAACCATTCTTTTCATAGAAGATTTTTGTTTGAAAATTCAATATTAAAAAAAGCAAAAGCCTATTCCTTTCGGAATAGGCTTTTTTAGCTTTCTCATAAATTAATGGAATTTGTTTTCTTTATTCATATAAATAAGAAACCGATACTTTTCCGTCTAATTTCTTATTTGGGGTATCAGTTGCAAGTGATATTTTTCTTATTTCCTTATCATAAAGATATACCTGATTGGATAATCTTTCTTCCAAATTCACAACCAAAATGTTTGCTTCATATATCATAGCTGCAATTTCATAAGGGTCACCTATTTTAGTGCTCACAGCGATCATCTCATGCACTGAACTAGGAATAAGATATAAGTCGCTTTCAAGTCTCTCTGCCAGTTCATGAAGGTTATTTTCATAGAGTACACTTGCTGCTCCATTTATTTTCATGCTATTGGTAATCACATACATTGGTTCATCATCATCTATATCTTTAACCATAGTATCCGCAACCATTACCGGTATTCCCTTTTTTATAAGAAGTTCCTTTATTACTTCTGTAATGCTTTTTATTACCGGTGGAAAAAGTCTTTGGGTATTAACCACTGCAAGAGTAAACAAATCTCTTTCTGTTAGACCAAGCATTTCTGCAAAACTATTATCTATGAGGGTTGAAGATACGATTCCTTCGCGTCTGTCTATTATCCCACGATAGATAATAGACAGATCATTAAACTCACGATGTGGCACATCTGCGAGCATTTTTTTATTCTGGTCTGTATTGATCAGCTGAAATACTATATTGTCCTTATTACATTTATATTTCTTTACAATTCTATTCTTCTCCCTTTCACATTTTTTTACAAATGCATTTGCCCACCGCCTGATTGTATAATCAAGTTCATTATTTTCCTGATAGCTTTCATACATATCATTAATATATATCGTAGGGCTTACACTCTTTTCAACTGGCATTCTCAGAAAAAGTCCATCCATCTCTTTATTGATTGCATATAAACTCTTCACTTCTACTTCTCCATTTTGCATACTCTCTGGAAGGTAATCCTTAAATACTTCTGTTACCACTTTTTTAAATTCTTCATAACTAACCATGTGATTTTTCCTCCTTAAATATACTCAGTCTGCTCATAAGACAGACTGATAATCGCTGCCTTATAGGCAAACCTCATGTCCTAATGAGGCATTTCTCTTATTTCGATTCGAAATGTGCTTAAATATACTCAACCATACCAAGAATTGAAATTCTCAAGAGTTAATAGTTAATTTTTTTCTACTTTCTCTTTTTTTGCACGCAAAAAAGAGCCAGTCAAACCTTATGATTTTAACTGACTCTTTTTTAACACTCTTTTATTTACATACTCTTACAAGAGCAATTCTACCATGTACATATAATTTATGCAAGAACTATTATGATTGATATATTCTTAATATGATTTTTTGTTGTCAAAACATTCTCTTAATCCTTGCTAACTCTGAAGCATCCAAAGTCCGCCCAGCATTTAACACTCTCAAATTAGCCCACTCAGACCTCTCCACTCTCGTTAAGGAATCCAGTTTTACAAACGATGGCATGACAAAGGGAGGATTATAATTTTTTAATCTTTCATTAGTTGGAAATGCAAGTTTCCACTCTTTTCCTTTTATCGACGAAACATTCAACACTTCTATATAATCCCGTTCTACATTAACAACCAAATACGTCCTATCATATTCCGGAAGCATTCCATCAACGAACCTTATCCGACCCAGAACTCCTTGTCCTTCAGCCAATTTCATCAATAAATCACCAGCTTTCCATTATCCAAATAGACACTGTATGCATCATCAGCAGCCGATGACGAAAAAACTTCCAACTTATCTATCATATCATCTGTCAGCAAAAATCCGTCAAAATAGAATGTCACACCATTAATAATTTCACTTTTAGTTCCTTCACTAGATGTTTCTCTATATGCAGAAATTATTTCACGCATCTTTTCAATATCTGACGGATGAGACATCATATCAACAACTGACATTTCTTTGTCATGATAGCCGGTGCTACTGGTTCCCTTATCAAACGCCAATTTCCAAAAATCAAATGTATGATTAATATCAGACAATTCCTTAGCAGATGCACAACCGAATATCTTCAATGTAAGACTTAATACTTCGTATTCTGTCTCCGAAAAATCCGGTTGATAATACTCACTATCCCGTTTAAAAGCTTCATAGTCATTTTTATATCTCAAACGAACCTTCTCAACAACGCATCCATTTTTAAAAGCCAACACCTGGTCATTAAACAATGGCTCACCATATTCCACAATATTTACCAAATCTGCAAAAACTAATAGCTTTTGCAATTTCATATTGCCATCATATGTGTTTGGCTGAGAATCAGCACCATTTTTCAAAAAAAACTTTGCAAAATCATAAACATCTCTCATCCTTTCGCCCTCCTTTAAAAAATTCAAATTTCACTTTATTTTAGAGTGACCCAAAAGTCGAACATTACCGGAAAAAGATTTGCACTATAAATTCATTATATTCATCTGCAGTCACAAGGTCAATACATTAAGAATACTCCATTAATAAATTTCATTGCCTGTGCCACCTGCCAAAAAATATTTATTACTTATTACTCTTTATCTTCCTTCTTGCTATCTCTACTTTTCTTGAGCTTACAACATCTACATACTCATATAATTTCTTTTCCTGTTCATTTAATCCCTCTTTTTCTTTCTTTTGTATTAGTTTTAGAAAGATACCATTCAACTCATATATTTCCTTTGCACACAAATTCATTATTAAATCAAGTTCCTCTTGGGAAACTGTATTTACTAGTATGACCCACTTGCACTCCTCAAAAGTATATAGATTGCTTCTATATACTTTTTTGTCTCCGGTCAATATTTGATATTGCCCTTTTTTTTCTCCTTTTATTATGTAATATCCTCTATAGCGGCTTCCAATTATGCCGTTTTTATATTTTTTATATACTGACATTTTTACCTCTATGTTTTACGACCACCTTATTATGGTCTCTCTTTTTATATTGTCATAATCATTTTTTATACAGTCCAACACTCTCAGATATGTAGTTTTTTTAGTTTCACCAGAAGACGCTTCTATAGCATCATAATAATGTAATACAATATCTATCGCACATAATTCCCATCTATCTGATCTAACTTCTAATACTACCATATCACTTACAGCTGCGATGTATAACTGATTTACTTCATTTTCATCAAAGCCTGACTTTCTATTTTCACTGTTTAATACATCAAACAACATCTGATGATTATTTGTTTTTTTCTCATCATCATTATTGCCTTCTTCTGCTTCCACAGCATTTGATTTATTCTCGCTATTAAAAAACCAATCATGCCCCATGAAAAAAAGTTCTTCCAAAGTATATTGATGGCTTTCTCCATCAATTTGTTCGTCCCTATACTCTTTATCTATGCCTACATCAGTATCTGATAATTCCTTCTCTGTTTTATCAATCATATAAAACACGATTGAACTCACTGCACGTGTTTTCTTCATTGATAAATCTTTTTTTCTACCTTCGTATGCAACCTTTATATCTGTGTACTGATTAATTTCGGCAACGGCAACCTTAAGAACATTTCTATTGAACAATGCCCAATTAGACCAAGTTACAGGTATAATTGGTTTTGTATCACTACTTGATTTTCCAATGTCATAATCAGCAAGTTTAAGCTGTATATCATCTTTTGATCCCGTTCCATTTTCAAATATCCATTTTTTATTATTGTTCTGATAGCTTTTTAAAAGTTCATACAATCTAGCAGAATATTTATGTTTCATTAAGACAACATTCTGCAATCTATATGAAGTATAATATCTACCATCCTCTTCCAGATGTTGCTGCAGGTTGAACAAATATGGAAACATATCTTCGTGAAACTTTATTTCTATATCACCATTTTTTTTATTTATATGTACAACATTAAACCATTGAACCAATGCTTCTGTTTCACCATCCAAATCTATCCACCATCTAAGCATTGATAAATTTGTCAACATCTCTTTCATTTTATGATATGACGCATTCTTTTCCCACTTAATCAAGTTTTGAAATTCTCTGCAATTAAATACATATGTTGTGTCCGGTCCATCGTTTGGTTGAATTTTTGATATCATATATAAAATTGCTTTATTTTCATTGTTGCCTAATGCATATTTACTATTCTGTATAATCCGATTATCTTTCTCTACTAGACTATTTCTTATTATTTTAATATCTATATCTTCGTTCATCCCTTTACCAGTTCTTTCTTGGTTTCTTTGAGTATAGATTATCATATTATTATATTCTTTTTCAACCAAACTTTTATGCATATTTCATCTTCCGGTTCTCAAATCCATATCATACTCTTTAATCTTTACTTAGGGGTCAATCATTGACCCCCTTGCTCTTTTCCATGAATTATACCAACTGAACTTTTATGCACATTTCATCTTCCGGCTCTCAGATCCATATCATATACTTCTACTTAGGGGTCAATCATTGACCCCCTTGCTTTTCCAAGACTTATATTATCCTAACTTTTATGCATATTTCATCTTCCGGTTCTCAAATCCATATCATACTCTTTAATCTTTACTTAGGGGTCAATCATTGACCCCCTTGCTCTTTTCCATGAATTATACCAACTGAACTTTTATGCACATTTCATCTTCCGGCTCTCAGATCCATATCATATACTTCTACTTAGGGGTCAATCATTGACCCCCTTGCTCTTTTCCATGAATTATACCAACTG
>ERZ1034920.2099-NODE-2099-length-11728-cov-5.114109_pt1 | contig 11728 bp, 9 predicted proteins | sample MGYA00520688_ERZ1034920 | MGnify/ENA primary metagenome ERZ1034920 (study PRJEB33766, sample SAMN09781785) | gut metagenome | biome: gut microbiome | host: Homo sapiens | place: Madagascar | study: EMG produced TPA metagenomics assembly of the PRJNA485056 data...
ATGCTCGCCCAGGGCATGACCCACATCTGCGAGTAGCGTACGCCCCGCCCCAACCACCGCACTCCACCCGCCCCAACCGCGCCACCCAACATGTTTCACGTGAAACATTCGTTCGCCCACCGAAACCAACCAGGAAGGACCGCCATGCGCAAAGTATTCAAACTCGAAGACCTCGACTGCGCCAACTGCGCCGCCAAGATGGAAGACGCCATCAACAAGATCGACGGCGTCGAGAAAGCCACCATCAGCTTCATGACGCAGAAACTCACGCTCGTCGCCGACGACACGCGCTTCGACGCCATCGTCGACGAGGCGCAGCGCGCCTGTGCCCGCTTCGAGCCCGACTGCACCATCGTCCGCTGACACCCGATCAGGAGAAGCCCCATGTCGAAGAAGCAGAAGCGCTGGCTTGCACGTATCGTCGTCGCCCTCGTGCTGTTCGCCGCCGTGATCGCGTTCACCGAGCTCGCCCCGCTTGAGCAGTGGCTCGGCAGCCGCGAGGCCGCCATCTGGCTCGAGTTCGCCCTCTTCCTCATCCCCTACCTCATCGCAGGTTACGACGTGCTGCTCGAGGCGGCGCGCAACATCGGCCACGGGCAGGTGTTCGACGAGAACTTCCTCATGTCGCTCGCCACCGTCGGCGCTTTCGCGATGGTGTTCTTCCCCGACGCCGACCCGCACATGGCCGAAGGCGCCGCCGTCATGCTGTTCTACCAGATCGGCGAACTCTTCCAAAGCTACGCGGTCGGCAAGAGCCGCAAGTCCATCGCCGCCATGATGGACATCGCCCCCGATTACGCCAACCTCGAGCGTGATGGCCGCATCGAGGAAGTCGGCCCCGATGAGGTGCCCGTCGGCAGCATCATCGTCGTGAAGCCCGGCGAGCGCGTACCCCTCGACGGCACCGTCGTCGAAGGCACCTCGCAGCTCGACACCGCTGCGCTCACGGGCGAGAGCGTCCCGCGCTACGTGGAACCCGGCGCGCAGGTCATCTCGGGCTGCATCAACATGACGGGCGTGCTGCGCGTGCGCACTGCCAAACCATACGACGAGTCCACCGTCGCCCGCATCCTCGAACTCGTGGAGAACGCCGCCGAGAAGAAGGCGCGCACCGAGAACTTCATCACGCGCTTCGCCCGCTACTACACCCCTATCGTCACCGGCGCCGCGCTGCTGATCGCCATCGTACCGCCGCTCGCCGGCGTGGGCGCCTGGGGCGACTGGGTGCTGCGCGGCCTTACCTTCCTCGTCGTGTCGTGCCCGTGCGCGCTCGTCATCAGCGTGCCGCTGTCGTTCTTCGGCGGCATCGGCGGCGCGTCGCGGCTCGGCATCCTCGTGAAGGGGTCAAACTACCTCGAGCTGCTCAGCAAGGTCGACACCGTCGTGTTCGACAAGACGGGAACGCTCACCAACGGCACGTTCAGCGTCGTCGCCGTCCACGCCGAGGAGGGCATCGACCCCGACTACCTGCTCTCCCACGCCGCACACGCCGAGGCGTTCTCCGACCACCCCATCGCCGTATCGCTGCGACAAGCGTATGCGGGTGAAATTGATCCCGCGCGCGTCGCCGAAGCCGAGGAGCAGTCGGGACACGGCGTGCGCGCGCTCGTCAACAAGCGAGTCGTCCTCGTCGGCAACGAAAAGCTCATGGAGAAGCACGGCTCGCCGTGGCAGAACTGCGAGCTGGCGGGCACCATGTTGCACGTCAACGTCGACGGGCGCTACATCGGCCACATCGTCATCGCCGACGTGGTGAAAGCCGATGCCGCGCAGACCATCGCCGACCTGCACGCTGCGGGCGTGACGACGTGCGTCATGCTCACCGGCGACCGACGCGACGTCGCCGAAGCCGTCGGCGCCGAGCTCGGCCTCGACGAGGTGCGCGCCCAGCTGCTGCCCGAGGACAAGGTTGACGAAGTCGAACGCCTGCTCGCCCGCGAACAGGGCGACGGCAAGCTCGCGTTCGTGGGCGACGGCATCAACGACGCGCCCGTGCTCACCCGCGCCGATGTGGGCATCGCCATGGGCGCCATGGGATCCGACGCCGCCATCGAAGCCGCCGACGTGGTGCTCATGGACGACAAGCCCTCAAGCATCGCGAAGGCCATCCGCCTCGCACGCCGCACCATGGGCATCGTGTGGCAGAACATCGTCTTCGCGATCGGCGTGAAGGTCGTCATCCTCATTCTGGCGGCGCTCGGCATCGCCAACATGTGGCTCGCCGTGTTCGGCGACGTGGGCGTGGCCGTCATTGCCATCCTCAACGCCATGCGCGCGATGAGCGTGAAGCGCTACCGCAGCTAGCGCGGGCGGCCCGCGCGAGAGGGCGCGTCCCAGCACGAGCCCCACGGGGATCGCACCCTCCCTAGAACGGCGCGATCCCCCTGAGCAGGTCGCGGATCACGTACCCCGCGATCATCTGCCCCATGATGGGCGGCATGTACGACATGGTGCCGAGCTCGGTGCGTTCGCGCCGCTCAGCACCCGCCGCTTCCGCTACCTTCACGGGAGGCTCGTCGGAGTACAGCACCGTCAAACGCTCGATGCCCGCCGTGCGCGCCTGCTTGCGCACGGCGCGGCTGAGCGGGCAGTTCTGCGTCTCATACAGATCGGCGAAGCGCAGTCGCGTCGGATCGAGCTTATTCGCACCGCCCATCGACGCCACGATCGGGATGCCCTCGCGCTGCGCGTACTGCGCAAGCGCGAGCTTCGCCTTCACCGTGTCGACGGCGTCGACGATGTAGTCGGGGCGCGGCATGCCCGCCAGCACCGCATCCACGTCGTCGAGCACGAAGCCCTCATGGCAGAACACGCGCACCTCGGGGTTGATGTCGCGCGCCATCGCCGCCATCACGTCGACCTTCGGGCGCCCCACCGTGCTCGAAAACGCGATGGCCTGCCGGTTCACGTTGCTCGGCTCCACCACATCGCGGTCGACGAACACAAGCGTGCCCACGCCGCCGCGCACGAGCGCCTCGGCGCAGCTCGACCCCACGCCGCCGATGCCGAACACGGCCACGCACGACCGCGCAAGCCGCTCGACGCCCGCATCTCCTATCACGCGGCGCAGCCGGCTCTTCGCATCCTCAGACTCCACGCGCCCTCCTTCCGATCATCGGGCCACGGTACCAAAAAAGTGGGGCCGCGGCAAAACCGCAGCCCCACTCATCTCCCACCGACGGACGCCGCGCATCGCGCAACGCCCGCGCTCACCCGCCGGCGCACGGCCCTAGAAACGCGCGATCTTTCGCACGTCGGCCAGCTTCACATCGGGCGCCGACTCAGCAGCGCGCATGAGGAAGTTGAGCTTCTCGATGCGCTCGCCCGAACGCGGGCAGCCGTTCTTCTGGAACGGCACCTGCAGACCAACCGACAGGTCCATCACCACGTCGTCGATGACGCCGCCCGAACGGCCCGACGGCACCGCGAGCAGCCCGTGCTCCTGTGCGTAGTCGTACGTCTCGAACGCCTCGGCAAGCGTGCCGATCTGGTTCGGCTTCAGGATGAAACCGTCCACCGCGCCGATCTCCACCGCATGCTCAAGGCGTGCGCGATTCGTCACGATGAGGTCGTCGCCAAGGATGTGCGTGCGCGTGAGCTTGCGCTTCGCCTCCACGAACCCGTCCCAGTCATCCTCGTCGAGCAGATCCTCCACGAACAGGAAGTCGAACTCCTCCGAGAGCTTTACCATGTAGTCGACGAGCCGGCTCGCCGTCACGCGCTCGCCCTTGAACAGGTAGGTCTTCGTCTCCTTGTCGTACATCTCAGCCGACGCGCAGTCGAACGCGAAGCAGAACTTGTCCTCCGCGCCAATCTCGCGCATCGCCTGCTTCATGATGCCGAGCACCTCGGCGGGATCCTCCGACGGCGCGGCGTAGCCGTACGACTTCGCCACCTTCGGCGTCGAGCCCGTCACGCGGCGCAGCGTGTCCTCCAAATGGTTGAACAGCTCCACGCCGAGCGCCACGGCCTCCTGAATGGAGGAAGCGCCGAACGGCACCACAATAAACTCGTTGAACGGCTGCACGAGGTCGTCGTAGCGGCCACCGTTGATCATGTTGAACGTCGGCACCGGCACGGTGGAAAGCGGACCGCCCGCGATCATCTGGTACAGCGGCATTCCCTTTGCCGCCGCAGCGGCGCGCCACGCCGCAATCGAGGCGGAGTAGATGGCGTTGCCGCCCAGCTTGCTCTTATCGGGCGTTCCGTCGAGCGCGATCATCGCGCGGTCGATCGCCGCGGGGTCCTCGACGTCCATGCCGGCGATAGCTGGCCCGATCACGTCGATCACGTTGGCAACCGCCTTGTGCACCGACAATCCGTGGTAGTCGTTCGGATCGCCGTCGCGCAGCACGCACGCCTCGTGAACACCCACCGACTGCCCTGTAGGAGCCGCGCCGCGCGTGACGATGCCGCTCTCGCAGGTCAGCTCAACCTCCACGAGCGGCCGGCACTTGCAGTCGATGATCTGGCGCGCATGCACCTTCTCGATCTTCGTCATACCGTCTCCTTACTTCTCGAGCGCGGGAACGTACATGAGGTTGAAGTCGCACAGGTTGGTGCCCGTATTGCCCGTCTTCACCGTGTCGCCGAGCTCAACGAGGGCCTCGTAGCAGGCATGCCCGCGCAGGGCCGCGTGCAGATCGACGCCCGCCGCATCGGCTGCGGCCGCCGTCGCGCTGTCGGTGATGCCGCCCGCGATGCCGGTCGTGCCGTCCGTTCCCTCGGAGTCGATGGAAAGCAGGCACGCGCCCGGGGCCTTGGCAGCCGCCAGCGCGAAGCCCACCGTCATTTCCTGACCGCAGCCGCCGTGCCCCGTGATCACGGAACTGTCGGGGATGCGCGTCGTGGCCTCGCCCGCTGAAATGACGAAGCACGGCGCCGGCATGGGGTTGCCGTACGCCTGAATCTCGCGCGCGATCGATGCCATCGCCGTGCCGAGATCGCGCGCCTCGCCCTCGAGGAACGACGTGAGCACCATCGACGGCACGCCCATCTCCTCGGCGACCTCCTGCGCGTAACGGCACATGTCGGGCACCGTGTTGAGCAGGAAGTAGGTGTTGTCGGGGAACGCCTTGGGCGTCTCCTTGTCGGGACCCGCGTTGCGCAGGTACTCCACCACGCTCGTCGGCAATTTGTCGGCCAGATCGTAGTCGTCGATCACGCGGCGCGCATCGTCGAGCGTCGTCGCGTCGGGACCGATCGGCGTGCTCTTGTAGTTCGCATACGGCTCGGCGATGTCGCCCGTCGGCGGATTGCCCACCGCATCCGAGATCCCGAAGCCGATGAACTCGGCGCCGCTCGCCTGGATGCGCTGCGCGAGGCGGCCGCCGTTCATCTGCGAGATGTGGCGGCGCACCGCGTTGATCTCGTAGATGCCGGCGCCCGACTTCAGCAGCACGTCGGTGGCGTCCATCTCGTCCTGCAGCGTGATACCCTCAACGGGGCAGCTCATGAGCGCCGACGAGCCGCCCGAGATGACCCCGATGAACAGGTCGTCCGGCCCCGCGTTATCGGCGAGCTCCAGACATTTGAGCGATGCCTCGTAACCCACCTCGTTCGGGATGGGGTGCCCGCCCACGTACACCTCGGTATGGCGGAACACGTCGGTCGGCTCGCTCATCTTCACGATCGCGATACCGCGCGTGAGGTAGTCGCCGAGGATCTCGTCGATTGCCATGGCCATGTGGTTGCAGGCCTTGCCCGACCCCACGAGGTACACATGGCGCTTCTTCGAGAGATCCCAGGTGCGGTTGCCGATGTGCAGGATGCTGCCCTCGCGGTAGGCGATGGACTTTATGCGCTCGTAGGCGTCGAGCTTGCGCAGCACGCGCTCGGTCGCCTCGAGCACAAGGCCGCGCGAGGCGGCGTCGCCATGCGACGACGCGACCTCGCGATTCTTGATCTTCGCGCGCGCGGCAGCGTCGCCGTGCGCGTTCACGTTCTCGCTCACTCAGCAAGCTCCTTCTCCGCAGCTGCGTGCGCCTGAGCGACCACCGCAGCAGCCTCGTCCTCCATCTTGCGCAACTCGCTGTTCTTCACGAACACGAACACAAGCACGGCGGCCACGAGCATGAACGCGCCGATGAAGATGAAGCCGGCGAACTCCTGGCCCGTCTGCTCCTGCGCCACGCCGATGAGCGTCGGGCTCACGAAGCCGGCGAGGTTACCGAACGAGTTCACCATGGCGATGCCCACAGCGGCCGCCGGACCGGTGAGATAGTAGTCGGTCAGCGACCAGAAGGGGCCGAACAGCGCGTACACGCACGCGATGATGACGGCGAGCATGACCACCGAGGCGATCGAGCCCGTGAAGTAGCCGATCGTCGCCATCGCGATAGCGCACGCCACGAGCGGGATGACGCAGTGCCAACGACGCTCACGCTGCTTGTCGGAATGATGGCTCCAGATCACCATGACGATCGCGCCGAGAACGTAGGTGGCGGCCGTCATGAGACCGACCTCCGTCGCGGAGAGACCGCCCAGGTTGTCGATGATGAGCGGCGTCCAGAAGCCGAGGCCGTACTCGCCCAGCTCGACGGCGAAGTACACGATGAGGAGGATCCACATGCGGTAGTTGAAGAACGCTTCCTTGGAGAAGTACTTCTTCGCCTGCACGGGCTTAAGTTCGCGCTCGGCCTTGAGGGACACCTCGAGCCAATGCTTCTCCTCATCGGTGAGCCACTCCACCGATGAAGGAGCGTCGGGCAGCACCTTGAGGCAGACGATGCCGCCGATGATGGACGGCAGGCCCTCGAGGATGAAGATCCAGCGCCAGCTGGAAAGTCCGAACCAGTGCACGTTGTCGCTGATCCAGCCGGAAAGCGGAGCGCCGATCATGTAGCTCACGGGAATGGCGAGCATGAACATGGCGACGACCTTCGCCTGATCGCGGCCGAGGAACCAGTGGCTCAGATACAGGATGACACCCGGGAAGAAGCCTGCTTCGGCGACGCCCACGAGGAAGCGGAACACGTAGAGCGCCCACACGTTCTGGATGGAGCCCATGAGCATGACGATGATGCCCCAGGTCACCAAGATGCGCGCGATCCACTTACGGGCGCCCACCTTGTCCATGATGATGTTCGACGGCACCTCGAACACGAAGTAGCCGATGAAGAAGATACCTGCCACGAGGCCGTACGCTGCGGCGGAGATGCCGAGCTCCTCGTTCATGCTCAACGCGGCATAGCCGAGGTTCGAGCGGCCGATGTAAGCCAGCACGTAGAAGACGGCCAGAACCGGGAGCAGGCGGATCGCGCACTTCTTGTACACCGAATCGCCCACCGGACCACGCCAGCTTCCGCTGGCTGCAGCTGCAGCTGCCATATCACATCCCTTCTTTCTCTCGAATTGCTCGATTTACGCCTGAGCCGGGGAATCCCACAGCAGAAGCGGGGTGCCGATGCCCTTCTCGAGAGCGCTCTGGTACATGGTGTAGCCCCAGCCGAGGTCGAACACCGCCATGCCGCTCGCGATGAAGATGATGCGCTCATCGTCGCTCTGACGGCCGGGCTTCTCGCCGATCACGATGTGGCCGAGGTCGGTCGCCTCATCAAGCGGCTCCTTCTTGCCCGCATCGATGAGCTCGTACACCGGGCCGCCGATCTGAGCAGCGTACGCGGCGTGGTAGTCGGCTGCCGCATGGGCATCCTCGACGTACGCCTCATGGAGCTTCGTGTTGTCCCACACGATCGTGGAGTTCTCCCACACCTCGTCGGGCGCCTTCATGGGGCCGGTCAGCAGCATGACCGAGCCGGGCTTGATCCACTCGTCCTCGATGACGAGCGGAGCCGTGCGCGAAGCGGCCACTGAAACGATATCGGCGTCGCGCAGCACCTCGGGAAGCGTCTCGACGCCCTCGGCAGGCACGCCGAACGTGTCGGTCACCCACTGGGCGAAGGAGTTCGCCGTCTCGATGTGGAGGTCGTAGCACATGACCTTCTCGGCGCCGGGCGTCTGGGAGAGGATGCCGCCCACGCAGGAATGGTTGATGGCGCCGCAGCCGATCACCGCGACCACCTTCGCGTCCTTGCGCGCCAGATAGCGGCACGCCACGCCGGGGATGCAGCCCGTGCGCATGGAGGACAGCAGGTTCGCCGACTGGAACGCAAGCGGCTCGCCCGTCTCCTTGTCGTTCAACACGACGGTGAGCACCGAACGCGGAAGCCCGTGCTCCTTATTGGCGGCGTTGGAGCCGTACCACTTGTTGCCGCAGATGTTGAAGCGGCCGCCCAGATACGCCGGCATTGCCACGAAGCGGCGGTCGGGACCCGCCACCGGCATGTTCGGGAAGGGACTCGACTCGGGAAACACCAGGCCGAGACCGTGGGAGTTGTGATTCTGACCTCCCATGAGATAGTCGCCCTTGGCAAGAAGTTCGAACACCTCTTCGCACACGTCGACGCAACGCGCGTAGTCGTTTACCCCTGCGTCGATCATGTCCTGCTCGGACAGATACAGAAACTCCGTCCTCTTACCCATAAAACCCTCCTAACTCGGTCACGCATGTCAGCCTCGTCTGACAATCTCATTACATTATGGAACCGCGGGGAGGGAATTTCATACCTTCCGAACAGCTTTTACTGGAGCGAAATAATTTCACGGCGAACGGACGGGGCTTTCAGACCGTATGGAGCGCAGTCCAACGCAACGCCCCCGCACGTATCGCTCACTGCCGACAGCGCCGAAAGCCAGCAGCTACACGACCGACGCACGCGGCGATACACACCGCCAGCGAGCAAAAAGCATCCACGCAAAAAAGAAGGGCCGCAGCCTGAGCTGCGACCCTTTCCTCAGCAAAGTCGTGCGATGCGCACGTCAGCAAATTCGCAGGAATTTACTTGACGGTGACAGCGGCACCGGCCTCCTCGAGCTTCGCCTTGACCTCGTCGGCCTTCTCCTTGTTGACGCCCTCGACGACAGCCTTCGGAGCCTCCTCGACGACAGCCTTGGCCTCCTTCAGGCCCAGGCCGGTGATCTCGCGGACAACCTTGATGACGGCGATCTTGTTGTCGCCGAAGCCCTCGAGCACGACGTCGAACTCGGTCTTCTCCTCGGCAGCAGCGCCACCCTCAGCCGGAGCAGCCACGGCCACGGCAGCCGGAGCGTCAGCGGACACGCCGAAGGTCTCGCAGATCGCGTCCACGAGCTCCTTGGCCTCGAGCAGGGTCATTTCCTTCAGAGCCTCAACAATTTCCTCAGTGGTCAGCTTGGCCATTGATCCAATTCCTTTCAGTCTTCCGCCTTCACGCGGCGGAAATTCCATTCATGTCAGGCGGCGCACTCCCGTGCGCCTAAGCTGCACGCGATCGCGTGCGGTAGGCTACGCAGCGTCCTTCTGCTCCGCAACCTGGTTGACGACGCGGGCGAGACCGCTCGGCATCTCGTTGATGGAGACGGCGATGCGGCGCGCGAAGCCGTTGATGAGACCAGCGATCTGGCCGAAGAGCTGCTCGCGAGACGGCAGAGAAGCGATCGCCTCCACCTCGGCGGCATTCACCTCGGCGCCCTCCAGCAGGCCACCCTTGATCTCGAGCTTGTCGTTGTCCTTGGCGAAGTTCTTCACAGCCTTGGCAGCTGCGGCGATGTCCTCACCGGCGAACACGAACGCGTTCGGGCCCTTGAGCATGTCGTCAAGCGTGGGGAGGTCGTTCTCCTTCAGCGCGATGTTCACGAGGGTGTTCTTGTAGACCTTCATGGTAGCGCCGGCCTCGCGAATGCTGCGACGGAGCTCCTGGATCTCCTTCACGGTCAGACCGCGATAGTCCACAACCCACATGGCGCTCACGCCTTCGAGATCGGCCTTGATGTTGGAAAGCATCTCGGTATTCTGAGCGTTGGGCATATGCAGTACACCTCCTTTTCCTCAAACTCGCGTTCCGCCCCAAGGGGTGGGATCGCCGCTTGAGAAAAGAAGCGACCCCTGACGCCTCTTAAGACATCAGGGGTCGGCAAGCAACGTATGAATGCAAACCACCTCGGCGGGCCGCTTTCGCGATTAAACCCTTGCGGGTACCTGCTGTCTTAAGCAGCGGAACTGTTCCTTCAAAACTACTGCCTGAAAAAGCAGCTCTCTTACTATAGCGGTTCGCGTGTCGTTGTCAAGCGTGTTTCTAGGCCGTCGCCTCCCCGGCAACCGCCGCACCCGCGTCACCCGTCGCGGCTGCCTCGTCGGTGGGAGCGCCGCCCGCACCGGCATCAGCGCCCGCGCCGGCATCGGTCGCCTCGATCGGCTCGCCGTCAGCGCCGAGGATCTCGTAGACTTGCTTAGCGCCCGTGCCGTCAACGTACGAGAACGAGATCGCGTCGCCCACACGGTAGCTCACGATATCGAGCAGACCCGGCAGCGCGAAGTCGTAGATCGACGCATCGCCGTCAAGCGTCACGTAGAAGTGGGAGTTGCCGTCGAGCACCGCCTGCGCCATCGAGCGAATGGTGCCGCTTGCCGTCGGCAGGCTGCTCATATCGCCCGAATCGACATCGACGCCGTTCGTGGCGAGCAGCGCCTCATAGGACTTCTGCGTGTCGGCAACCGTATTGCCCACCGCCACGTTCTGGTAGCTCTGGATGTCCACCATCGCGAACTGTTTCACCGTGCCCGCGCCGTCCTTGAGCGACATGAAGTACGTCGGACGGCCCGACACGTTGATGAGCAGCGGGAACGTCGAAGAGTACCCGAGGTCCTGCACCGCGCCCTCGGCCGACTGCATCGCGCGATCCTCCGTGGCGCCCGACACCGAGTAGAAGTGGCCCTCGCCGGTGCGCTGGTTGATGAGCACGAAGCCCACGATGGACGTGTCGGACGTCGCCGAGGTCACACCCGTGTACACCCACACGTCGTCGTCCTTCGCGATGTAGTTGTAGCCCTGCTGGCCGTTGGTGCCCGGCGTCGTCTGGACCACGCCCTCCTGACCGAGGAACGAGTTGAGCCAGCCGTTGCTGTAGGCGCCGTGCCAGTTGTACTGCTGGATGAGCATCTCCGACGGGTACGCGCGGTCGACCCACTGCGGGCAGTCCTCGATCGCGAGGTCGGTGCACTCGCCGGTCACGGCGTCCACCATCACCACGCGGCTCACCGTCACGCCGCCGAACAGGCCGATCGTGTACTCCTGAACGGGGCAGATCCACCACGGGTGGCCGTCCTCGTCGATCTCGAACGACTTCTGGTCGAACATGTAGAAGGGGTATTTCAACTGCACGTAACGGTCGATGTTGCGTGCGAGCGGCTCCGACTGCGAGTACTTGATGCCCTCGCCGTCGGGCAGCGACACGATCTGCGCCTCCTGCGTCGTCATGTTCACGAGCGCATAGGCGGGAAGACCGTTGTCGCGGTTGGTGAACCACTTGAACAGGTCGGCGTAGTTGAGCGGGCTCACGCGTACCGGCTCCTGGTGGTAATTGATCTGGCTGTACAGGTCGGACACCTCGAACTGGCTCACGTACTCGGGAATCGAGCCGAGCTGCGTGTTGCCGAGACGCGACGCCGAGTCGTGGTCGATCACGGGAATCTCGGAGTAGTCGACCTCCTGGATGTCCTCGGCGAACTCGAGCGTGTCGACCTTGATCACGTTGGCGTACTTCTCGGCGTTGCCGGGAATGATCGCCATGGAGAGCACGCCGCCCACCACGCCGACGAGCGCCACCGCCACGGGGATGAACGACAGCCACTTGAAGGTCTTGGCCTTCGAGGGGCTCTTCTCGATCTTGCCCGAGCCGGTCCGGTACG
>ERZ1034920.2102-NODE-2102-length-11715-cov-6.604974_pt1 | contig 11715 bp, 10 predicted proteins | sample MGYA00520688_ERZ1034920 | MGnify/ENA primary metagenome ERZ1034920 (study PRJEB33766, sample SAMN09781785) | gut metagenome | biome: gut microbiome | host: Homo sapiens | place: Madagascar | study: EMG produced TPA metagenomics assembly of the PRJNA485056 data...
CATAAAATGGATTACAATATCACATGTTGAGTATATTGTGTCCGATGAAGGAATAGATTATGGAGCACGAACAGAAGGTAATTTATTACCGGGATGAATTAAATGACGAGTTTGCGGGGGATCATATTAAGGCAAAGAAGATCGATGCTTCTTACCGCTATATCAGAGCGTCATGGACAGGAAAGGCAGCGCATTTCTTCTGGTATCACGTGGTTGCGATTCCGCTTGCAAAAATATATATGAAGCTTTATTTCAGGCACAGGGTAGAAAATCTGGATGTATTAAAGAAGACCAGAGGACAGGGCTACTATATGTATGGGAACCACACGCATCCTCTGGGGGATGCACTGATCCCGACACTGGTGAACCGACCGGTGGATGTCCAAACGATCGTACATCCGAACAATGTGTCGATGCCGGTACTTGGCAGGATTACGCCGTATCTGGGAGCATTGCCGCTGCCGGATGACAGGGCGGCGATGAAACATTTTCTGGAAAGTTTAGATCATGCGATAGAAAAGAAAAATTGCGTTATGATCTATCCGGAGGCACATATCTGGCCTTACTATACGAAGATCCGTCCGTTTAAGGACAGTTCGTTCCGTTATCCGGTGCAGGCGCGTGTTCCGGTATACTGCCTGACCAACACTTATCACAAGGGGAAAAGAGATGATGTTCCGCAGATCGTGACTTATGTGGACGGTCCGTTCTACGCGGATGAATCGCTTCCTGCAAGAGAGCAGAAGAGAATGCTGCGTGATAAAGTATATCAGACGATGTGTGAGCGGGCAAAAAGTAATGAGGTGGAATTGATCCACTACGAGCGCGAAAGAGACGAGTAGGAGACCGTTATGATAAATTTGCTTTTTTCCGGCAACGGGAAAGTGTTTGATGGGGTGCTGACGTGTATGCTCTCCATATTAAAACGCACAGATACGAAGGAGGCGTTTCGCATCTATGTCTATACGATGGATGTCACGCGGATCAAACCGGAATATACACCGATTTCGGAGGAAATGATCGCTTTTTTGGATGGTGTTGTCAAGCAGTATCACCCAGACAATTCCGTTGTGCGTGTGGATGTGACAGAGTTGTATGAGAAAGAGTTTAAGCATTGCCCGAATGAGGGAGCATACTGCTCTCCATATACACTGCTTCGGCTTTTTGCAGATATTGTGCCGGATATGCCGGATAAGTTGTTGTATCTGGATGTGGATATCCTGTTTAACCGGGATATCTGCCTTCTGTATGATACCGATGTGTCGGATGTGGAATATGCGGCAGCAAGGGATCACTACGGAAAGTATCTGATCCGTCCGGATTATGTGAACGCAGGAGTACTGCTTCTCAATTTAAAGAAGATCAAGGAGACAGGACTTCTTGTGAAGGCTCGCAAGCTGATCAAGGAGAAAAAGCTTGTGTTTGCGGATCAGTCGGCAGTTATCCGGAGTACCAGCTGTAAGAAGATGCTTCCGCAGAAGTTCAATGATCAGAAGTTTCTGCACAAAAGTACAGTAGTAAGACATTTTTCCAAGAGGCTGTTTTATCTGCCGTATCCACATACGGCGAATATCAAGCAGTGGCGTGTGAGCGATGTGCATCGCATTTTTCACTATTATGTGTTTGACGATATCCTGTATGAATATCTGTATCTGAAGCGAAAATTTGAGGAAGAAACGCAGACGGATGGAAAGTAATTCGAATTGCGGGAATGATGTTGAGTGATGATTCGAAAGGGGAATGGATCTATGAATGACAATAAGGTAATTCCGGTTTTTTATGCGTGTGATGATAATTTTGTGAAATATACCGTCGTCTCTTTACAGTCGATGAAGGAACATGCATCGCGTGATCAAAAATATTGTATTCATGTGCTGCACACAAATATTTCGAAGGAAATGCAGGATGTGATGTATGCGATGCAGGACGAGCAGTTTCAGATCCGGTTTGATGATGTAACCGATTATCTGAAGTCGATCAGTGACAAGCTGCCGCTGCGCGATTATTATTCGAAAACAACATATTTCAGGCTTTTTATAGCGGAAATGTTTGCAGAGTACGAGAAGGCAATCTATATTGACAGTGATACCGTTGTGCTTGGTGATATTGCTGATCTGTATGCGTATGACCTTGGGGATAATTATGTAGGTGCTGCGCGTGAACAGGCGATGGTACAGACGGATGTGTACGGAACCTATGTGGAAAAGGTGCTTGGAATCGACCGCAACGCGTATTTTAATGCGGGTCTTCTTGTGATCAATTGTGAGCAGTTCCGTAAGCAGCGTGTGCTGGATCAGTTTATCGAGTTACTGCATGTGTACAATTTTGTGGTCACACAGGATGAGGATTATCTGAATCTGATCTGCAAGGGACAGGTATTCTGGCTTCCGCAGCAGTGGAACACAGAAGTGTTTGGAAATATCGATTATCCGGAAGAGTCGATCTGTGTGCTTCATTATATTATGGTGTCAAAACCCTGGCATTACAAGGATTGCCGGATGGGAGCATATTTCTGGGAGTATGCTAAGAAGACGGTTTGTTATGAAGAGATTCTTGAAGTCCTGGAAAATTATACTGATGAGCAGAGAGCGGAGGATGCGGCTTCTGCGGATCGTCTGATGGTGACGGCACAAAATGAGATCGATAATGAAAACAATTATTTGAACCTTTTGAACAGAGGACAGCTTAAAGCGAAGGATCGTCTTGAAGTGCTGGAAAAGATTGCGCAGCTGGAGCGAGAGGGTCGTTTTGATGAGGATGTGGAGGAAGACCCACCGACGAAGGAACTGATGCCGGACGATATTGACTATCTGCGCAGAAAGATCAGCAGTAAGATTAAGACGAAGCTGACCTACAAGGTCGCAAGAAGCTTTCTGAACAATATTATCGCCAACAAGCAGCTGATCATCAAGGATATCAAGGGGATTGAGAATATGAATGCACTTAAGTCCGGTGCGGTCATTACCTGTAACCATTTTAATGCATTTGACAGTTTTGCAATTCAGGTTGCTTATGAGCAGTCCACTCAGCGGAAAAGAAAACTTTACCGTGTGATCCGTGAAGGAAATTATACGAATTTCCCAGGATTTTACGGAATGCTGATGCGCAACTGTTACACATTCCCACTGAGCTCGAACAAGGATACGATGCGCAAGTTTATGCATTCTATGGATGCGGCACTGAAGCATGGAGACTTTATGGTTGTCTATCCGGAGCAGAGTATGTGGTGGAATTATCGTAAACCGAAGCCTTTGAAGAAGGGAGCTTACACCTTTGCCACGAAGAATGATGTGCCGGTGCTTCCTTGCTTTATCACAATGGAAGACAGTGATATCTTAGGTGAGGATGGTTTCTATGTGCAGGAGTACACCATACACATTGCACCGGCAATCTATCCGGATCCGAAGAATTCGCGTGCTGCCAATATTCAGATGATGAAGGATAAGAACTTTGAGGTGTGGAAGGAAATCTATGAGACAACGTATGGGGAAGCGCTCGTTTATGACACGGATGATATTCCGACAATTGCATAATGTGTGAGAGGTTATGGAAGATGAAGACAGCCCATCAGGGGAACCTGGTGGGCTGTCTTGTGTATAAGATACGTTTAATTAGAAGAAGCAAACATGTGCTTTGTCTGTCGGTGGTAGATTGCCCAGGCGATTACCGCAGTCATTACTTCCGTGACCGGAAATGCAATTCCTACCGTAATGATCATTGAAAACGCAAAAGCGATATATGCATATTCCAGACCGAGTGCGATCACATTCTCACTTCCTGTAAACATGCCTAAGAATTTCGGAATGAAAGCAATACATACGATTGTGAGAAGCAGTCCATGTACCGCGCTAAGCAGTGTGCCGAGTGTTGTTGCATTGTTCGCACTCTTCTCATCGCCGGCACCTAAGAAGTAGGCAATCATGGCATTGATGCCGACACCGAAGCCGACAGAGATCGCAGTCACGACAATCTGTACCGGATATACGAGGGAGAGTGCGGTCATTGCATCCTCACTGACTTTGGCAACGAAATAACTGTCGACGATGTTGTAAAGCGAATTTACCAGCATGGATAAAACCATAGGCAGTGACATCGACAGAACCAAAGGAATGATCTTACGTTCTTTCATAAATGTCTGATCCATAAATAAAACCTCCTGAAATTGACATAAAAATAACCACATGACGGCTGTCATGTGGCGAAAAAAAAGTACTCTTTAAAAATCCACACCCATACGGGTTTTACAAAGCGAATTCATCTTGTGAGAAGGAGAGGACAATGCTATAATTATCACGTATATTTTGAGATGAGAGGATAAAGAATGTATCGCAAAACGATTGACGAATTACAGGAAGATACAAGAGACAAGCAGATTATAGACCTTCGAAGTGAGGAAGATTTTGAGAAAGAAACCTATCCGGGGGCAATGAATCTCTACTGGGAGGACCTTGGTGAGCGAGTGGATGAGATCGCGAAGGACAAGCCGGTATATCTGATCTGCTACACCGGTCAGAAAAGCGATGAGATCGCGCAGGATCTGCAGGAACAGGGATATGAGACCTACAGTGTGGAGGGCGGATATCGTGCTTATTTAAGAAAGAAGCTTGCAGATTTCATGAAGCCGGATGAGAATCAGGAGGAGCGTCTTGCGGATCGCACGAAGGATGTGGAACGCAGCATTATCAAGAAATTTAAGAAGACCATCTGGAGACCGTTCACGAAGGCAATCAACGAGTACGAGATGATCAAAGACGGCGACAAGATTGCAGTATGTATCTCCGGCGGTAAGGATTCGATGCTGATGGCGAAGCTTTTTCAGGAACTTGAGCGTCATGGAAAGAAAAATTTTGAGGTTGTTTTTCTTGTGATGAATCCTGGATACAATGATGTCAATTACGAGACAATCCTCAATAATGCGAAGATATTGAATGTGCCGATTACGGTATTCAAGACGGAAATTTTTGATACGGTTGCGGATATTACGGATTCGCCGTGTTACCTGTGTGCGCGTATGCGCAGGGGGCATCTGTATAGTAAGGCGAGAGAGCTTGGATGCAATAAGATCGCCCTTGGCCATCATTTTGATGATGTGATCGAGACGATCGTGATGGGAATGCTCTACGGAGCGCAGATCCAGACGATGATGCCGAAGTTGCACAGTACGAATTTCCCGGGAATGGAGCTGATCCGTCCACTGTATCTGGTGCGGGAGGATGACATCATTCATTGGGCAAGATACAATGATCTGCATTTTATCCAGTGTGCTTGCCGGTTTACGGAGAATTGTGCATCCTGCGGAGGTACGGAGAAGGGGTCAAAGAGAGCGGAAATCAAGGAACTGATCCGTGATTTGGAGAAGAAGAGTCCATATATTGCCAAGAATATATTCCGAAGTGTTGAGAATGTCAATCTCAATACAGTGATTGCGTATAAGAAAGATGGTGTGCGCTATCATTTTCTGGATGATTATGATACAATAATTCCGTCAAGCAAATAAGCTGCGAGACTGCTTGCAGGCAGAGCTGCTCATGATAAATTGAAACCGTCGGACAAATAAGCTGCCAGACAGGAAGGTTTGAGAGGAATACGATATGGAAGAGAACGGTGGAGGAAATCTGTTTGAATTATTTTGCGGAATGATCGAAGCATTTAATCCCTGCATGGATGATTATCTGTATGTTTTTGATGTGCAGAATGATCAGTATTATATTTCAAAGAAGGCGATGAAGCGTTTTGCGCTTCCGTCGTTTCAATTTACACATGTGTTGGATACACATCGAAAGTTTGTATATGAGGAAGACATTGAGATGCTTGAAGCAGATCTGGAGAAGGTTATGTCTGGCGAGATGCTGGAACACAACCTTACTTATCGTTGGATGAGTGTGGATGGGGAACCAATCTGGATCAATTGCAGGGGCAGGATCATTATTGGAGCCGACGGAAAGCCGCAGTTTTTGGTTGGCTGTATCAATGAGGTCGGAACCAAACCGATTGCAGACAATGTCAGCGGACTGCTGGAGAGTTTTGCAATCAAGGATGCATGGAATCAGCAGCATAATACGATGACAAATGGGTTTGTGCTTCGCATCGGAATTGACAACTTTAAGACAATTAATGAGAAGCTTGGCGTCGAGTATGGCGATTTTATCATACATGAGGTGGCAAACTGTATTCTTGATTGTATTCATGAGGGCCAGATGGTGTTCCGTGTTGTGGCGGATGAGTTTTTGATCATTGATACGGCTGGTGGAACTGCGAAAGATGCAAAGGCATTATACCGCAAAGTTCGAAGCGGTGTTGATCATCTGATAAGAAGAGATAACTATAAGGCGTTCTTTACCATTTCCGGTGGTGTGATCAGTGGGGAGACGTTAGGACAGGTTGATTATAATGAACTGCTGAAATATACGCAGTTTGCGCTCAGTGAAGCCAAGGCACGCGGCAAGAATCAGGTCTACTATTTTCAGGTGGAAGACTATGAGAAGTTTCTTCGAAGAAGAAAGATTCTTGTGGAACTCCGGAAGGCGGTTTCGAATGATTTTGAAGGCTTTGATGTATTCTTCCAGCCAATCATTACAAGAGGTGGCAAGGATCTGTATGCAGCAGAGAGTCTGCTTCGTTTCTGGACATCGGAGAAGGAGACTGTCTCACCGGCTGAGTTTATTCCAATCTTGGAGGAGAGCGGACTGATCATTCCGGTGGGCAAATGGGTGCTTCACCGCGCACTTGAAATGTGTGTAAAGTGCCGGGAGAAGAGACCGGATTTCAAGGTCAGTGTGAATTTGTCTTATATACAGATCTTAAAGAGTAATTTTTTTAAGGATGTGACAGAGGCTCTTGAACAGTACAAGCTTCGCCCGGACAGCCTGATCATTGAACTGACGGAGAGTGGATATGTGGAGAATTCTCCGGTAGTACGCAAGTTGTGGGAACAGTTGAAAGACAGAGGGGTTCTTATTGCCATTGATGATTTTGGAACCGGATACTCGAATCTTCAGTCGATCGGTAATATGATGCCGGACATTATCAAGCTGGATCGAGGATTTACCGTGAAAGCGCTCAATAATAATTATGAGCATCAGCTTATGAATCAGATTATCCGGCTGATCCATAGTGTGGACTTAAAGGTATGTGTTGAGGGTGTTGAGACGATGGAGGAACTGACAGAAATCGAGCGTCTGTCGGCAGACTGCATTCAGGGATATTATTATGGAAAACCTTGCGAGAAGCAGGCTTTCTATAAGGATTTTGTAGAAAAATAAGCGAAATAAAAACAAGCGGGTGGATTCATCGCCCGCTTGTGTCTGTCTTATGGTTATGTAATTTAATCGCCCATCTTTAAAATGTCACCAACATGGGATTTGATGGCAGCGAAACTTTCAGCGCTGATCACATGCTCGATGCGGCAGGCATCCTCAGCGGCAGTCTCTGGATTGACGCCAAGCTTCGTTAAGCATTCTGTAAGAAGCTCGTGTCTCTCATAGATCATTTCTGCAATCTCAAGACCGGACTCGGTCAGATAGATGAAGCCGGCATCCGTTACGGTAATCTGGTTCTTCTCGCGAAGATTCTTCATAGCGATGCTGACACTGGATTTCTTAAAGCCAAGTTCATTGGCAATATCAACGGATCGTACGACCGGTAATTTTTTACTTAATATAAGGATTGTCTCTAAATAGTTTTCGGATGATTCGTTACTGTGCATGATTAACCCTCCATGTATTGCGCAGCTGATACAACTACGTATGAGATATTATATCATACATAACGAAAAAGTGCTAGTAAAAAACTATCAATAAAGTTGTTGACAACTAATGATAGTTAGGGTATACTAACGTTGAATCAGAAAAAACGTATGCATGGGTCGTCCTATTTGAAAGGAGTGGTTGTAATGGGTACAGCAATCGTATTAGTCGTACTGGCTGTTGTAGTTGCATTAGCTACTAAGAGTCTTATTAAAGATAAAAAGAATGGGAAATCCATATCCTGTGGCGGTGACTGCAAACACTGTCATGGATGCCATTAATGAAATGTTCAAAACGCCAAAGAGACCGGCTGCATCCGGTCTTTTTGGCGTTGGAGATTTGCAAAGCACTACTTGAATCGTAATTTCTGGCATGATATAATTTGTCTTTGGACAAAATAAGAAGGGATTCGAAGAAGAAACTAATCATGAAGAAATTATTGATCTATCTGAAAAACTATAAAAAGGAATGCGTTCTTGCGCCTCTTTTTAAGTTGTTAGAGGCTTCGTTTGAACTGATCGTGCCTCTTGTTATGGCTGCAATCATCGATCGTGGTATTGCAGTATCAGATCGCCCGTATATCTTTAAGATGGGCGGTGTTCTTGTTTTGCTTGCAGCAGTCGGCCTAACCTGTTCGATTACTGCACAGTATTTTGCGGCAAAGGCAGCCGTCGGATTTGCGACGAAGCTGCGCTATTCGCTTTTTTCCCACATTGAAACTTTATCCTTTTCTGAGATGGATACGGTTGGAAGTTCGACGCTCATTACACGAATTACCAGCGATATCAATCAGGTACAGTCGGGCGTAAATATGGTACTGCGTCTGTTTTTACGTTCCCCATTCATCGTATTTGGTGCGATGATTATGGCGTTTACGGTGAATGTGAAGGCTGCGCTTGTGTTTGTTGTGACCATTCCGCTTCTTTCGGTGGTTGTATTCTCGGTTATGCTTGCAAGTATTCCACTTTTTAAGAAGGTACAAAGCGGACTGGATCAGGTACTTGGACATACAAGAGAAAATCTTGAGGGTGCCCGCGTGATCCGTGCTTTCAATAAAGAAGAGGACGAGGCAAGAGAATTTAATGCCAGCAATGAATTCCTGACGAATATGCAGCTCGTGGTCGGAAGAATTTCGACACTGATGAATCCTCTGACGTATATTATCATCAACTGTGCGATCATTGCGGTCATCTGGGTCGGTGGTAAGCAGGTGTATGGCGGCATCATCACACAGGGTGAGGTCGTTGCGCTTGTGAACTATATGTCACAGATTCTTGTCGAGCTGGTAAAGCTTGCGAACCTGATCATCCTGATCAATAAAGCGATTGCCTGTGGAAACCGTATTGAGGAAGTGCTTGAGACGAAGTCTTCCATTGTGAATGCACCGTCTGAAGGGAACGCTGCATCTGACAGTGAGAATGCGGTTGTCTTTTCTCACGTCTCGATGGCATATGCATCCACTTCGGAGGAGGCACTTACGGATATTGACTTTACGGCAAAGAAGGGACAGACGATCGGTATCATCGGTGGTACCGGATCCGGAAAGTCGTCGGTTGTGAATCTGATCCCGCGTTTTTATGATGTGTCCAAGGGAAGCGTTCTGGTGAACGGAAGAGATGTGCGAGATTACGATTTAACCGAGCTTCGAGATAAAATCGGTGTTGTTATGCAGAAGGCGGTCTTGTTCCAGGGAACGATCGCAGAGAATCTGCGCTGGGGCAAGCCGGATGCGACGGACGAAGAATTGTGGCATGCGATCGAGGTTGCCCAGGCTACGGATGTTGTGGAAGGCAAGGAAGGAAAGCTTGATTATATGATCGAGCAGGGTGGACGTAATCTGTCCGGTGGACAGAAGCAGCGTCTGACGATCGCTCGTGCGGTCGTGAAGGATCCGGATATCCTGATCCTTGACGACAGTGCTTCTGCACTCGACTTTGCAACGGATGCAAGACTGCGTGCAGCACTTCGCAACCTGCAGGGAAATAAAACGATTTTTATCGTATCCCAGAGAACTTCCTCCATCCAGTTTGCAGACCAGATCATCGTCATGGACGACGGACAGGTCGCAGGCATCGGAACACACGAACAACTGCTTGAACAGTGTGAAACCTATCGTGAGATCTATGAATCACAGTTTAAGAAGGAAGATTTACAGAAGACAAACGAAGGAGGTGTCAGATAATGCAGTCAAAAGAGAAGAGACAGGGACAGCTTGCTACCTTAAAGAAAGTTCTTCATTATATGAAGCATTATATTCCGCTTCTTGTGTTGTCCGTGATTCTGGCGACCGTGAGCGTGGCATTGACTTTGTATTTTCCAATCCTTACCGGTAGAGCAATCGATCTGATTCTTGCAAAAGGCAGGGTTGATTTCGACGGAATTATTGCTTTGGCGAAGCAGGGCGTGATCGTGATCGCGATTACCGCTGCGGCACAGTGGATCATGAACATGTGCAATAACCGTATGACTTATAATATTGTAAGAGATATCAGAAAGGATGCTTTTGACAAGATTGAGAAGCTTCCGTTCAGTTACATTGACAGTCATTCGCACGGAGATATGGTCAGCCGTATTATTGCGGATGTCGATACTTTTGCGGATGGTCTTCTGATGGGATTTTCGCAGCTTTTTACAGGTCTTGCGACGATCATCGGAACACTTTTGTTTATGATCTCCATCAATATTAAGATTACGCTTGTTGTTGTCATCCTGACACCAATATCACTTTTTGTGGCAAGCTTTATTGCGAAGAAAACATATTCGATGTTCCAGCTGCAATCAAAGACACGTGGTGAACAGACGGCATTAATCGAGGAGATGATCGGCAACCAGAAGGTTGTGCAGGCATTTAATCATGAGGATGAGGCGCTTGAAGAGTTTGATGAGATCAACAATCGCCTGCAGAAGTATTCTCTGCGTGCGACGTTCTTCTCAAGTCTGGTGAATCCAAGTACGCGTTTTGTCAACAGTCTTGTATATGCGGCAGTAGGTATTACCGGAGCGCTGGCGGTTATCCTTAAGGGAGGAGCGTTTACGGTCGGTAATCTGTCCTGCTTCTTATCGTATGCGAACCAGTACACGAAGCCGTTCAATGAGATCTCCGGTGTTGTGACGGAACTTCAGAATGCGCTTGCCTGCGCGGCAAGAATTTTTGAATTGATCGAGGAACCGGCAGAGGTTGCGGATGATGTGGATGCGTATGTGCTAAAAGAGGCAGACGGAACGGTGGATATTGAGGATGTATATTTCTCCTATGTTCCGGATCAGCATCTGATCGAAGATTTTAATCTGCATGTGAAGCCTGGACAGCGTATTGCAATCGTTGGACCGACCGGATGTGGAAAGACAACACTGATCAACCTGTTGATGCGTTTCTATGATACGAATTCCGGCAGGATCAAGGTCAGCGGACATGATATCATGCACATGACAAGACAGAGTTTACGGGCAAACTATGGTATGGTGCTGCAGGAAACGTGGCTGAAAAAAGGAACGATCCGGGACAACATCTGCATGGGTAAGCCGGATGCGACGGAAGAGGAGATGATCTCTGCCGCAAAGGCGTCACATGCGCACAGCTTTATCAAGCGTCTGCCGCATGGATATGACACATTGATCAGTGAGGACGGAGGCAATCTGTCGCAGGGACAGAAGCAGCTTCTTTGCATTACGCGTGTTATGCTTTGCCTGCCGCCGATGCTGATTCTGGATGAGGCAACATCATCGATCGATACACGCACGGAGATTCGTATTCAGAAGGCGTTCCTGACGATGATGCAGGGCAGAACAAGTTTTATTGTTGCACACCGTCTCTCTACGATCCGCGAGGCGGATGTTATCCTTGTTATGAAGGATGGCAAGATCATTGAGCAGGGAAATCACGAGACCCTGCTTGCAAAGAACGGATTCTATGCAAATCTCTACAACAGTCAGTTTGCATAAATAAAAACACGGATGGCCGCTTTGGTCA
>ERZ1034920.2109-NODE-2109-length-11683-cov-7.578259_pt1 | contig 11683 bp, 5 predicted proteins | sample MGYA00520688_ERZ1034920 | MGnify/ENA primary metagenome ERZ1034920 (study PRJEB33766, sample SAMN09781785) | gut metagenome | biome: gut microbiome | host: Homo sapiens | place: Madagascar | study: EMG produced TPA metagenomics assembly of the PRJNA485056 data...
CCCCTGCAGCCCCCGCCGCGTTCTCGGCCTCAGCCGCTCCCGCAACCGCTTCCCCCGCCTCTGTCGGTAACATCCTCGACGTGGGCGACGACCTCTGGCGCGAGTTCGGCGGCGTGTTCGCCGGGGCCGATCTCGATACGGGCACAGTGTCCTACGAGTACGGTCTCACCAACAAAGAGCTCGTGCTCGCAGGTCTTTCGAACAACACGGCGTTCGTGCTCGTGATCCTCGGCATCATCGGCGTGTTCACGCAGGTGGGCGATGTGGTGTTCGGGCTGTTCCCCGGCACGGAGGACCAGGTGATCGGCGGTATCGCCGCCCAGGCTGCGCACCCGTTCGATGGCGGTTTCATCATCTGGTTCATCCTGTCCTTCGTGGTCGTCGCGGCGGTGCTGTGGGTGCTGTCGGGCATTTCGTCGTGCATCAACTACGGCGGGTTCGCCGCCCGTCGTCGCGAGAGCCGCATCGAGGTGGAGCACGGCCTGCTCAAGCACACGTTCCAGGGCATCGACATCGACCGCGTGCAGTCGGTCATCATCAAGCAGGGGTTCGTGCGCCGCTGCATCGGGTACTGCGAGATATCGCTCGGCAAGATCGACGCGGCGTCGTCCGACGGCGACGAGCAGCAGGCGCAGTCGCTCAAGCAGGGCGTCGTCATTCACCCCTTCGTGAAGCTCGACCGCGTTCCTGAGATCCTCGCCGGCATCATTCCCGAGTACAGCGACGTGCCGCGCGAGGCGCGCTCGCTTCCGCCGTGCGCACTGCGCCGCGGCCTCATCCGACGCTGCCTGTGGCAGGGCGACGGCTTCTGGCTCGCGGTTTTCGTGGCGCTCGTGCAGATCGGCTTCAACCTCATGGGTCTGTTCTCGATCATGCACGTGTTCGACATCTCGCTCGGCCAGGCCGATCAGGTGCTTGGCATCGTCAACACGGGCGCGCTCGTGCTGTACGCCGTGGCGGTTGCGCTTCTCGTGCTCAACGTGGTGGGCACGGTGCTGTGGTACCGCGAATCGAGCTTCGCGTTCAACCGCCGTTTCATGCAGATCACCTCGGGCGGCTTCTCGCGCGAGACGACGAGCTTCCCGCGTCAGAAGATCCAGTACGCTTTCACGTCGACGAACCCGTTCCAGCGCGCCGCGCACGTGACCACCATCAGCGCGCGCACGGCGGCGGGTGTGGGCGGCCATACGGTGAAGCTGCGCGACGTGCGCGAGGAGGACGCTGACGCTTGGCTCGCCTGGGTCAAACCGCGGGGAAATATGCAGGAAGAGCGCTAGACTACCCTCTTGAATATCGCGTCGAGCGGCCGCCGCCATGACGCTCAACGAGTTTCTTCTTCACAAGATCGTTCAACGCCTTGATCGTCTTGTCTTTGGAAAGGCCTGCGGCTTTCTCGATGTCAGATCGCGGCATGACAACGCCCTTCGGCAGCGCGTCGAGAACTGTGCGCTCGTCAACAGTCAGGCGCACGCTTCCATCTACTGGCAGCACGACAGTGATGGAGGATTCCCTTACCGTGAATCGCGGCTCGACGGTCATGGCTGCGTATTCGTCGAGGATGCGGGGTATCCCCGTGCCGAAGCGCTCGATGTAACCCAGGCGGTAGAACACGTTGGCCAGAATCGGATTTCGAGAGACGGAAAGCCCGCCCGACAAGTACTCGTCTTCGGTCACTCCGTCGGGAAGCCCACCAGGTGAGGTCACCTCCACTCTGTCAGCATACATGCTGACCTTCACGCTGCCGTTGATATCCCAGCGCCTGTGCACGAGCGCGTTCGCCAGCGCTTCTCTGAAGGCATTGCGGGGAATGAGGGACTTGATCACGCGTTCGTAGTCGATGATTTCCTCGTAAACGTAGAACTCGTCGAACATCTCAAGCGCTTGGTCCATCTGCGACAGTACGGACACGTGCTCGAACGTGCGTCGCGAGAGGATCACGTTGATGGAATCGCCGAAACGCGCAATGTCGGTTCCTGCGAACCTGTTTTCGTCGGCGAGCAACGCCGCCGCGTTGTTGTACGTCCCGTCAGGGCTCATGAGCTCAAGCGAGATGAGCGCGTTTCGGTCGAGCGCACGCAGTCCAGTTTTTTCAACCAGATCTTTCTCCAGCCTGCCGAAGGAGAGGCTCTGGTCTTGCGACTCAAGCGCGTCGAAGAAGACGTTCATCCCGCTTAAGGCAAGTCGGTTGTATTCGAGGCGGCTAACCTCAACAGTGGAGGTATCGGCTCTTCCGTACGCTTTTCCGCTTGCGAGATACGGCTTCGATTTCCCCTCGTAAACCGTGAGCGTTACGGTTTTGGCGGAATCGTCGATGCTCAACGTGTAGCGGGGAACTGGCGAGAGAGCGTCGTTGATGGCGTTCTCGATGTTCAAGCAGGTGGCTTTGGGGTCGTCAAGACCGACGGGCTCTCCGTCGTCGTCTGTTCCGAAGACGATTTTGCCCGTGCCGTAGTTGGCGAAGGCGCTTACTGTTTTAAGGAAGGTCTTCGATGGCTTGCGTTTGAATTCAAGCGTTGCGGACTCTCTCATATTCGTCGGCCCTTTCGTTGCTTGGTTGCGACGATTATACAACGAATAAATTATTCGTTGTGAAATTTTACGACGAATAGATCTTTTCGTTGTTATTTGTTGCGACGAACCCGTTCCAGCGCGCCGCGCACGTGACCACCATCAGCGCGCGCACGGCGGCGGGCGTGGGCGGCCACACGGTGAGGCTGCGCGACGTGCGCGAGGAGGACGCCGACGCCTGGCTCGCCTGGGTCAAACCGCGGGGAAATATGCTACAGTAGCCGTTGACGCGGCGCGGCGGAAATCGCACCTCAGCGGCGGGTTCCAGGTTGTTGCGCAGCGTGCCGGCACGTGCGATCCCGCGCGCCGCCCGCAGACGGTGGGCGCGCGTTCAAGCGGAATCGCGGACGCGGACGGCAGGACGGGTGCGAGAAGAAGCAACGATGGGCAAAGAGCGAGACAAGCAGGACAAACCCGGCATATTCGATCTCTTCGGCCTCGGGCGCCGCGAGGCGGCCTCCGAAGAGGAAATCAAGGACATGGTCGCCGAAAACGACGAGCTCCTCGATGACGAGAAGCGCATGATCCACGACATCATCGACCTCGGCGACATGGCGGTGCATGAGATCATGAAACCGCGCGTCGACATGATCCTCGTGGAGGACGTCGAATCGGGCATGACGGCGCTCGAGCGCATGCGCGGCACGGGCTACTCGCGTCTGCCTGTCTACCATGACGACATCGACGGCATCGTGGGCATTGTGCACTACAAGGATCTCATCGGCCCGCTCATGGACGGCCGCATCGACGAACCCGTCACCAAATTCATGTACAAGCCCATGTTCGTCCCCGAGACGAAGGACGTCATCCCGCTGCTCGGCGAGATGCAGGCGGCGCACCAGCCCATGGCCATCGTGGTTGACGAGTACGGCGGCACCGACGGCCTCATCACCATCGAGGACATCGTCGAGGAGATCGTCGGCGAGATCATCGACGAGTCCGATCTCGAGCGCGCTCTCGTCAAGCAGCTCGATGATCGCACGTGGCGCGTCGACGGTCGCTTCCCCGTTGAGGACGCGATCGAGCTCGGCTGGCCTGTGAGCGATTCCGACGACTACGAGACCATCGCGGGCTGGCTCATGGAGACGATCGACTTCGTGCCGAAAACGGGCGACAAGTTCACGGTCGACGGCTACACGTTCCGCATCGAGAAGATGCGTCGCGCGCGCATTTCGCACATTCGCGTAGAGCGACTTTGTGAAGATTCGGCAAGCGGCAACGCGGAAGAGACGTCGGAGTAGCGCGCATTCTACCTGCGGTTTCTTGCGAATTCGCGGTTGTCAATCGAACAAACCTTGAAGGTGGGCGGGGCCGTACTTTGCCTTGAGGGGCGCCCCTACGGTAGAATAGTCACGTCAAAAATCGCATATCGAGCCATTCGGCAGCATCCACACTCTTACAACCAAGCACGCTGTCACCGCCCTGGCGGTCTGCTCGTATGCGCACTAGAAAGGTTGAGTTTGGCGACACGACGCACCATATCAACGGGGACGGGCATTGCCACGAAGGCCGTGGCGGTTGTCTGCGCCACCGTGCTGGCTGTGAGCTGCATCGGCTTCGGCATCGCCTCTGCAGGTGCGAACTCCGCCGACGATGCTCTGTCCAGCACCACGTTCGCCTCGTCGCAGTCGTCTGCTTCGACGTCGCAGGTTTCATCCAACGTGCTGAGCGAAACGCTCGTTCTCGAGAACACCGCGCACCGCGACATCTCCCAGGGCATCGCCGAGATCGCCGAGGAGGAGGAGCAGGCGCGCATCGCCGCCGAAGAGGCAGCGCGTGCCGAGGAAGCCGCTGAGATGGAGGCGGGCGAGATCGCGCAGGCGCTCGCCGTCGCACAGGGTGCGCCCCTCGCAGCTGACGTCGACTTCTCCATCGGCAAGGACGCCTTCATCGCCGAGTGGGGCCCGCGTATCGACGCGTACCTCGCTGGATCGCCGCTTGAGGGTTACGGCTCCACGTTCGCCGAGGCGGCGTGGGAGTACGGCATCGACCCGCGCTGGTCGCCTGCCATCTCCAACACCGAAAGCACGAAGGGCCGCCACTGCATTCGCGCTTACAACGCGTGGGGCTGGGGCGCTAACGACGAGAACCCCTATGGCATGGCGAGCGAGTGGAGCTCGTGGGAGCAGGCTATCTTCGCGCACGTCGAGGGCCTTTCCCGCGGTTACGGCTTCACCATCACGTTGTCCAGCGCGAAGAAGTACTGCCCGCCCACGTACGAGCAGTGGTACGCCACGACACTGAACGAGATGTCGAAGATCTAGCGCTATGAGCAACGTCATCGTGGTGGGATGCGGGCGCGTTGGGTCGCAGCTCGCGAACATGCTCTCCGACAACGGCAACAACGTGTGCGTTGTCGACCGCAACCCCGATGCCTTTTCCAATCTGGGCAGAAACTTCAACGGTTCCACTGTGCAGGGCGTCGGCTTCGACGTTGACGTGCTGCAGCGCGCGGGTGTCGAGGAGTGCGACGTGCTGGCTGCCGTGACGCAGCTCGACAACGCGAACCTCATGTGCGCCGAGGTGGCGAGCCGTCTGTTCGACGTCCCCCATGTGATCGCGCGCCTGTATAACCCTGATCATGAGCGCGCCTACATGCAGCTCGGTATCGACTACGTGTGCGGCACATCGCTTGTCGCCGAGGACGTGTTTTCCAAGGTAGTGGCGGGCCATGGCGCGCATGTCGATACGTTCGGCGAGTGTGAGGTGCTGCGTTTCTCGCTTGACCTTTCCTCCTGTGAGAACAAGCGCACGATTCGCGTGTCCGACCTCGAGCGCGACCACGAAGTGCGCATCGTGGCGTTCGAGCGCGGCGACGGTTCGGCGTCGTCGATTCCTACGAGCGAGTCGGTGCTCTACCATGGCGACACGGTGCTGGCCTGTGTGCGCCACGATCTGATCCCGCTGTTCTCCCGCTACGTACAAAGCTAGGTGACGAGGCGGACAGTATGACGCAGGGTTTAAGTGCTGCGTCCTTAAAAGGCGTCTTTGCAGGATGCAGAAGCGTTCATGTTCCCACGACGGGCAATTCTCCGAGAGGCACCTGGGTCGTCATGTACGAAACAGATGGCGAGACTCTCTATCTTTACCGCACGGGGACTCATGTCGAGGTGTACGGAAAATAATTGATTATGTGCTGTGGCTGGCGCGCATAGAGAGGCGCGATTGCGCCTATGTGCCATGCGTGTCGGTCGAACGCGCGATGGTTCACAAGCCTCTCGGCGAACTGGCCAAAGCGCTGCCCCGCCAAGCCTCCCTGTGAACTGCCTGAAGCGCTGCATTACCAAACTTCCCTCGCGAGCCAACTGAGGCGCCGCGTTAGCCGACCGCGCGAGGGCTCACCCGCGCTCGCGTACCGCTCACTCTTGCATACGTTCCCATAATTATGTTGTTTTTGTGGAAGTACCCCTAAAAACTTTGATGAATTGATGAGGCGGGGTCGCTTCATTGTTGGTGGGTGTTTCGCAAAATGCGTAGTGGTTACGGTGGGGGTTGATGCGTACAGGATGGGTAAAAACGAGGTTGACGAAAACAGCGAACAAGCTCTTGAACTGGGCTTGTGGAGGACATGTGTAATTTCAACGGTAAAATAATCTCCATATGTGCGCATGTTGGCTGGTAGAGGACTGCGCATTGCCTGGCACATGCTCTGCGAGTTTGCGGCGGAGCAGTGTCGGAAGGCGAAGACTGAACGGAGAGTGTCATGTTGTCTGGTTTTCGTAAGGAGAGGTCCGCGAAGGGGGCGCGCGTTCACGCGGCACGTCATGTGAAGCCGCGCAAGACGCGCAGCGCGGCATCTCACGCTAAGCTTGAAAAAACGTCCATGGGGGGTCTTTCAGTTGCTAAGCGCGGCGGCATCGTCGGCGCTGCTGCGACGTTCCTGCTCGCATGCGTGCTGGCGTTCTCGATGGCGCTGCCAGCGGGCGTTGCCATTGCTGAACCTTCCACGAAGGTTGACCCCAACACTACGGGTACGTGGGAGAACTTCACCAATCCCGGTGGTGTAACCTCCACGCAGAACGTCGGTCGCATCTGGACCGACAAAAGCGTGTTCAACGGCAACTACACGTTCAAGGGCAGTGAGGCTCTGGACGGTCAGACCATCCAGAAGGGCGACTCCGACTTCCTGGTTGGCCTGTCGGCGCTGTCCTCCACGTCGAACCTGAAATCTACGACTACCACCACGACTCCGCTTGACATCGTTCTCGTGGTTGACACCTCTGGCTCGATGGACAACGGCCGGGGTGATGACATGGGCTATGCGTACACGGAGGCGTATCCGCAAGGCACCTCCGGTACGTACTATGTTCAGGACAACGGAGAATGGCACGAACTGGATTATGTCCGGGGCCGCGGCTGGTGTTACAATGCCGGCGATTGGTGGGATCCCGTCTACCGCGTCTTCACGCCTAAGGCGTCGGCTGATGACAGTGACCCGGCTCATACGCAGTTCTACTCTCGCGAGCGTGTCAATAAGATGCAAGCGCTGCAGAGAGCGGCGAACACCTTTGTAGATTCTGTTGCTGCGTTGAACGACGGTATTTCTGACACGAGCAAGCAGCACCGCATCTCGTTGGTGAAGTTTGCAAGTGATGAAAATAACAACGTCGGTAATAATCTCACTGGGGATGGCTACAACTGCTCGCAGGTGGTTTCCGATCTTACGGCGTATACGACCAACAGTGCATCTTCTCTCAAGAACACGATCGATAGTCTGCATGGCGAAGGAGCCACTCGGGCAGACTACGGTCTGCATCAGGCACAGCGCGTCTTGAACGGCGAGGGTAGTCTGACTGGTGCGCGTGAGGGCGCCCAGAAGGTTGTCATCTTCTTCACCGATGGAAACCCGACGAACAGTAGCTCTTGGGAGGACTCTGTTGCCTCTAATGCCGTGAGCTATGCGCGAAGCATGAAGCAGGACGGTACGTTGATCTACAGCATCGGTGTTGTGCAGGGCGCTGATCCCACTGATGATCCTACTTTGAGCGGGACTTCCAATATTAATAAGTTCCTCCATGCTGTTTCAAGCAACTACAATAACGCGTCGTATGAATATGTGGAATGGGGTCCCTTTGGCGACTATGCGTGGTCCTTCGGCGACCGCACGACGGGCGCTCAGGGCGAACCCAACCCCGACTACTACTTCGCGGCAACTGACGCCGACGAGCTCGATCAGGTCTTCGAGGACATCACCTCTTCGATCACCGAGAACGCTGGCTCCGGTTCGCCGATCGTTGACAACAGCACTGAGGGCAACACGAATCCCGGCACCCTCACTTTCACCGATCAGCTCGGTGCCTACATGCAGGTGACGGGAACGGGTGCGGGCAACGACAAGATCCAGCTCGCCTACGGCAATACCATCTACACCAGTGACAGTAAAACCACCAGCGGCAACACCGATACTTACCACTTCAGCGGCCAGGTCGAGGGCAACGCGGTGTACGGCGCGGCCAACCTCGCCGACCTCGTGGTGACCGTCGAGCGCAGCAACGGCCCTGCAGTGGGCGACAAGGTGACGGTGCAGCTTCCCGCGTCGCTGCTGCCGCTGCGCAATTACGACGTGGACACCGACAACCACACCATGACTGTGGCGGAGGCCTACCCTGTCCGCCTGTTCTACGGCGTGAGCCTGAAACCTGCGGCGGAGGAAGCTCTGAACGACCCGACGAGCGATGTGTACGCCGCCATCATGGGCTCTCAGAAGTCCGAGGACGGTAAGACCGTCGACTTCTACACCAACAGCTTCGTCAAGGGCGCGGCCGACGGCTCCGCTACCGCGAGCTTCGAACCCAATGCCGGCAACAAGTTCTACTACTACACGCAGAACACCCCGCTCTACATCGACGAGGACTGCACGACTGAGGCGACCTGGGAGAACATTGGCGGCGTCAATACCGTTTACTGGAAGGACACCTACTGGGTGCAGACCGAGAACGGGGGCGCTGAAGAGCACATCGCCGGCGTGGCGGTCAACCGCGGCACTGCCGAGTGGGAGGCCATGGAGAGCACGGGTGGCTACGACGGGGCCTACCACATCCCGGAGGGCACCCCGCGTTCCGACCGTCCCGCGACCCTGACGTCTGCCAAGACCGACAACACGACGGAAACCGCGACCAATGTGCTCAACCCGGCATGGGCGGGCACGAGCGTGAACCAGCACCTGGGCAACAACGGCAAGCTGTCGCTCGATATGCCCGGCTCGCTTGAGATCAAGAAGACGGTCGACTGGGGTAACGCCTCCGACCAGACCAAACAGGATAAGAACAGCTTCACCTTCAAGGTTACCCTGACCGACGAGGATGGCGCTGCTCTCACGGGCAACTATCCGTACTACGTTGACGGTGCAACCGAGCAGGCCGGCACGGTGAGCAGCGGCGGAATCGTCACCATCAGCGGCGGCCACTCCGTGAAGATCGATGGCTTGCCGGCAGGAACCCAGTTCACCGTGGAGGAGCAGGGTGCCAACCAGAACGGCTTCACCACGACGGACAGCTCCACGGCCGATGGTAACGACGACACGTCCGACGGCATCGTGGCTGGTGCGATCGAAGCCGGCGGCAATGTCTCCACCATCTTCACGAACACCTATAAGGCTGCGGACGTGAACCTGAGCAGCAACACCACGCTCAAGGTCAAAAAGGACCTGCAGGATCGTGAGTGGCGTACCACTGATAAGTTCACGTTTATCATTGACGGCCTGGGCAGCACGGCTGGCTCCGGCATCACCACGCCCGAGCCCGCCGACACCACCATCGAGGTGAACAGTCAGACCCCGGATTACACGGCCTCCTTCGGCGACATCACCTTTACGGCGCCGGGCGAGTACCGCTACAGCATCGTTGAGGACAACGACACCAATCCTATTGCAGGCATCGACTACTCGGGCGCTTTCTACCGTGTGGTTGTCACGGTGACGGACAACGGCACGGGCATCCTTGAGGTTTCCAATGTTGCCATCGAGCAGCGCACCAACGATGACGGCGTGGAGAACAGCCCTGCCGTTGCGGTTCAGGGTGACACGGTGACCTTCGTCAACAAGTACGATGCTGACGGTGGCACCACCAACATCGACGGCACCAAGAGTTACACCGACACCACGGGTGGCAACCCCATCGATGCCGACAAGTTCACCTTTAAGATCGAGGCGCTTGGCGGATACGACACGGGCAACCTGCAGACCAGCCCGTACACCTATGGCGTGGACGAGGTTCCACTGCCTGCGGGCTCCGATGAGGCGACCCATTCCAAGACCGTGTACAACACAGGGTACGACTTCACCTTCGGAACCATCTCCTTTGACGGCGGCGACCTCGGCCGCACCTATGAGTACAAGGTGACCGAGCTCGCCCAGAACAAGGACGGTCAGGTCGAGGATGGCATGACGTACGACACAAAGGAGTACACCGTTAAGGTGGCGGTGACGGAGGTCACCGATGTTGACGGCACGCACATCGTTGCGACGCCGGACATCGCTCCTGAGGATCTCGTGTTCACCAACATCTACAACCCGGATGACGTGACGCTCGGCGAGAACGGCGTGGCTCCGATCCAGGGCACCAAGACCCTCGACGGCCGCGATATGCTCGACAACGAGACGTTCTACTTCCAGCTGACCCAGACGGGTGGCCCGGTGGCAGACGGCGGCGGCTTCGTGACCGTGCTCGTGCAGCCCCAGACAGTGACGGTCGACAAAGACAACATGCAGAACGGTTCTGCCGACTTCAACTTCAGCGATCTGAAGTTCTCCCAGGTGGGCACCTACACCTTCACCGTGAACGAGGTAGCGGCTGACGGTGCCGAGACGGCGGATGGCAGCGGCCTGACCTACGACAAGAATATCTGCACGGTTACTGTCAACGTGACCGACAACAAGCAGGGTGCTCTTGTGGCGGATGTGGCCTACGCAAACCAGGGTCACGATGAGACTGACCAGGCCGTGTTCACCAACACCTATAAGGCCTCGATGGACTACGGTGCCAAGGGCGCTGGTGGCATCAACGTGACGAAGCAGATGCTCGACCGTCCGATGGACAACAATGAGTTCAGCTTCGCGATTGCTGGTGCCGACTCCAATACGGTGAACGCTGACGAGGCGAACGCCAAGCTGGCGGACGCCGACAAGAGCTTCCAGAACACCGCGGCGGCCGAGAACGGCATTGCCACCATGGCCAAGCTCCAGAACGTGAGCTTCGACCAGAATGATGCAGGCAAGACGTTCAGCTACCTCGTGTCCGAGACTGTTCCCGCTGACGGGGACAAGCTGGCGGCCGTTGCCTACGATCAGAGCCAGTATCGTGTGGACATCGAGGTCGTGGACAACGGCAACGGCACTATGCACACCGTGACCACGGTTACCAAGGTCAAGGCCGAGGACGGCACCGATGCGAACGAGATTGTGGTCGACCACGCCAATTCCGATGCAGAGGATTACGATGTTCCGACCTTCGGGTTCGTGAACGACTACAATCCTGGCTCCGTGACCATTGGTGAGGATGTGGGTAACCCGATCCGGGTCACCAAGACCGTGTCGGGCGCTCCCTCCCCCGACGGAGTGAACTACGGCTTCACGCTGAAGCTGACGAGCGACAACAAGGCTGGCATCTCTGAGGGCCTGACGCAGGACGGCGACGCGTGGGTTGCCCATGTGAACACGAACGGCTTCATCAATCAGGATGCCGAGGACGGCACGCCGGACGACAGTCAGACGGTGACGTTCGGGAACATCACGTTCACCGAGCCAGGCACCTACACGTTTGAGGTGGCTGAGGATGCGCCTGCCGCTGATGATGGCTGGACGTTCGACACCGCCCCGAAGACCGTGACCGTGGTGGTGAGCGATCTCAACCAGTACAACCAGTACGACGGCAACCTCCACATTGCCAGCGTGACGGGCAGTCCTGTCCAGGTGACCAACCGCTACGAGGCTGATCCCGTTGTTGTGGGCGGCGACGGTGCGCAGCAGCAGATCACGGTGGAGAAATCCGTGACGGGGGCAGACTCCACGGCTGATTTCGTCTTCGATATCGCGGCAGTTGACGGGGACGATCCCAAGTGGGACAACGTTGAGGCCGTTGAATCCCCGTACAACACCCAGACCACTATCGCTGGTGGC
>ERZ1034920.2115-NODE-2115-length-11655-cov-15.248276_pt1 | contig 11655 bp, 12 predicted proteins | sample MGYA00520688_ERZ1034920 | MGnify/ENA primary metagenome ERZ1034920 (study PRJEB33766, sample SAMN09781785) | gut metagenome | biome: gut microbiome | host: Homo sapiens | place: Madagascar | study: EMG produced TPA metagenomics assembly of the PRJNA485056 data...
CATTCAAATATGCGTTTTCAACGCATGGGCACAATCTCTGGGTAACGCCCCCTCGTTTACACTCGGCGGCAAGTCGATTGTGCCATTCAAATATGCGTTTTCAACGCATGGGCACAATCTCTCGGCGGCAGTTCGTCAGCACCATTCTAAATGTGCCTTCGACACTTGGTGCTTCCTCTGGCAAAGGACTGACGCTACATGTCAAGTTTTATACAAAACTTGACGCGACCATTGAACAAACATCTTAACATTGATCTATAATGCCTTGAGTCCTCTCTCACCTGTTCGTATTCTCACAGCCTCTTCAATATTTCTGACAAATATCTTACCATCACCTACATGGTCTGTGGCACAGGCTTCTCTGGTTTTCATGATGATAGGTTCAACATCCTTATCATTTACAACCACCTCAACTCTTATCTTAGGGAGAAGATTAATGGTTGTCTTCAGACCCTTTATCTCATTGACACCCTTATCCTCTGTTGCACCCTTCTGAGTACCACAGCCCATTACTGTTGAAAGTGTCATACCACCACAGTTAATCTCATCTAATATCTTCTTCATGGCTTCAAGCTTCTCCGGTCTGATTATCATGATTATTTCCTTCATACTGCATCTTCCTTTCCTTCGGATTATTCTTTGTCTTCGTTACCATGCCAGCGATAAAACACGCCTTACCATAACAAAACGGAGCTATCTATCCGACAGCTCCGTTGCTTGTTTTTCTCATTAATTAAATTGTTATATGAATAATAATTCCATTCACTGTTATTATCAATGCAGATTTTTTACCATTTTTATACTACTTTTTAAGTATTTTTATCAATAATGATCCGGCATGGCTCATCCTTGCAATTTGCATATGTACTTGAATTTGTCCTCATTTGCTACTCTTTTTCTTTAATAAGTTTGAACATCTGAACCCTGTTATTTATACCAAGCTTTCTATAGATATTGAGTATATGCTTCTTCAAAGTGTTATCTGTTATGGTAAGCTCGTCGCAGATATCGGCGTTGGTCTTTCCACCAAGAAGAAGCCTTAATATGGTGTGCTCTCGTCTGGTCAGATCATATTTCTCCACCACTTCTGCTATGGTCATCTTGTCTCCTGCATTGTCAGTCTTCTCAAGCTCCTTATAAAGCCTGTATGACAAATGCTCCTTAAGCTGATCCAGCATGAAGATATCCTCATACTCGAAATTTTCTTTTCCTATGGTTCTGTAGAAGGTCACAACTCCTACGAATTTTTTCTTCATGGCAAGTACCATCTGAAGAGAATAATGCCAGTTATTTGGCTTGTATACCTTCTTATAATACTCGGTCTCCACCCTTGCGTCATCAGAGATTATATCTGTCTCCCGGTATACCAGGGTCTTGCCACTGTATAGTATGCCTCTACTGTAATCAAGCTCGTCATATATGTCAGAGTGATCATCCTCGCAATTAAAATACACCGGTCTGGTCAGGTGATTTTCTCCACCTGCTGCCGCCATATAAAAGTCCGCACTGTCAAAATCCAGAAGCATTTTAAGCTGTTCCAGAAGCTGCTTCCTCATATCATCCACGTCCTCAACAGTGTATATCTTGTAAATTATGCTGTTTAACATAAGCCAGTCATTTGTCTCAAGATTTTTCATGCTGTATCTCTCCCCTTTGAACATCAGCCTCTTAAAATTTGCCTGTTCGGCATCGCCACCTCGTAATGTAAGTGCCCACTATTTTGCACTCGGCGGCATGTCAAGTTTTCTCCGGGTATTTACATGGAGATCCATCCAAAAGCATTTGCTACGGAGCTAATTAATATTATCAATACGAACACAGGGCACAGGTACTTGATCATAACCACAAATATCTTCTTTCTGCGGAACTTGCTCTCCCCATGTCTGATCTCCTCTTCTATGCGTTCAACTCCCACAACCCTTGAAATAAGCAGGCTTGTCATAAGCGCTGCAATAGGCATCATTACCGAATTAGTCGTGAAGTCAAAGAAATCAAGGAACTGCATACCTATGATTTTCAAAAATGCCAGTGGTCCATATCCAAGGGATGACAGACTTCCAAGCACCAGCATTATGATACCTGTAATGACTGTGGATTTCTTCCTGCCCCATCCAAGCTCATCCTCGAAGGTTGAAACTGCACTTTCCGTCAGTGCTATCGAACTTGTTACCGCTGCGAATAAAACCAGCACAAAGAAAAGTATTCCTATGGCTGTACCAAATCCCATATTTGCAAATACCTTAGGAATGGTAATGAACATAAGTGACGGACCTGCATTAAGTGTATCGGGATTGCCCCCTGAAAATGCAAATACTGCCGGGATTATCATAAGTCCCGCCATCATTGCTATGGCAGTATCGAATATCTCAACATTTCTTGTGGAGTCTTCAATAGCGGTGTCCTTCTTCATATATGAACCGAAAGTAATGAGAATGCCCATGGCAATGGACAGTGAGTAGAACATCTGCCCCATGGCTGCCACAACCGTCATCCACGAGAAGTTTTTAACATTTGGCACAAGGAAATACTTGACGCCCTCCATGGCTCCGGGTCTCGTAACTGAATATACTGCCACTATGACAGACAGCACTACAAGCACCGGCATCATGATCTTTGACACTCTTTCTATTCCATTCTGAACTCCTGCATATATGATTGCCAGGGTGAACAGGCAGAATATTATGAAGCAGGTCTCTGTGGATACTCCATTTGATATGAAGCCTGAGAAATATCCATCCTCTGCCAATGCTGTTCCGTTTCCCTTTATATACTCTATCAGATACTTGATAACCCAGCCACCGATCACTGAGTAATAAGGCACTATCAGAATCGGTATTATGGCATTTATCCAGCCGCCGAATTTCATCCATTTTTTATTGCCAAATGACTGAAATGCCCCCACCGGACTTTTTCTGGTCATTCGTCCAAGTGCAGACTCTGCAACTATCATTGTATATCCAAATGTCACTGCCAGCAGGATATATACAAGCAGGAATATTCCTCCTCCGTACTTGGCTGCCAGATATGGAAATCTCCAGATATTTCCCAGACCTACCGATGCTCCTGCTGCTGACAGGACATATCCCAGCTTACCTGAGAATGTGCTTCTATTATTTTTATGTGTACTCATAATCCTCTCCATATATCTATCATTTTACGGTAATATTTTGCCGTTAGCTCTAAGAACACTATCTTAGATAGTAACATGACTTGATGGTAAAGTCACTAGAAAAATGGACACGAAACACGAGTTAATCATTTTCCCTGCTTTTATTATGTACATAATGATTGTATGCTAACCATCAAACCTATTTCTTGTTTATATGGTTTTATATAAGGTATACAACAATGCAACTATCAAAATCTCACGACCCAAGACTTAATACCAAGTATATAAATAGTACTTATTTTATATAGTAAACGTAATTTTCCTTTCTTGGGGCAGGGGCTTTAGCGGGCTCTGCTGCATAACCTAATGCACAGTGACCTATACCTTCATAGTCTCCCTCAATTCCAAGCTCCTTAAGAATCTGCTTGCCAAAGTCTGAGTCGAACTCTTCCTTTGCACGATGGATCCAGATACTTCCAAGTCCAAGACTCTCTGCTGCATTCATCATATTTCCAAGAACCAGTGAACCGTCATACAGATAGGTAGGCACATTTCTGTCTGCCAGGACAATAAGGATAACTGGTGCTCCGTAGAATGGATCGAAGTCCTCTGCCCATGCAGGGTTTATGCTTCTGTTTGCCCTTGATATCTCGTCTCTCTTTTCCTTATTTGTCACTGCAATTATTATAGGGCTCTGGAGTCCCCTGCCTGTTGCCGCATAGGTTCCGGCTTTTATTACCGCCCGGATATCTTCTTCCTTTACCATATCAGGCTTGAAGCTTCTGCAGCTTCTTCTTGTTTCAAGTACCTTTAATGTATCATTCATTATAATTACCTCCTGTTAGATCCACGCCTCCAACCATCAATGTGATAGTTATTGGTTAAGCTTTATCAATATCCATAGTTTATCACCATAGTCACTTTGTTTCTATAGTTTTTCTTCTTATTGTTTCAATCAACAAGCCTTTCAAGAACCCTGGCACCACCATCATCATCATTTGAAGTTGTCACATGATCGGCATGGGCTTTGACCTCCCCAGGAGCATTTGCCATGTTTTGGTATCGTTACCATATTTGTGATTTTTTTACTGGCTATGCAGTTTGTCTGATAGCCAGTTCAAGCTTCAGTTTTTTTCTAACTGATTTCTTCTTGTCTCCACCAAGTTGTCTTAATAATTCAACAGCAGCAAGCCTTCCTTCTTCCTCTACAGGCTGTCTTATGGTTGTAAGCGGAATCTCTATCTGAGTCGCAATAGGCTGGTCATCCACTCCCATAATTGCAAGATCCTCAGGAATTCTTATTCCTCTCTTTCTTGCTTCAAATACCATTCCTGCCGCCACCTGATCACTGCCCGCTATGACTGCGTCCGGCCGAACATCCAGATCTGCGTATTCCTCAATGAACTTCTGTCCATCCTCGAAGGTTTTTATTCTTGTATATACAAATGCTGGGTTTGCAACCATATTGTGGGCACTTAATGCTTCCGCATAACCCATGTAACGATCAGTATTGATATTGACACCTACAGGCTGTATCACTACAGTCCTTGTACCTGCACAGTAGCCGATTCTTTCGTATCCTTTATTTATAAGATACTCTGTAGCTTCGTAAAAGCCTTCGTACTGTCTGCACTGGATGGTTGAAATACTCTCGTCACTGTTATACTCATTGCATATGACCAGACTTCCATATCTGGCATATGACTGTATAAATGCCGGATCATTCTCCAGTGCACATAATATAACGCCATCTACATGATGAAGTTTTAACAGGTTTAAAGCTTCTTCCTCCAGCTTCTTCTCTCCGTAGGTCTGGATGATCAATGTCTTGTAATCATGTTCCCTGCAGGTTCTTTCTATAGCATTCACCAGGTATGCAAAAAATGTATTGGTGATATTAGGTATCACAACTGCTATATTCTGTGAACCCGAGCCTCTCATCTGTCTGGCTGCCTGCATTGGTGCATATCCAAGCTGCTCCATAGCCTCCAGAACCTTCTGACGCTTCTCCGGGGAAACATGAGGATTGTCATTGATGACCCTTGACACTGTTGATACAGAAATACCGGATAGCTTCGCTACATCTGAAATCGTTGCCAATTAAATATCTCCTCTGCTGTTTCATTTCTAATATAGTTTCATTATACTCAATTTTCATGGGTTGTCAACAGGCTTTTGGTATCGTTACCAATCATTTTAAAAAAATATTAAAAAGATTTAATTTTGATATGCCAAGCCCCGACAATGATAAAGCTTGTTTTGCAAGTTTTATCTGTTTACATATCAGAAGCTGTGGCATTTCATCATCTACCATGGGAGTAATAATCCGATTCTACATATATCCTTCTATAAACTCTGCTATTTTTTTCAACTTCCCCGATTGGATTTAGCAATTCCACAATGGCATTTCCATCCCGGTACTGCACATAAATCCGTGCTCGTCCATCTGCCATCTTAAAATCATTCGCAAGTTCACCGAAGTCTGCTATCTGCAACTTTTCTGCCAAGGAACACTGTAATTCATCTTCCGGGGTTTTCCATTCAGTAAGCACCACCCCATTACAGATCGCCCGATAGCTTGCCGAGGATGCTTGTTTTCCGTCTCTTTCATATTCCTTCATAACTGAAAGAACATCTCTTCGGATCGAGTCTGCCTGCAGCATATCTCCGTCAATCTGAGCTTCAAAGACATATTTTGTTGTAGATACTGCAAGATTAATGGCAATTGCACATACTGCCATAAAACAAATTGCAAATATAATTATATTTTCAAGATTCCAACGCTCTTTTCTTCCATCATCAGGCTCCACGTCATCGCGATATTTATCTTTATTTTCTTGTTTTCTCATAATCCCGGCAAGAACGATCCAGAGTAAATTTAAAACAACGCATATAACATACCAAAAATAACAGGTTTCCTTCATAAAATTCCATTTAAACAGATATATCGTATCAATCACCATGAACACACAAAAAATAGCAATATATATACATGCTCCTATTTTACTATGTTTTGCAAAAAGTGATGTTTCTGCGTCCTGTATCCTTACAAGCTCACTCAGTTTATCTCCATACTTCTTTTTATGCTCCGGAATTTCATAACCATATGCTCTTAGTCGGACAAAATACAGCCTTGCGAACAAATATACTCCCCAACAAGGAACACAAATAAGTGCTCCCGAATAAACTGCCATGATATACAACACCTCTGTGCCCGGTATCTTCAGAGCTGACATAACCAAACCTATAAGTAAAAGCACAGAAAATATAATTGCACAACATTTTGCTGTCTGTGCAGTTGCCTTATCGTATTTTATTTTCATGCTTTTCCTCTTTCTTATTTTTTTTATTTATATGCTCCTTAAATATCATTATTGGTAACATGGTAACACCTTCTCTATAAAAATACTTTATTTACAGAGGTTTTGCAAATAAAAAGACAAGTCTGCCACAGTCTTAACAAAAAACCTGTCTCGTAGGTTCTACAAGACAGGTTCTCTTCTTATTATTCACGATATTCAACTATCCGTGTCATTCTCTTTCTTGGTCTCTTGGCCGGAGCTTCCGCCGAATGTCCCACAGCCACAATGCCTATCAACTGATCCTCTGTGTTCAGGTATTCCACGATGTCGTTATAGGCGAAACAGGTATTTGCGATCCACAGAGTTCCCAGATCATGCTCTGTTGCGGCAAGTATCATATTCTCAATGGCTGCCCCTATGGACAGGGAGTCGCATATCTCAACTATCCTCTTCTCATTATCTATGGCTGTAAATGGTGTCTTTCCGTTTGTATTAAGTACCACTATAAGACACGGTGCCTCACCCATAACTCTCACGGTATTCTCCGCGTCCGGTATGGCAAATGCCCACTCAGGCATAAGGGCGTGAGTCTTCTTCTCATTTTCAACGCCCTGACGCATAACCTGAACCAGCTCATCCTTGGCTGCCCCCTTAAAAACTATAAACTTCCAGGGCTGCCTGTTCTTGGCTGATGGTGCCAGGGTTGCTGCGTATATCATTTCCTCTATGATCTCCTGAGGGATTTCCTCCGAGGTGTATTTTCTTATGCTTCGTCTGTTGTCTATTGCCTTTATCATGGTGTGCCTTTCTGTTAAATCAAATCAAACATTTTTACGCTCTCGTTAAGCCATCTGTATATTAACGCCCGCTTAAAATTTAGTCAATTATAATTTACTAAAGTACGGTTGACTAAAACACAATCAAAAAGACACTCACATTATCTGCAAGTGCCCATGATGATTTTCTATATTAAAATGCTATTATTTCTTTTCCCTGAATATGCTTCTGAAAATAAGTCGTACAAACGGTCCGCAATAGAACATCTGATACAACAATGCCATAGGGAAGTTCATGCCCCATGTCTGCATAAATGTTCCGAAGGATCTGTTTTCTTTGAATAAGATAGTTGCAATGAGGCTCATGATCGGACACATGATACAGCAGATACATATGGAGATCGCATATGTTATGAACTGTGGGCGATCATCCGGCCGCATAACCTTGAAAGCTAACATCCTGGCTAACTTGCCCACCACGAAGAACTCCAACACAAATGCTACCGGTACCATTATCGGCATTTCATGAAGTGCCATAAGAAATGTCTTTCCTGTCACACCTCCTGTGTTCAATGCTACATTGTAGACTATCATTCCATAGACCATAACTGTAGCCATGATGATTGTGAATATGGCGTCTTGAAATTTGTTTTTTGGCATAAAAATACCCTCCTTTTGATGATTGACACGATCCGTGTGTTTTCTTTTTAATGTGTCATTTAGCACGTTCTTATTATTTATTGGCACGACTATGTGCTCTATTTTTTCGTGCTTCATCTGACATTTTCTCGTGTTGTTCGTTATCATCCAAGAAGGGTTGTACGTTTCCAATTAATATTTTTATTCACCGAAGTCACAACTATATCATACTTTTCATGAAAATGTAAGTATTTTTTTATTTTCTTTTATTGCTAGATTTTTTCAGTATTGAAATCATCATGAGGTGCCGGTGCGTTTCATGATATTTGACCTGTTTTCCTATCTTCCATATTTAAGTCATGCTTTTGGGGATATTTTCTTGACCTGTTTTAATGTTTTTTATTTTAGGTCATTTTTTTCTGCCGTTTTTTGTGACCTGTATTATCATCTTCAATTTTTAGGTCACTTTTGCCTGCAATTTTCCGTGACCTGTATTGCCATTTCCGATTTTCGAGTCACTTTTGCCTGCAATTTTCCGTGACCTGTATTATCATCTTCAATTTTTAGGTCACTTTTGCCTGCAATTTTCCATGACCTGTATTGCCATTTCCAATTTTCAGGTCACTTTTGCCTGCAATTTTCCGTGACCTGTATTGCCATTTCCAATTTTTAGGTCACTTTTGCCCTCAATTTTCCGTGACCTGTATTTCCATTTCCGATTTTCAGGTCACTTTTGCCTGCAATTTTCCATGACCTATATTGCCATTTCCAATTTTCAGGTCACTTTTGCCTGCAATTTTCCATGACCTATATTACCATTTCCATTTTCCAGGTCACTTTTGCCCTCAATTTTCCGTGACCTATATTGTCATTTCCAATTTTTAAGTCACGTCACATCATATCACTTCATAAATTCAAGACTCAGAACTGCCTCAATTATCTGATCCATGCCCCGCTTGATCTCCGGATCTATGTTCTTCATGCTGCGGTAGAATGTTACGATCTGGCCAAATGACAATTTGAAGTCTGCGGCATACTCATGATTGAGATTTTCAAATATGGTTTCAAAAGCAAGCTTCATAGTGTCATAGCTGATGTTCTCTACGCCCTTGGTGGTGTTAGTGTGAAGACGTCTGCTGATATTGGATAATCTACCCTCCACGAAACACTGTCCGAAGACCTCCCATGTTGTAGGATTATGCTCTCCGAGAGCAATGGAATTGCTCTTCACAACCACATAATCTGTGTTGTTGTTCATCAGGACTCCCACAACCGAGTCCGTCGGGACTATAGTGGTGAGCTTCTCTGCCATCAAGGCAAATTTCACCTGATCATACTCATCTTTTCTAAATCCCGGTCCATCAAAATTATATATCTTCTTAATCCTGTCAAACAGAGAGCTGGCTGCCTCCATACATGCCGCCATGGCAAGGTTGCCACCCTTTGAATGTCCGCACACATAGAGCACGTCATCCGGGTAAAGGCTGACATTATCCAGGTATGAAATTGCCAGGCTGTGGGTTGCTGTGGGATACTGGTATGCTCCTCGCATGTTCTCTATCCAGCCTATCAGGGCATAGTCTGTTCCCTTGTAGCTGACTGTCACATTCTTTCCCACTCTGAAGGTCACTGCCCCGAACTGGGTTTTGTCACTCCTGAGATTTATAAAGTTGCTCACACGCATATTTCCATATCTTATTGAACCTTTAATAAGCGTTAGCAGCTCATACACCTGTGTGACCAGACCATTCTCCATATTCTCCGAATAGGCTTCAGAGTATGATATAAACTCGTCTATGTCCTTTTCACCTTCAAATGATGCTGCAGGAACATACGCTAAAACTGAACACAGCAGACAATCCATGACATTCCATGGAGCATCTGCTGTATCAAGATGTCTATAATACTCAACATAATCAAATATTGTATACATTCATAACCCCTTATTTCAACCAATCTGATCAATTCGTCTCTATAATCAATATATACAAAACCTCGCTTACTATGTCAAGGTCTTATATCAAGACCATACATCAATTCTTTATATCAATTCTTTATATCAAGACCTTATATCAAGATTTCATAGCAAGGTCCTATATCCGCACATTATATCAAGATTTTATAGCAAAATTTCATATTAATATCTTACCTCATTAGTCTACGCCCCGGCCTTGCTTACCTTTCCCTTTACCGGGTAACCCATCTGGCATCTGAGCTTTCTGCAGGCGTAGAAGTAGGTCGGTATCAGGAACATATCAGCCATAAGCCATGCAATAGGACTTCCGAGGCTTACGCCTACGAAGCCAATAATTGGCACCAGTCCGAAGCCTGCGATGGATCTTGCCACCATCTCGAATACCCCTGCAAATATAGCCACACCTGAAAATCCCATTCCCTGGATAAGGAACCTGACTATATTCACCAGTGCCAGCAGGAAGTAAAATCCTGTATTTATAATAAGATACATATGTGAATTTCTTATGATCTCTGTTTCGCCGCCGCTTACAAAGAGCATGGACAGCTTGCCGCCGAACAATGCCGCAATGGCAAATGCTATAACAGAATATCCTATACCAAGTATAAGGCAGGACTTAAGTCCCTTTCCTATACGTTCAAGCTTGCCGGCGCCCACATTCTGACCTCCATAGGTTGCCATTGTTGAACCAAGGGCATCAAGAGGACAAGCGAAGAAGTTACCAAGCTTGCTGGCTGCAGTCATGGCTGCAACTGCATTTGATCCCAGAGTATTCGCAGCTGTCTGGAGAACAACACTTCCGATGGCTGTTATGGAATACTGTAATCCCATAGGTACACCCATGTTGCAGAGCTCCAGTGCCATATGGCCCTCAAACTTCCACTCACCCTTACGGATACGAAGTATCTCGAATTTCTTCACCATATAAACCAGACAGGCAACACCTGATACTCCCTGGGATATAACTGTAGCCCAGGCTGCACCTGAAACACCCATCTTAAGGCAGATAAGGAACACAAGGTCAAGGGCGATATTTATAACCGAGGAAAGGACCAGAAAAATGACGGGAGTCTTGCTGTCACCGGTTGCCCTTATTACGCCTGCCACTATGTTATACAGGAATACAGTTGGTATTCCAAGGAAGATGACAAATATATAATTATAGGCACCGTCGATTATATTGTCCGGTGTCTTCATCAGTGTAAGTATGTCTCTGCACAACAGGGCTGTCACTACAGTAAGTATAATGGAGAAAACGATACCAAGCCACACACAGTTTGCCACGTATTTACGCATGCCCTGGTAATCCTTTGCACCGAATTTATGGGATACAGGAATTGCGAATCCATTACATACGCCCATGCAGAAGCCTATGACCATGAAATTTATACATCCGGTGGAACCCACCGCAGCAAGATCATCTACACCAAGATAAAGTCCCACTATCATGGTATCCACCAGATTATACAACTGCTGAAACAACAGTCCGAACAGAAGCGGAACGGCAAAATTAAGTATCAGTTTCATTGGTTTTCCATTTGTCAAATCTTTTGTCATAATTGCGTCCTTTCATATATTGTCTATCAATCTCAGATCCGGAGCTTTAAATTTATATTCCTGACTGCAATAGCATATGAATTTCCGTTTGCTGCCCATTGGAATTTTATCCAAAATTTACCCGGATTTATCTTTTCTTTACAACCTCATGAATTTATAACGCAAATAACAAAGAAATGCAATAGAGTATTTTCAATAAAATTATTGAAATTTTTTAGATATTTTATCAAATATCTACTTCCGCACCTTATCTCCCATTTCTTGTCTTCTATTCCTTATCTAATTCCTTGTTTGTAT
>ERZ1034920.2118-NODE-2118-length-11653-cov-12.847043_pt1 | contig 11653 bp, 10 predicted proteins | sample MGYA00520688_ERZ1034920 | MGnify/ENA primary metagenome ERZ1034920 (study PRJEB33766, sample SAMN09781785) | gut metagenome | biome: gut microbiome | host: Homo sapiens | place: Madagascar | study: EMG produced TPA metagenomics assembly of the PRJNA485056 data...
ATGTCTACACCTCTTATATAATTTACTTTGATAATCCTGTAGCAATAGACTCGATAAGGATTACTGTTTTCATAAGTTCATAGAATTTTCCCATCATGGGAAACAAAGCAAGATTTAGATAATACATTTTCTATTTATTTAAAATTCTATTCCAGCTCATTATTTTAATTTTTTGCAGATCCAAAAGTAAAAGCCAAGACACCTCATCTTCAACAATATATATTTTATTAAATCTTTTTTGTCTAAATGTATAGCATATTTTAGCCGAAGAACCTGGCTCCACGAATGATTATAAGCTAATCGTGATATATCAGGCTTCTTTAAGATATAGTCGACATTAAAAAAATAATATGACTTTTCTAGCTCAATGGCAAATTGCAAAAGTCGACTCAGAAATTTTACCTTCAAGTCATCATTATCTATATAATGCCATAAATATTTCAGGGTATTAATATAATTATTTTCTTTTATTATTGTAAATCTATGTTGAGCCGAAAAAGGATTTTCTATATAAACATACCAATGCCTTTTCACAAAAATGATTTTCTGTGCCTTTTTCAGAATTTCAAGATTCCATATATTATCTTCTCCATAATTAAGATGGATATCAAAAGGGGTTCCTAAAACCAATGATTTTTTTACAACTTTAGCTACGGGACCTCTATTAATATAGAGGGTTCCCTGCTTAAATATATTATTTTTACCATCAATCATATGTCCAATTAAAAGTGATTTATGAAATTCATCTACAATATCAAAAGATATATTACTACCAATATCTTCGTACTGATTTTTAGGATTCACTTCATATTTAACAAATCCATAAATTACATCTAAACCGGCAGCCTGTTCCTTTTGCAAAATCCATTTCACATCCATAAAATAATTTTTAGTAATCATATCATCTGCATCTATAAATGCTATATATTGACCTGCTGCTTCTTTGACTCCATTATTGCGAGCCATGGAAACACCTTGATTTTTTTGATGAATGACTCTAAATCTATTTAATTTCATGGTAATTTCATCCAAAAATGATGCACAGGACTCACTACTTCCATCATCAACAACGATAACTTCATAATCATTACACTTCTGTTCTTTTATACTATTAAAACACCTTAATATCTCATCATGTGAATTATTGTACACTGGAATAATAATGCTCAATAACGGTTGATTCATCAAATTTTGTCCTTTTAATAACTATAATATGAATAGATTTAGCGATAATAGCGCAAAGTTGCAATTATCCCCCGCTGAATATCAAAGCATGGCTTCCAACCAAGATTCTCTAACTGCTTCGAATTTAAAGAAGAATTATCCATCATATTAAAAACTTTTTTCTCCTCATTGGTGGAATCTTTAAAGATAACCGGTACATGAGCAGCTGAAGAAAATAATTCAGCCAGCTTCCGGATTGTAACGATAGAATACTTATTCGAAATATTATATGCATTTCCACTATATCCATTAAGCAAAATCGACAATATAGCTGACCCGCAGTCTAATGTATAGCAATAGGATCTTAGCTGTAATCCGCTACTCTTTAGCACCAATGGTCTATGATTCACTGCGCATCTAGTAAACTCGGCAGAGACTCTGCTATCATCGTCTTTAATTGAAGGCCCATATACATGTCCAGGTCTCGCCACAACAAAATCAACTCCATATTCTTTTCTATATGAGGAACATAGGGTTTCTGCTGCTCTTTTAGCCGATGGATAACATGCACGGAAATTCAGGATATCAACATATCCATAATCTCCCTCTGAAAAAGGCTGACTCAAACCAGTCTTTCCATACACCTCGCTTGATGATAAATACAGCAGACGTCCGCTTCGATTCATCTTCAAAATATCCAAAAGGCCCACTAAACCACTTATATTAGCAAGCATAGTTTCAACCGGCTTTGTTGCAAATGAATGTGGATCGGCAGGACTGGCTGCATGAATTATAAAATCCGGTTTCAATGTGCCAGTATTCAGATTCCCCTTATCAGCATCATAATATAAGAAAGAAAAATTTCCATTATTCACAAGGAGTTGAAATCTCTTAGCAATACGACTCCTGTTTCTTCCTGCTAAAATAACTTTCGTGTGAAAATTTCGTGTATGATTCATATGAAGAAGTATTTCTACAACAGCAGAGCCAATCATGCCTGTAGCTCCTGTAATGAGTATCGTACGTCCGCGCAACTTGTCGATATTCGGAATACATTTAGACACTGCATCTACATCATTCCAATACTCGTCCGTATAAAGCAGCATTTCTAATTCTCCATTAAATTCTATTCTTGCCCATAATATGCATGAGGGCCATGTTTTCTACTATAATGTTTATCCAGCAAAAATTGAGGTACTTCTTTGATATTTGGATTTAAAAATTCAGAAATAGTAGCCATATGTGCTACTTCTTCTATAACTTTTGCATGATATAAAGCTTCATTAGGATTTTTTCCCCAGCTGAACACACCATGATTTTCACAAAGTGTACCGGGAATTGCCAACCAGTCAAGATTTTTAAACCTTTCAAGAATGACACGCCCGGTATTCTCCTCATAGGCAGACTCCACTTCCTTTTGGCTTAAAGCTCTCGTACAAGGAATACTTCCGAAAAAATAATCTGCCTGTGTTGTTCCATAGCAGGGAATATCACGCCCAGCCTGCGCCCAGGAAGTAGCAAAAGTCGAATGAGTATGTACTATCCCACCAATGTTTCCCCATTTACGATATAAGAGTACATGTGTTGGGGTATCTGAAGAAGGACGCAAATCACCTTCAATAACTTTTCCAGCAAGATTAACAACAACCATCATATCCGGAGTTAAAGACTTATACGGTACTCCACTCGGCTTAATAACAACCAAACCTGTTGCATAGTCAAATCCACTCACATTTCCCCAAGTAAAAGTGACCAGTTGATACGTTTCAAGCCGTTTATTAGCATCACAAACCATATTTTTAAGTTCTTCCAGCATTAGGTAATCTCCATTCGTGATTAATATAACAGTAATTACTTTAGCCAATCTGACCGCTTAGCAATAAGCAGCGCCTTGAAAATATCTATATCTTCCACGGTTGTCAATTTAATGTTTTTTTCGGATCCTGCAGAAAAGTAGACCTGCTTCCCCATTTCAACCATAAGTGTACATGATGCTACAGAATTGGTAATCCCTTTTCTTAAAGCTTCTCTATGCAAATTGCAAATATCACCCAAGAAAAAGCCTTGAGGCGTTTGTGTCCTCTTTAAACGGTCTCTTGGATAGCTTCCGGTAGAAACGATACCGTCTGAAGTCTCCAACATAGCTTCTGCACAGGGAATAGTAGCAATGGCACATCCATACTGCCGTGTTTTTACGATACAATCGGAAATAATCTCATTAGAAACCATAGGTCTTATGGCATCATGGATAAGAACAACATCTTCTTTTTGAAAATGCTTTTCTAGTTCATAAACACCATTTTTTATAGATTCCTGTCCATTTTTTCCACCAGGGATAATATATTTCAATTTAGTTACATTAAACTGGTCAGCATAAGCCTGTAATACTTGTTCCCAACCTGAAATGCAGACAACAGCTATTGCATCTATATCCGGATGATTCTGAAATGCCTGCAGAGTATAAACAATAACAGGCTTCTCGTTTACTGTCAAAAACTGTTTAGGAATATTCTGATGCATCCTTTGGCCGGATCCTCCGGCAATAATCAAAGCAATATTCATTTTTTCTCCTCTTTCCAATAGACTTTGAAATCGTGATGAGAAACCTGTTTATCTTTTGGTGGTAGCTTCATATATTCTCCGTACAAGTTGCGCAAGTATTCATCATAGTTATCCGGTGTATTGAAATAAATCCCCTCAAATATCCTCTTCTTGACCTTGAGGAAGGATGCTCCTTTTACACATTCTTTATAGCCATAATGGGGGAAAGTGCTCACACCAATATATTCACTTGTATCAATATCATACTTCATTGCACGATGAGTTACTATTTGATTAAGGTCAAAAAAGTGGCAAATTACTTTTGCAATTGGAATACCTAAAAATTTAATTCCTGTTCTTGCTATAACTCGAAAGCCAGAAAATGATACATCTCGATCCGCATAATATTTACTTACCGTAAATCTAAGTGCTGATAATGTTGCAATTCTTGTTAATATATTGTTAATAAGCCAAAATCGTTTTCGTTTACCTTCATCATCAGGTGACCCATCCATCGGAAAAAGATCAATGTTAATTCCATGCTTTCCTGAATTGTTAAAATTTTCATTAATTTTTACAGTTCTTGTATCTTCGATATCGGCATATGTTGAGTACCAATTTTTATGATTAATCATTGAATTTACCCTATAGGGGCTTTCCCTTTTATTATATTCATTTAAAAATTTTATATAATCAGGCCGGGGCATAATTATATCAATATCATCATCCCATGGAATAAAACCTTTATGGCGTATTGCACCTAATAGTGTTCCCCCACAAAGATAATAGCGTAACTTATGTTCTTCACAAAAGTTTGCTACGTCGATTAGAATATTTAATTCAATGAGTTTCATTTCATCCACCGTAATTATATTCATAATAGCTCCTCAAATTCAAAGTATATAATTTAAGCCTATAACTTTCCTATATACACTTACATACACAGTTATTCTTTATCCTATATCCCTTTCCTATTAGAATATAATTCTTCAAAAATTGAATATTCTTTAGAATCTTTGGACATGGGTGTCTGGATGATAGTATCTTCATAGATACAGAAATCTGTTCTAATAACTGACAAGCTTTTACTCCAACAGTTTATGGCTGCCGTCTTTATAATAATATCTTCTCCTACATCTCTACGTATTTTCTGAACAACACTAATCATTGAATATCCAGTATCTACCGAATCATCTACCACCAATAAATTTTTCTTATTCTTCAAAACCCGCAAGCATACATCAGAATTATCCCAATATATTTTCCGTTCTTTATATTCTTTATGCACACCAGAAGCTAACTCCATTTTCCTGAGACTTAATTTTACGCTCTGAGGTAAGCACCTAAGGACTGGCGAAATGAGTTCTTTTAATTTACCACCTTCCCTTTCAGCATGGATACCAATATTATCCACTTTAAAATATCCTGCGATAGTGTCTCCAATTAAGTAGCCCCCACGAGCTATATAGACAACCAAATCAGGTCTAAAGTCAGCTTCTACTTTTCTGGCAAGACTCAGGCTTTCTTTTTCTAAATTTTCTAAGGATAATACGATAGAGTTCATTGAATTTACCTCTTTCAATCAATCTCACTAATCGCGCTAGTCGCGTCAGCTGATGCGCATATTTGAGACAACCATGCGGATAGAATTCTAATCCATCCAAAGCTAAAGCTTCCTTAAACTTTTCAGCTGAGTCCGGTGCAATGGATGATTCCATGTAATTATACCCAACTTCAAAAATAGTATGTGCATCCGAACCTATCACTTTTCTCAAGTCGTACTTTACTGCAATCTCCATCTGTTTTTTATCATATAAAGAAGATATATTACGACCATTATGACACTCGATACAATCTACTAATTTTCTTATACGCTGCAATGCAGTATCCGCTAAAACCGTTTTATACCGCTTTTCGTCATAAGGGTGTGGAATATACACAATTCCATGCTGCTTTTTTATTTCATCTACAGTCTTCTCCGGAGATTGAAATGGTTTAATTTTCTGGTTAAGAAATAGTCCAATGATTTCTCCCTCTGAAGTCATGATTTCTTCCCCGATAATAACCTTTAATTTATTTCCTCTGTTAGCACAATAATTCCTAAATTCCACTGCTCCCTTAATATTGTTATGCTCAGTTATAGCAATATAATCTACACCTTTCTTTATGCACTTATTATATAGCAAGAAAAAAGGTAATAAACTATCATGTGAATACTTGGTGTGAACATGCGTGATGATTCTATATTTCATTCCTCTAGCTACCTGGATATAATGCAATCTACTAAGTGGAGGCAATAATACATACTCAGATGAATATCTAATTACATCAATTGGACTTCTGCATTATTACTTCCTATTAACAATAAAATCAATACGCCCCTTTATGGTTGAGGACAACCGCAATGGTGCGCCAGAGAAGCACGAGATCCAGCCAGACGCTCCAGTTATGCACGTACCAGCTGTCCATCTGTACGCGCTCGGGGTAGTCGATGTCGCTGCGGCCGCTGGTCTGCCACATGCCGGTGATGCCGGGGAGGACGGAGTAGTACTCCTTGATATATCTCCCATACCGCGGGACTTCCTTCTGGATGATGGGACGGGGACCGACGAGGCTCATCTCACCTTTGAGAACATTCAGGAGCTGAGGTAGCTCATCGAGGCTGGTCTTTCTAAGGAAGGCGCCGCTCTTGGTGATGCGGGGATCGTTCTTCAGTTTGAATTCTCTATCCCATTCCTCTTTCGCCGCCGGATCGGTCGCCAGGAGGTGCTCCAGTACTTCTTTCGAGTTTACGCACATGGAGCGAAATTTGTAGCAGTTGAATTCTTTTCCGTTTTTCCCTACCCGCCGATGCTTGAAAATGACGGGGCCCGGGGAGTCGTGATAGACCCAGATGGCAATGGCCAGAAGGATGGGCGATATGAGGATGCCGCCGCAGATGGTGGCCACGATATCGAAGATTCGTTTCAGCAGCTGGTTCCAGGGGCTGGCCAGGTTATTCCGGATATGAAGGACCATGATTTTCGCATCGAAGAAGGATTCTGCAGTCACATTGGACATGGGGACGGCCACCAGATTCGGAACCACGTCTACCTGCTTCACCAGAGACTGGGCGCGGTAGATGAGGTCTGACAGATCATCTTGGGGAAGTCCCGGCGTTGCGATGAGTACCGTGCGGACTCCCGTTTCCTGGATAATTTCTTCCATATCATCAAATCCTCCCAGTACAGAAAGTCCATGGATGGGGGTATTTACGGGATGCCGGTCTTCCAGAAATCCCACCACCCGATAGCGCATACCGGAGTCGCGAAGGATCTGCTGTACCACCAGCTCTGCCGTCTTTCCGGCACCTACGATAAGTACGGGAATCTGGAAAGCTTTCACCTGCTTCATCACTTTGCTTAGTACCACACGCAGCACTGCCATCAGCATAAAAGCAAGGATGGTGTAGAAAACTACAAAAAGACGGGACACCTGTCCCGAGACCTGGGCAAAGAACATGAGGATAATGCCCAGCACCGTGCCTTCCAAGCACGCAAAAAAGAGACGCTCCACCATACGATATATGAGCATGCGTCTCCCGTAGAGTCCGCTATAGAAATTGAAAAACATAAAAACCAGCGGCAGCCACAGGAAAAGATAGCCCTCAGACACCTGAAAGGTGCTGAAGGTCATGATGCAGTTCCTGATATACACTGCCAGTATCCCTGCCACTGTCAGGGCGGCATAGTCGCCCAAGGCAAAAATAAGAGACGGTAAAAGTCTCCCGCCTGCGTCCTGCCTTGCTGCCTGTGTATAGTTACGATTCATAAATCCCCCGGATAGTTCAGATAATTTCATTTGTTTTATATGTGTGTTATTCATGTATTATAGCACAGATGAGGGAGGGGGAGAATATGAGATTTGAGATTTGAGATAGTTAGAGACAATCAGACGGTCAGACTTCAGACGGTCAGACTATCAGACTTCAGATGGGCCCTTCGGGCCTGTGGTGGGCGGCCTTTACAATCATATATGGCCGCCTCTTTTGATAAAACCATACAACCACGCCTGTGGCGTGAAAGGAACAGAAAACAGCTGCCTTCGGCAGCTCTCCCCCTTTGGTGCCTTACGGCACCACCTTCGCCACGGTGTGAAGCGTGTCACACGATTCTCAGGTCGCTAGCACTCCCCTACGAATCGTGTTCCCTTGCCACCCCGCTGAAGCGGTGGGACTATGGGTGCTGAGCCCTGTGCCACATGTCTTTACAGGTAAGCATAGGGGAAATCTGCCCCTCCGGAGTGGCAAAGGAACTGGATTTGTAGGGGAGTGAAACGACCCGAAAATCCAGTGACATGCTTTCCCGTGGAGAGACGCCGCCTATGCCGGCAGAAGGGGTGCATTTCCCACGGGCGAAGCCCGGTTTTGCGGTTTTCCCCTCGCCTCCTTGGGCGGTTTTGAAGGTTTTATCATAAGAGGCGCCCTTTTTTGATGTTTATGGGCGCCCTCCTTTCTGCCGGCTGGTATTTATGAGCAATCCTCTCATTTGCAGCATGCACCGAGATTCTTCACTTCGTTCAGAATGACGCGTCCGGCAGGAAGGTCTTGTCAGTTGTTTCCGCTAATGATCCTTTATGCTTTCGTATCCAAATGAGCCATGGAAGCATAGTGCCAGGTTGGAGTGGCGTTCCAGTGAATGTTTCCCGCTTTTTATATAGTCCCAGCTTTCCTTATACGAGCCGTCTATGAAAACAGTTTGGGATGTCATTAATTGGATGAAGTATTCCGGCTTATCTGTGCAGATTTCTGCAAATTCATAGGATAGTTCTTCTTTTTCTTCGTCTGTCAGATTTATCCGATTGTGAAGGACATGTTCAAGGTTTGATGACATATAGTACAGGCTGTAGGATAATCCACCTATGTTATGCGTATCAAGCAGCTTTTGGACATTCTGCTGTTTGATATGGTTTCTCCGGCTGAGATTTCCCTTAGAGCTGCATCTGATATTGTCTTCTGAATAAACAATCTGACTGCAGTCAGGTTCTTCCTGAATTAATTCGTCAGGGATAAAGGCTCCATCGGTATCAATAATATGCACAATACGAAGGATGTTGCTTTTGGTAAGAAATTTTTTACTGCAAAACGCTTTGATTTCTTCATGCAGTTTTCTAATGATATTCCGGTTTGTGACATTTCTATCCGATGTGATATCTCCATGCATGATCAGGGGTTCTATCCGGCTGGATGCAAAAATATACTTTAATGATCCGGTCAATGATGTGTCATCTGAAGGGCCTTCCAGAATGAAAATCATGGCTTTTTTACGCATGAGGTCTACCCCCTTTGGGATTTAACCTGCGTTTCTCTTCCTGCATTCCGGCCTTACGGAAAGCTGCCGCAATTTTGTAATTTTCCGTTTCATCATATAAGGTATAGTGATCGTTTCCTAAAATAATGTTTCTATAATAGCTGCTGCGCAGATTATTGGACCGTTTCATATTTCTGATTCGAATATATCGGTCATCAGGATCCGTTGTGGTAAAAGCAGCGCACAAAGGCGGTAAGGTTTCCAGAGGCCGCAGGTTATGGGATGTAAAAATCAGCTGGCCTTTTCCTCTTTCCTGTATGATAGACAGGAGTTCGCCTAAGAGGTATTCAAAGATGCCGGAATCCAATTCATCCACTGCCACGGTCATGGATGGCCTATTGTAAATTTCTATGAAGAGCTGGAGCACGGAGACGATTTTCTTAATGCCATCTGATTCGTAAACCAGCGGGATTTCTTGTCCATTACGGCAGGAGGTCAGTCCTATCCTTATTCCTTCCATATGCGTTTTACCCACAAAATCTGTGCCTAAATTGTGAATTCCTATAGTTAATCCGGGGATGAGCGTCTGGAGGACAATATTCATATAGCCAATCATTTCAGACAGGACGCGAAACATATCTTTGGGAATTACGGGAGGTTTATTGATCGGCAGCAGGGTTTGTCCAATGGCGCTGCCTTCGAGATGGAATGCGAAAGGCAGCCCGGATAAGCTGATGATTCCATTCATATCTGTTTTCATGACAAATAACTCGAAGTTGCCAAATCGAACCAAGGAGTCAATCAATAACCGATACATTCCGGCCTGTTTATTTTTCCGTATGAAAGACAGGAGTTCTGAAGAGAAAATAAAGGATTTGCCCAGCTTTAACGCCATCCCTTTATCCCCCATGAGCTGGATATAGGCAGTTTTATCGTCAATGAGAAGATCATATTTAGCTTTAGGAAGGAATACAGCGTTGTCCGATTTTGTATTCATCACGGTGGACATTGGATACTTTAAATTTTCTCCTTCCACTGCGCATTTCAATTCTTCGTCAAAAATAACAGGATGATACTGCACTGTGTTCTCATCTGCCTCAGCAATGGCAGCCACATTAGAATCCGGCAATGCAGCTGCTCTTTTTAATTTAAATGTATATTTCACCCTGTAAAGGATATTGTCTGCTGACACGATAAAATGAAATGACAGTATAGCACACTCGGCACCATACATAATGTATCCGGCATATTGGTCGTCTAAGATTCTCCCGCACAGTGCCTGTTTCAAAACATTCAGTGAATCTATAAATGCCGTCTTCCCCGAACCGTTCTGTCCAAAAATGCCAAGCACAGAGGATTTAAAGCCTTCGGGCTGTAAAGACAAGTCAATGCTTCCATGTCTTACATTTTTGAAATTCCAAAGTTCCACATAGGTGATGCGTACCATATCTCCCTTTGCCATCATTGTTATTCCTCCTCCATATCGGCACTTATTTTTATTATCATAAATATTCCTGCAAATTTAGTCAACATATTTATCGAAATAAGAATAAAAAATACCTATTTTTAAAAGTAAATGCCAGATTTTGAGATTTGAGGAGTTTTTATTGTCCCACCGCTCGCGGGCGGGAAGGTGGTACGCAGTACCAAAGGGGGAAGACGGCGAAAGCCTTCAGACGGTCAGATGATAGACGGTCAGACGTCAGACTGGCAGTGTGCCGGAAAGCGTATCCCCTACTTGCGGCGGGCAGCACAGTACCGGGAGATTTCTCGACTCCGCTCGAAATGCCAGGGCGTTTTGTTGTGCCACCGCGCGCGGGGGAAAGGTGGTACGTAGTACCAAAGGGGGAGACGGCGCAAGCCGTCAGACAGTCAGACTTCAGACTATCAGACATCAGACGGGCAGTGTGCCAGGAAGCGTATCCCCCACTTACGGCGGGCAGCATAGTGCCGGGAGATTTCTCGACTCCGCTCGAAATGACAGGGAGGGGAGAGATTTGAGGAAAGAGATTTGAGATTTAAGGAGATAGAGACAATCAGAGGGGAGACGTCAGACGGTCAGACTTCAGACGGGCCCTTCGGGCCTGCGGTGGGCGGCCTTTGATCATATATGGCCGCCTCTTTTGATCATATATGGCCGCCTCTTATAATAAAACCATACAACCACGCCTTTGGCGTGAGGGAAAACATGTCAACCAGGCTGCGCCTGATGGAAATGCACCCCTTCTGTCGCCTCCGGCAACGTCTCCCCCGGTGGGGGAGATTTTAGCGGCGCTATGCTTTGTGATGCTTATGAGTCCTAAAGCTGAGCGGCAGCGCAAACTTCCCCCTCCGGGGGAAGTCCCCGTAGGGGGATAGGGGTGCATTTCCCACGGGCGAAGCCCGGTTTTGCGTTTTTCCCTTCGCCCCTTGGGGCGGTTTTAAAGGTTTGATCATAAGAGGCGCCTTTTTTATAAGCGGGCGCCCTCCTTTACCGAGATTCTTCGCATCGTTCAGACTAACGCGCCCGGCAGGAAGGAATCAGTCAGTTGAAAGCGGATAACGAGTAGCCGGAAGTCTGGCCATCTCCTTAAATCCCAAATCTCTCTTTGGCACAAAAGGGCGCCTTCCATATGAAAGGTGCCCTTTTTGATCCGGCTTATGCATTCTTTTCTTCTATT
>ERZ1034920.2120-NODE-2120-length-11647-cov-6.155107_pt1 | contig 11647 bp, 9 predicted proteins | sample MGYA00520688_ERZ1034920 | MGnify/ENA primary metagenome ERZ1034920 (study PRJEB33766, sample SAMN09781785) | gut metagenome | biome: gut microbiome | host: Homo sapiens | place: Madagascar | study: EMG produced TPA metagenomics assembly of the PRJNA485056 data...
ATGTCGGACGGCGCGCCCGAGCCGTTGGACTTGTTGATCATGTCGTAGCGAAACTGGCTGGGAGCGGCCGTGGCCGAGTTGCTCTTGCGGTCATCAGGGCCGCCCCACTCCCACGTTGCCGTGTTCTTTGAGGCGTCCTGTCGGTCGATGAACACGCCGTTGTTCGCGGAAACGCCGCTCTTCAGCTTCGTCTGATAGACGATCGTGTGCTCCCCCTGGGAAAGGTTGCCCAGACTGTTGAGGGTCGCAATCTGACCGTCGATCGTCGGCTGCGGGTCGAGCTTCTTTCCGTCGAGCATGAAGCTGCCGCTCACAAAGTCGAAGTTATCGCCCAGCGTATCGGTGAACTTGACGTTCGTGGCGTACGACTCGACGTTGAGCTTGACGGTCCAGTCAACCTTGGCCACGCCGTCAGCGCCCTGGGAGAAGGTCCCCGACTTCGTTCCCGTGAGGTCGCCGTCCTTGGTGGGGATCACGATCGACCCCGCACCGGGGAACTCGACGGACGCGCCGCCGCCTGAACCGCTGCCCGTGTTTGCAAGATGGAACGAGAAATTCGTCGCGACATGGATGCCCGAGGGGTTCGACGCAAGCCAGTTCTCGTCAAACGTATAGATAATCTTATTGTTTTCGATCTTCCACGTACCGGCTTTTACAGCGTCGGCGTCCGTGCCTTCCATAATGTCGCCGCCGGCGTTGTCGTCGACGACGATGGTGACGGGAAATTCGTAAATGGCGACATTTTTCCCGGGCAAAGGCGCCTTGCCAGTCAGGAAACTCGCCGAGAAGGCCCCGTAGAAGCGCGAAGTGGACGTCACGGGGCCGTCGAGCACCTGGGTGTGGTGCTCGTCGGTAAAGAGTCTGAACACGATGTCCGCCGTGTCCCCGTTGATGAGAATCGGCTCAGACACACCCCCCCCCGGCGCATCCTGCGCATGCACGGGAGACGCGACATTGCGCAGGCAAAACATCGCCAAGACAGCGAGAACCGTGAACAGGACGAAGCACACAGAGTGCCTACGTTTAATCTTCATAGTCGAACCCATCGAAGAAAAGAGAGAAGCCTATGCAGACTCCCTCGGCACACCCGCGGCAATCTGCATGCAAATGGAGATATTACACCCCCCCCCGGTGCCTTTGCTACTTGAAAAACGCTAGCCAACAGAATCAGTTGTTCAATGCGTTCAAACTTGGTTTATTTAGCTATTCATATGCTGATGTATATATACAGCAACCGCCCTAAGAGCCTGTATCGACCGACAGCTTTCCCTCGCCGAACGGACGCCCCAAGAAAGCACGAAACAACACCTGGGGCCTTTTGGTCTTCGCATTGTTTGCCGCAAATTTCAGGCCAAACAGAAGATTGCAGCCGGCGAACGGCTTGGGACAAAAGGGGCGGGGCGACAGCTCAGCACCTCCGCGCATCTTGGGACAAAATCCCCCGTCCCTTTTGTCCCAAGGCGGCATCCTCGCGAGCCAGGAGCCAGCGCATGAAGCTGCCGAAGCAGGCGGCCAGCACCTGCTGGAAGAGGGTGCCCATCATAACCGGGAACATGACCTCGCCCGGGAAGTACTGCGCGGCGAGCACCGCCCCCGCCGAGATGTTGCGCATGCCGGTCTGGTAGGTCATGGTGACCATCGTCTCGCGCGGGCGGCGCCAGAGCTTGGCTATGACGAGGCCCCAGAAGTAGCCCGTGCTGGCAAACAGGCCGATGAAGACGATGACCCCCACGAGCTGCGGCGTCAGGTTGCGCATGTACGGAGAGACGCCCGTGGAGTTGGAGAGAATGACCAGCACGAGCGCCACCTTGGCGGCGGGCGCCAGCACCGGCGAGAGCTCGGCCTTGGCCCGGCCGCGGGTGAGGTCGTTGACCACCATGCCGGCAAGGGCGGGCAGCGCGATCTGCACGAGCATGTCGCCCATCATGCCCGCGACGTCCACCTCCACGGTCTGGCCCAGCAGCACGTGGAGCGTGAGCGGGATGGTGACGGGAGAGAGCACCGTGGAGACCAGCAGCGTTGCCAGGCCAAGCGAGACGTCTCCGCCGAACATGCCGATCCACATGGTGGAGACCACCGCCACAGGCACGGAGTACTCAAGCACGATGCCCAGCACCAGGTTGGGGCTGCCGCCAAAGAGGAGCGTACCCAGCGCAAACGACACGAGCGGCATGGCCACGGTGGAGACGGCGAGCGTCACCAGCATGGGAGCCGGGTGCGCGAAGGTTCGCCCCAGGTTGGAGAGGTTGTTGCCCAGGGCGCCCTGGAAGGTCATGAACGCAAAGAGGGGCGTCACCCACGGCTTGAGGAAGGCCAGCTGAGACGGGAAGAGCACGCCTAAGGCCACGCAGATGGGAGCAATGAAGGCCAGGTGAGAGCCTATGAACTTGCCAAACGCCTTCCAAGCCTGCATGCTTCCTCCTCGCAAGCGACGCGCCCGCCGCACACGGACGTCAACGCCCGCCATCATAGGAAGCGCCCGGCGAGAAGCGCTCACCGGGCGGCCTTGCGGCACCAAGTTGTAACGAGATGCGGCGAGAGGCACTTCTCGTCGGGCGCGCCCTACCGGCGGCGGGAGATGGCCCAGAACGCGAGGGCGATGGCGACGGTGGCCAGGCTCGCGCCGAAGAGGACCGCCTGCACGCCAAAGGCGTCGGCAAGGAAGGGCGCCACCAGCAGCGGCACAACGCCGGCGCCGTTGAGGCCCACGCGCATGGTGGCCATGACGCGGCCCACGTGGCTGGGGTCGCAGCGCTCCTGCGTGAGCGTGGCGCGCACCGGCCCCATGGAGCCAAAGCCGATGCCGCAGACGGCCTGGCCGAAGGCCGCCACCCAGACGTTGCCCGTGCCCACGTAGACGCACGAGCCCACGCCCGTGACCAGCAGCGCCGCAGACAGAAGGCCCATGGAGACGTGCCGCTGCGGCACGCGCATGACCAAAAGCGAGCCCACCGTGCCGCCGATGCCCGCAATGGCGGAGAGCCAGCCCATCCACTGCGTGCCCACCTGCAGGACGTCGCGGTAGAAGAGGCTCTCCAGGCTGTCGAAGGCGCCGTAGGCAAAGAACCCCATGAAGCCCATAAGGAAGATGAGCCGCAGGTCCACGTTGCGGGCCGTCACGCGGACGCCCTCGGAGAGCGTGACCAGGAGGCCGTCCTTCTCGCCGGCGCCGTCCTCGGCGGACGAGCGCGAGCCGACCGGAAGCGCCTCGCGCGTGGCCAGCGCAAGCGCGACGGCCGGCAGCGGAGCCAGCGCCAGGATGGCAAAGACCGCCTGGTTGGAGGCCACGCCCGTGATGAGGCCGCCTAGGGCCGGCCCCGCGACGACGGCCACGCTGGTGGCAGTGTTGTTGAGGCTGTTCATGCGCAGCAGGCTGCCGGCGTCGTCTGCAAGGAAGCGCGGATAGGCATCAATGGCCGTGGTTCCCGTGCCAAAGAGCAGGGCCACCGCCACGGCGAGCAGGTAGAGCACCGGGTAGCTCACCGGAGCCAGCAGGCCGAGGAGTCCCGCCGCCGACATGGCAACAAGCGTCGCCGCGAGCGTCCGGCGCGGCCCCGCGGCGTCCACCACGGCGCCGGAGCAGAAGTTGCCCACGATGAGCGCCAGGTTGAGGCAGAAGACCAGGGCAGAGACCTCGAAGGCGCCCGCGCCCAGCACATAGGTGGCGCAGCCGATGATGCCCACGAAGTACACGGACTGAAACCCGAGCTGCAGAAGGAAGTTGGCGGCGACGACGCGCCGCTCAGGGGTGTTGAGAAGATTCAATTTTGCTCCCAAGGGTCAGGGGTTCGAGACAGAATGCGGCCACGACGCAAAGGGGCGCGCGGCAGTTGCGGCGCTATCAGATGGCGCCGCTCTCATACATGTACATACGCTCGACCTCCCAGACTCGGAGCCAACGGCCCCCCCAGTCTACGCCAAGGACAGCCCCGTGAACGCCTTGGCCTGCAATTCAGACGTTCACTGAACAGCTGTCTTCAATTCAGGCGTTCAGTGAACGGCAGAATTGACGGGCAAGGCGTTCACGGGGCGAGAAGGTCGGCCGGGCCGGCGCGGAGAGACGAGAGTCCTCGGCGAGAAGAGAGCCCCGGCGAGAAGCCCTTCTCGCCCAAGGATAGAAATGCCCCCGCCTGGGTAGGAATTGTCGGGTCGGGGTGTTTTCTGGCGCCGCCGGCGAGAATTTCAGCCCTGACCCTTGCGCCAAAATCCCCACAAACTAGTATGAATTAGGCTGCGCCCGCAGGGCGCGACCGCGGCGGCCCACCCGGCCGTCGCAAGCAAGAGCCAGCACGCCAGCGCGCACCCGCGCGCCAACCATAAGGAGAGATACATGGCAAGTGAGCTTCTCAACGTGAGCCAGGTCTTTGCTGGGACCGAAGACAAGCCCATCCTCCACGGGGTCGACCTGTCCGTGGGCGAGGGCGAGTGCCACGTGCTCATGGGCCCCAACGGCGCCGGCAAGTCCACGCTGGGCCACGTCATCATGGGCGACCCCACCTACCGCGTCACCGGCGGCAGCATCAGCTTTGACGGCGCCGACCTCACCGACGCCTCCGCCGACAAGCGCTCCCTGGCCGGCATCTTCCTCTCCTACCAGGCGCCCGTCGAGGTGCCCGGCGTGCCGCTCTACAGCTTCCTGCGCACCATCTGCCAGATGCGCCCCGAGCTCAAGACCACCGCGCGCAAGTTCCGCCAGCGCGTGGGAGAGATCGCCGACCAGCTCGACCTCGACCAGTCCTTCCTCATGCGCGAGCTCAACGTGGGCTTCTCGGGCGGCGAGAAGAAGAAGATCGAGATGCTGCAGCTCCTGCTGCTGCGCCCCAAGCTCGCCATCCTGGACGAGACCGACTCCGGCCTGGACGTGGACGCCCTGGGCGTGGTCTCCCGCGGCATCGAGGCCTACCGCAAGGAGTGCGACGGCGCGCTCATCGTCATCACGCACAACACGCGCATCCTGGAGCGCCTGGAGGTCGACCGCACCCACGTCATGGTGAAGGGCCACATGGTGGCCGAGGGCCCCGCCTCCCTCATCTCCGACATCGACGCCAACGGCTTCGAGCGCTTTGAGCGCGAGGCCGCCGAGAAGGGCATCATCTCCCTCAAGACGGGTGATGCCGAGTGAGCGAGGAGCGCAAGCGCACCCAGGTGGCCGACGTCGACCGCTCCCTCTACGACTTCACCAAGTCCGAGGAGGGCTACGAGCGCTACGCCGACGGCCTGACCCCCGACATCGTCCGCGCCATCAGCGCCAAGAAGGACGAGCCCGAGTGGATGCTCCAGATGCGCCTGGACGCGCTGGACAAGTACCACGCCCGCCCCATGGCGGACAACTGGGGCCCCTCCATCGCCGGCCTTGACCTGGACCACATCTCCACGTACGTCTCGCCCAAGACCAAGCAGGCCAAGAGCTGGGACGACGTGCCCGCCGACATCAAGGACACCTTCGACCGCCTGGGCATCCCGGCCGCCGAGCGCGAGAGCCTGGCCGGCGTCGGCGCCCAGTACGACTCCGAGATCGTCTACCACAACATGCGCGAGGACGTGGCCAAGCAGGGCGTGGTCTACACCACCATCGAGGACGCGCTGCACGACCCCCAATGGGAGCCCGTGGTGCACGAGTACTTTGGCACGCTCATCCCGCCCACCGACCACAAGTTCGCGGCGCTGCACTACGCCGTGTGGAGTGGCGGCTCCTTTGTCTACGTGCCGGCGGGCGTCACCCTTGACTACCCGCTGCAGAGCTACTTCCGCCTGAACGCGCAGGGCGCGGGCCAGTTCGAGCACACGCTCATCATCGTGGAGCCCGGCGCCGACCTGCACTTCATCGAGGGCTGCTCTGCCCCCAAGTACTTTGAGGCCAACCTCCACGCCGGTGCCGTGGAGCTCTTCGTGAAGGACGGCGCGCGCCTGCGCTACTCCACCATCGAGAACTGGTCCAAGAACATGTACAACCTCAACACCAAGCGCGCCAAGGTGGGCGCCGACGCCAAGATGGAGTGGGTCTCCGGCTCCTTTGGCAGCCACGTTTCCTACCTCTACCCCACCACCATCATGGAGGGTGCGCGCTCCAGCTGCGAGTTCACCGGCATCACCTTTGCCGGCGCCACGCAGGACCTGGACACCGGCTGCAAGGTGGTCATGAACGGGCCCGACACCACGGCCACGGTCAACACCAAGTCCATCTCCAAGGACGGCGGCATCAACACCTTCCGCAGCTCCGTGGTGGTGGGCCGCCGCGCCGACCGCGCGCGCTGCAGCGTCTCGTGCCAGTCCCTCATGCTGGACGACATCAGCCGCTCCGACACCATCCCCGCCATGGACGTGCGCAACGCCACCGCCCAGGTGGGCCACGAGGCCACCATCGGCCGCATCTCCAACGACACCATCCTCTACCTCATGAGCCGCGGCTGCTCGGAGGCCGAGGCGCGCACCCTGGTGGTCAACGGCTTTGCCAACCCCGTCTCCAAGGAGCTCCCCATGGAGTACGCCGTGGAGATGAACAACCTGATCAAGCTCGAGATGGAAGGGGCCATCGGCTAATGGCTGACGAGAAGAACCAGCAGGCCGCCGCACCCGCGGCCGCCAATGCGGGCACCGTCACGCTCGAGCGCGTGAGCACCCCGCCCGCGCAGACCTGGAACCGCCTGCGCGCTAACGACATAACCCTCACCGTGCCCAGCATCTCCCGCAAGGGAGACGTGCACTTCGCGCTGCCGCAGCTCTTCTCCAAGATAGAGTGCGGCATGGGCCAGAAGGTCACCGACTGGGTCTGCTCCCAGGCGGCAGACTCCCGCTACGTCGAGGTGCCGCGCGGCACCCACCGCGAGGAGCCCATCGTGGTCTCCGTGAGCGCGGACGAGGGCCAGGTGGCAGACACCGGCGTCATGGTCCGCGAGGGCGCGGAGGCCACCATCGTGGTGGCTGCGTCCGGCCAGGGCCAGGCGGGCACGTGCGCCTCCCTGCTGCGCGTGGTCGCCGAGGCCCGCTCCCACGTCACCATCGTCGAGGTCCTGGGCGTGGCCGAGGGCCAGCAGCACCTGGAGAGCCTGGGCGTGAGCGCCGCCGCCGACGCCCGCGTCGAGGTGCGCCAGTACGCTCTGGGCGGAGGCACTCTCGCCCTGGGCAGCGCCATCGACCTTGCCGGCGACCGCGCCCGCGCGGACCTCACCTGCCGCTACCACGCCCGCCGCAAGGACGTCCTGGACATCAACCACGTCGTGCGCCAGCGCGGCCGCAACACCCGCGCCGAGGTCAGCGAGTCCGGCGCCCTTGACGACGCCGCCCGCAAGACCCTACGCGCCACCATCGACCTCGTCCACGGCGCCCGCGGCTCCAAGGGCAACGAGGCCGAGAGCGTGCTCGTCCTGGGCGACGACGTGGTCAACAAGACCATGCCCGTCATCCTCTGCGACGAGGACGACGTCGCCGGCAACCACGGCGCCACCATCGGCAGCGTGAGCCCCGAGCAGATCGACTACCTCATGGACCGCGGCCTTTCTCGCCGCGAGGCCGAGCAGCTCTTTGTGCGGGCCATCTTCGAGGACGCCATCATGCACGCCCCCGAGGAGGCCTCCCACCGCGCGGCCGTGCTGCGCGCCGAGGAGGTCCTGGGCGCAGACGTTGCCCACGACTTCGACGAGGGCGCGGGGCTACCCGAGGGAGGCGAGGCCGCATGCTAGACGCCAAGGCCGCGGCTGACATCAGCCAGAACCCCGTGAAGCAGGACTTTCCCCTGCTGGCCGGCCACCCCGAGCTGGCCTTCCTTGACAGCGCCGCCACCGCCCAGCGCCCCGCGTGCGTGCTTGACGCCGAGCGCCGCTTCTACGAGACCATGAACGCCAACCCGCTGCGCGGCCTCTACAGCCTGTCCGTGGCCGCCACGGCAGAGATCGGCCGCGTGCGCGAGCAGGTCGCGCGCCTCATCGGCGCCGTGGGCGAGGACGGCCGCGCGCTGGCGCGGGACGTCGTCTTCACCCGCAACACGTCCGAGAGCCTGAACCTGGTGGCCAAGTCCTTCTCGCCGCTTGTGCTCAAGGCCGGAGACGAGGTATGCGTGACCATCATGGAGCACCACTCCGACCTCATCCCCTGGCAGCAGGCCTGCCGTGCCGCCGGTGCCACGCTCGTCTTCCTCTACCCCAACGAGGACGGCGTCATCACCGACGAGGAGATTGCCGCCAAGATCGGCCCCAAGACCCGCATCTGCGCCGCCGCCGAGGTCTCCAACGTGCTGGGCATCCGCCTTCCCGTGGAGAAGATCGCGGCCGCCGTGCACGCCCAGGGCGGCTACATGGTAGTCGACGGCGCCCAGTCCGTGCCCCACATGGCCGTCGACGTGCGCGCGCTCGGTGCGGACTTCCTGGCCTTCTCTGCCCACAAGGCGCTGGGCCCCATGGGCATCGGCGTGCTGTGGGGCAGGCATGACCTGCTCGACGCCATGCCGCCCATGCTTACCGGCGGCGAGATGATCGACTCCGTGACCGAGCAGGACGCCACCTGGGCGCCCGTGCCCGAGAAGTTCGAGGCCGGCACGCAGGACGCCGCCGGCATCTACGCCACGGGCGAGGCCCTGACCTACCTCACGCAGACGGTGGGCTACGAGGCCGTGGCCGCCCGCGAGGCCGCCCTGGTTGCCTACGCGTGGGAGCGCATGGGGCAGCTGGACTTCGTGGAGCTCATCGGCCACCCCGAGGCCTCCCAGCACCACGGCGTCATCAGCTTCAACGTGCGCGGCGTCCACCCGCACGACGTGGCCAGCATCCTGGACATGTCGGGCGTGTGCATCCGCGCCGGCCACCACTGCGCCCAGCCGCTGCTCACCTGGCTCGGTGTGGAGAACCTGGCCTGCTGCCGTGCCAGCCTGGCCTTCTACAACGACCAAAGCGACGTCGACCGCCTGGTGGACGCCCTGACCCAAGTTTGGACGGTATTCCATGGCCGTGACTGACCTCTACAACGCCGAGTTCATGGACCACGTGTCCCACCCGGACTACAAGTACCAGATGGACTGCCCCGACTGCACCCACGAGGGCGTCAACCCCTCCTGCGGAGACGAGCTCACCTTCAGCGTGCGCTTTGCCGAGGACGGCACCATCGACGAGGCCGCCTTCACCGGCCACGGCTGCGCCATCAGCCAGGCCTCTGCCGACATCATGAGCGACCTCATGGTGGGCAAGACCCCCGAGCAGGCCATCGGCCTCTGCAAGCTCTTCATGCAGATGGTCCGCGGCGAGGTCTCCGAGGACGACCCGGCGCTCGCCGACCTCGAGGACGCCTCGATCCTGAAGGACATCGCCCACATGCCTGCGCGCGTAAAGTGCGCCGAGCTCGCCTGGCGCACCCTCGAGGAGATGCTCCAGTCCCGCAAGTAACGTCCGAGTTGACAAAGGGACAGTCCCTTTGTCAACTTTTCGCACCAGTTCCACCCGCCACAGACACCGAAGGGAGAAACTCATGGCTACCGGCATGTTCTCGACAAAGGGCATGTACGCGCTGCGCGCCATGGCAGACCTCGCGAGCCACGAGGGCTGGGTCTCCCTGGGCGACGTCTCCAAGCGCCAGAACATCTCGCGCAAGTACCTGGAGCAGGTCATCTCGCTCATGCACAAGGCCGGCTACGTTACCAGCCAGCGTGGCAAGGGCGGCGGCTACAAGCTCACGCGCAAGCCCGAGGAGTACACGCTGGGAGAGCTCCTGCGCGCCGCCGAGGGCTCCCTTGCGCCGGTCGGGTGCCTGGACTGCTCCAACGGCACCATCTGCCCGCAGATAGGCTCTTGCAGCACCGTGAGCGTCTGGAGGGACCTCGGCCGCGTGACCTCCTCCTACCTCGACTCAAAGACGCTGGCGGACCTCGTGGGTCCCGACGGGGGCTCCTGCGGCGTCACCTTCAGCAACAAGTAGCGCCCGCGCGCAACGGCACGCCTCAGCCACACGCAACGCAACCATGGCCTCCCCGGGCTCGTCCCAGGGAGGCCACCTTCATGGCGCCACCGGCCACCAGCAGCACGTCGCAGATGGCCATGACCAGGGCCTGCTCGGGGTAGAAGTCCGCGAAGTCGCGCAGGCGCATGCCAAAGCCCGCGGGGACAAGCGCCACGCAGGCGGGCACCGCCACGTGGAGGGCGACCGCCCACGCCGCGCGCACGGCCCGCTCGGGGGCGTCTGCCGCGGCCATCCTCCCGGCCCAGCGGCGCGCGAGCAGGACGGGCGCCACGCAGGCGAGAATCGCCAGCAAGTAGGCGGCGTCGTAGCGGGAGTGCGCGACGCACGTCTCGCCCGGATTGACGCCCACGGCCACGCCTCCCACCGCAAGTGAGGTCACGTCGTCGGCCATCTGCCAGAACGCGGCGTTTCCACCCACCGCGTCGTTTGCGTCGGCCAGGAGCACAACGCCCAGGTCGCGCCCGGGAATGACGCACATGCGCGCCACGTAGTTCTCCACGTCGCCGTCGTGCGACATCACGAGCTCGCCGTCACCCCAGCTGTAGGTGGTCCAGCCCATGCCGTAGCAGGTGTCCCCGCTGGCGTCTGGGACGCGGTCAAAGACCATGCGATGTACGCCCGCGCGCGAGACCACGCCCGCCCCGCTGTTGAGGTACATGCGCAGGTAGAAGGCCATGTCGCTGATGCTTGCGCACACGTAGCCAGAGGCGGGGCCTCCCCAGGCGCCGTCTCCCCTCTCGTGCGTGAAGCCGTCGGCCACGGGCAGCCCGAACCAGTTGCGATGGCCGGTGGCCTCGCCGCCGCCGCGGCCGTCGCCGCTGGCGGCCGCCGCGCTCCTCTCGCCGTCAAGGCAGGCGTCGGCCATGCCGAGCGGGCCCCAGAGGTTCTTGCGCAGGTAGTCTCCGTAGGACAGGCCGCTCACACCCTCCACGAGCCTTCCCAGCAGGTCGTAGTTGGCGTTGGCGTAAGAGAACTCGCCGTAGGACTCCCCCACCCGCGCGTCGGCGAGGCTCTGGTAGTAGCCAAAGCCGCTCGTCTGGTTGAGGAGGTCGCGGACCGTCACCGAGCGCGGGACGCCATAGGCGGGCAGGTAGTCGTCCACGGGCGCGTCCAGGCTGACGGTGCCCGCGTCCACCAGCTGCTGAACGGCCGCCGAGGCCATGCTCTTGGAGAGCGAGCCGATGATGAAGGTCTGGTTCGCGGAGGTGACGTCGCCCACCGTCCGCAGGTAGCGCACGCCGTCCGAGTCAACCACGGCCACGGCCGCACCTGGCACGCCCGATGTGGGAAATACCTGGTCAAGATAGGCGTCCAGTGCAGATGAGAGCGCCTCCCCGCGCGGCTCGGCGCCAATGGGCGCCACGCCCATGTCGGTGGGGTCAGCGTCGTCGGCCTCCGCCTTCGCGTCGTCGGCCTCGTCCGGGAGGAGCGCCTCGTCGGCATGCGCCGGAACCAACCGTATCCAACCGGAGGCAAGGAGAACAGCCAACAGGGCAAACGCCAGTGCCCGCAACGGATGGGTATGGTCGCCCTTCGCAGCCCCGGCAAGGAATCGCCTAGAACCCGCCATAGACAAACCCCACCGGCTCGTTAAGCCCCGAGAGCGCGATGAACCAGACCAGCAGGGCGCCGAGCGCCACCACGGCAAGCGCCGCCCCCGCAAGGAGCGCCGCGCGAAGCAGCCATTTGCCCATCAGCGCCCACC
>ERZ1034920.2123-NODE-2123-length-11637-cov-49.377482_pt1 | contig 11637 bp, 26 predicted proteins | sample MGYA00520688_ERZ1034920 | MGnify/ENA primary metagenome ERZ1034920 (study PRJEB33766, sample SAMN09781785) | gut metagenome | biome: gut microbiome | host: Homo sapiens | place: Madagascar | study: EMG produced TPA metagenomics assembly of the PRJNA485056 data...
ATCATAATTTTAATAAAAAATCAAAGGAAGACACTTCTCTTTATTCAAGAGAAATATCTTCCTCATTTTTAAATTCTGGAGCATCTGCAGCTTCCTTAGTAAACTTTAAGTTATTTTCTTCAATGATTTCTGCTAATCGTTCTATATTATTACAAATATCACAATTGACGCCTTTAAGACAGCGTTTTCCGCATTTTATACGATAATTAGCAAATCTAGGTATTACAAAACGACTATCTATTTTTGAGTCTAGCCCAAAGATAATCTCACTTAATTGTCCATACCATTTCTTATCATGAGCATATATATCATAAAGAGTTGCCGCTCTACTATCTTCCCAGCCCCAAATTTCTAAAATATCTACGTAGGGTTCATAAGCAGATACATCTTCTGGGCGAATAAAGAAATCTCTCATTGGGCTAAGATTATAATATTGAGCTTCTGTTTTAGGAACGGAGCACTGTGCTACATTCGGTAAGCATCTAATATTTATACCTTTAGTTATATTTCTAACCTTATCTAATTCAAAAGCCAATGCTTCAACAATATAAATATCTGTTACTCCTAGTCCTACATAGTAATTAAGAGTATCCCAATCTCTTACAAGAGTAGAGAAGAAGTAGGGTATATTTCTCTCTTTTAACCAATCAAGATATTTCTGTTCAGGAATATGCCCTAATCTTAAAACTAAGTTAGGGTATTTATCATGAATATTTTCTATATCAAAACGATGAAGCTGAGACTCCATTGAAATAGTATCTACTCTCAATAGAGTTGATTGGAACTTTCCATAATCTTGAATTTTCTCTTCTCTATCTTCAATAGAAAGAATAATTCTTTTATCTGGATAAGTTTCTAAAAATTCGAATAATGTTTCATCTGTGGGTCGATATCTTATCAAGAATTCATCTACATCTTTTATCTTATTAGAAAATTGATAATTTCTAAAGAGTGGAACGCAATAACGCATTTAATAAACTCCTTTCTTATAAACCAAAAAAGAGGTATAGAAAACTATACCTCTTCTACTATCTCTGAACCAAATGGATAAAGACCAATAAAATTCTGGAGAATATCCTGCACTCGCTTACAACTCTCCATCGATAAACCGAAGGGCGGAATGTCAAGCGGCAGAGGGGAGAATGCGTAAGTATCAGGGTCATATTCTCCAAAGTCAGAAGGATAAGCAGCTTCTCCATCAACAATGAACTTCTGAAGTCCATCATTATCAGAGTTCTTTTTAAGAGTAATACAATGAGCCATATTTTTCTCCTTATATATATTTTATTATACGATATTTTTTTTTAAGAGTCAAACATAAGCATCTTTAGCTCTTGCCTTTTCAAGCTTTTTCTTCTTATCGTTTATGCGGGCGGGGGCGCTTCCTCTTAAAGGGTCATACTTATTACAGTGCTGACACTGGTCCCAGAAAGTACCTGCCCGCCCTTTAGTGCAATGGTGTTCACACTCGTAATACTTACAAGCGATAGTTCTATCCTGTGCCATAAAACCCTCCTTATGACTCATAGTATCCAGAGTAATCTACGATTATAGGCTTGTTATTGTAGTATCCATAATTACTACTGTGCAGGTCAGTTATACCCTGCTCTTTGCAGAAATCAAAAAATTCACAGAGCTTATCAAAAGTATATGCTACGGCAAGCTGTGTAATAAAATTACCAGACATTCTCATAGTGTCAACTTTATCGAGGAGATTATCGATTCGCTCTCGCATAGTTGTTATCTCTTTACTCTCCATAGACTCGTAGCCGATAGAGTGAGCTTTCTTCTGAACATAAATAGGGTAGCCGTTCACTTCACACAGTTTCTCCTCTTCAAGAAAAAACTCTTCTACCCCTGCTTTACGAGCCTTCTCATAAAGCTCTGTCTCTCTCTTGCAATAATCCCAGCCTGAGGGGTTATCATCAACAGTTGCGCCCTGAAAAGCCTCAAAACTAGACTTCTCTTCTGCGTCAGTAGACTCACTGGTATAATAATAGCCAGAGCAACCCTGAAAGGGGATTTTAATAACTACGTCCAAATCATCAAAGATGAGAACGCCCTTCGTTGCTCCATTGTCATACTTACAAGTATGAGAGTCAACAGACTTAATCTTTCTCAGAGAAGAACTGATATCATCAGTAACCTCATCACACTTGTCAGAAATATACTCACTGAGTTCAGCTATAAGTGCCTTAATAAAAGTCTTTGATAAAGTATTCATAGTAAAACCCCTTTCTGATTTTCTATATATATTTTATCATATTTTTAATAAAAAATCAACGTTAGCCACGATAACCTACATAATCAAAGATAATAGACTTGCCGTTAATAAAGCCAACATTTTCCTCATGAAGGTCAGAAATACCTGCCTGTTCAATAAAATTCAAAAGCCCCTCAAGCTCGTCTTCAGAGAAGGCAGCAATAAACTCCTTTATCCAATATTCAGGAAGAAATTCTTCTCCGAGAATATCACTATACTCCTCGGCTATCTGACTTGAAATCTGCTCAATAGAAGAATAATCTTCCCTTTCATAGATATTAGAAGAACTATCGAGCTTAGCCCTAGGTTGAGCATAAATAGGATAACCCCTTACCTCTCCTATCTGTATAGTTTCAGCAAAATATTCTCCTACTCCATTATTTTCTGCAAGGTGGAAAAGCATCTTTTCTGCGTCGCAGTAATCCCACCCAACAAGGTCTGGGTCAACACTAGCATAAGCTGCGGTGAAAGGACTCTTCTTAGCAAATCCTCTATAAGGTATCTTTATAACATAATCTTTATTAGTAGGGAATAAAACCAGTCTGCTAGCGCCAGTAGCATAGCCGCAGAACAGTAACCCCTCCTTTTTGGCAATAGCAAAATCATAAGAAAGATAGCCTGCCTGTAAAAGAGCCTTAACAATATTACCATTATTTATCTCAGCTAAAAAAGTAGACTCTGCAAGATCTGTGCCAGTAGTTAAAGCAGAAATAATAGCTGCGATATCCTCATCTGTTATAAAATTGCTCATAGAACAACACCCTTTCACTATTTCTTTCTTTATTTTATAATATATTATATCATATTTTTTGAAAAAAATAAAGTAGCATTTTTAAACAAGAAAAAGCTGCTAAAAAAGCAGCTTTCTTTTTATATTGTTTCGCCCAAAAAAGTACAAAAGACTATACCTTTTCTAAGAGCATCTATTGAAAGGTACTCCCCTTCTGTCTGAATGCCGCAGATATCTCCACATTTGTCTTTAGTAAGAAGGATAGAATGAATTAACCCACCGTCCATGTCACTTACTTTCTTTACTAAGTAAATATGACCTAATGCGGGTACCTCTATATATCCGTCTGATTTAAGTTTACAATAGCGTTCATAAAGTTCTTCTTCAAGAAAGTATTCTGTACAAGAACCTTCAGCTATAGATGGCAATTGTTATCACCTCTTTCTCTTAATTGAAGTAATTGCCCAATCAACAAGGAAAAAAGGGAGGTCTATTAAAAATATGACCATTCCCATAATAAATAGGAAGAAGAAGCTAATAATAGTAATAGGGAATGCAATAATATCTACAAATATTTTTTCCCATACGGGGAGGGTATCAACTCGCTGACCCGTCCAGAGATGATTAAAGGTAACAGTGCGGGGGCGTTCCTTGAATGTCCTCGTAAAAGGAATATTACTCTGAGCCCCTCTCTGCCAAGGATTGCCACTTACGAACGTATGAAATTTAACTTTCTTACTCAATCTGTATACCCTCCATTGTTATGATTGTCGAAAAACTCTTCAATGGCATAAGCTATAATTGCGGCGAAAATACTGTAAAACAATGCTGTCGGAGCAGATACACCAAGGAAAATGAGAAATATTACTCCAAGCAGATAATTAGAACTTACCACCCACCAGTTGATATTATTAAAGAAATTCTTCATTATTCCCATCCTCCATATACTGCGTCCATTCTTGCATCTAACATTTCCTGCGGAGAAGGTTCGCTGCTATACTCCGGAGGAATAGAGATATCTTCATCGAGAAGTGAATTAAGCCACTCCTCCCTAGTAGGCGGAGGAACAAGCCCCTCCATAGGATACTCTTCAGTTACATCATAAGAAATGTTCATTCTGTTAATCTCCTTAAAACCCTTTTCTGCCTTTTCTACCTTCTCTTTGTAAAACTGGAACCAAATTTTCATTTCTTTGTTGAGAACAAGGTCTTGATTTCCCTGCTTTAAGAGGTCAAGATGTTCTCTTACTTCTGCCATAGAAAGCCCTACAAGGTAATACCACTCTCGTGTATCATCTTCTCTCTGTGTTACAGAAAGAGGATTATTTTCAAGAATAAAGTAAGTACCTGTAAATGACCACTTGCCACAATGCGGGCAAAGCGCTACGTCCGCTAATGCGAAAGTGGGAAAATTCCTTCTTGTAGAGAAAATAGCTTCCTTATTAGAAGGAGTCATAAGATAGTTTGTTCTTCCTATAAGAAGATGGCTCTTGTGACAATAAGGGCACATCATTGGTAGTCTATCTATATCAAGGAGAGTTTCTGTCCATTCTGGTCTGTTATATAGCTTTAAGATTTCGTTGCATTTATTTGTGATGGAAGAATCTTCATCATATTGATGGATTCCTTTATTTGGTGGATAGACGAGAGAAAGCTCCATCTTTGGACGGGAGGCATCATAAAGAGACTCCATACTACCGTCTTCGTTGATAAAAGAAGCTTTCGGACCTTTCATAAAGGGAGAGGGGAGCCCATCATCCCAGCAAAGAACAGCGCCTGCCGCAACATCAGGAAGGTCTTTCAGAAGTTTTGTCTTATACCACATACGTCCTCCTTACCATAAATACTGCAATAATTGTCGTGTGAGGGAATGCCTTAATGATGAAACCATTCTGCATTAGCCAAGTAATGGTTTCAGAGTCTACCATCTCAAAAATAGCGTAATTAATTGATACTCCATTGATATGAACAGAAGTCAAAAGCCTTTTCATCTCTTCCTGCTGCTCTGTGCGGGGAGGAACCAAAAATAAAACTCTAGGATTCATTAATTACGTCCTTTCCATGCGCTTTACCATATAATGATATTCGTTTCTCTTACTGGATTTTCTTCAACTTGGAAGCCGTTAATTTGAAGCCATTTAAGAGTAGCATCACTTAAAAGAGGAACTTCTATTTCGTTTACCCAGATGCTAGAGTGGTTAAACGAAATTTCTTCTGCTATTTTGTGTTGTTCATCTGTCGCAGGAGAAACAGAGAAAAGATTAGTTAAATACATCGTTGAATGCTCCTTCTATGTTTCTGTATCCTCCTGTAGCTGAACTTTGTATTCATTTTCCCTATTATCATAAGAAAAGATATACCCATTCTTCCTTAACCAAGTAGAAAAACCTTCCTCTTGTGGCAATTTGATATAAGCAAAATCTGTTTTTCGGATATTCTCTTCTGCTTTTATAAGCGCATCTGCAACTCTCTTTTCATCATAGGTCGTAGGAGGAAAAGGGAACTTTTCTTTATAATTTCTCCAACTTATGATATAAGAGCTGTTCCTACTATTAAGAGTGTCACTAAAAATACTAAAAGGAGAACCACTACTAAGGAAAATGAAAAATCCGTTCTCATTAAAGAAATTAATATTCTCTTCATACATATTTTGAATATTAACTTCATAATTACCAGCTTTTGCTGCTTGCGCAAGTTTTAACTTAAGGACTCTACGTTCATCGTTTACATCTGTTAGATGCTGTTGATATAGTGCATCTGTAGCTTCCTTAGTGAGATTTCTTATCTCATTCAGAAAATTCTGCTCATGTTCTTTTTTAATATCTGCCATTAACAAAACTCCTTTCATACTCTTTCCCTTTATTATATATATATTATATCATAATTTTTGTTATTTTACAAATAGCAGAAAAGGAAGCGATTAATACGCTTCCATCTGCACATTTACATCAAGAGGAAGCGTAAACTTCCTCATTTCTTTAAGTATAGGATTAAAAAATTCATCAAAAGCATCATGAGCTTCTGAAAGAGCAAGAGGAGTTAACCGCCCCTCCTCATATAACTTTTCTACTCTCTCCCATGGGTAAGGAATTTCATCATAAAAAGTAATTTTAGCGAAAGTTTCGGAAGTTGTACGGCAAAGGTTGAAATAACAAACTTCTTCAGTACAATTAACTACAATTGCAAAACAACCTTCTAGCTTAAAATAGATAGTATCTATTACTTTAGTATCTGCCGCAGGCTTGCATATGTGCTCTTTAATAGAAGCAACAAGTTTTTCAGAAGTGGTAGAAGAATAATCAGTCATTGTTTTTCTCCTTTGCAAACTTCTTAGGAAGAGTATCTCTGGTATAACAGCAGACAGACAACTTATCTGGCTTGTCATAGTGAGAGTCTTCAATTAGACAATAGTTATATGCATTCTGCCCCTCCAACATTTCGATAATACTCTTAGTCTGTTTCTTGGAGAGCGGACCCCATGAAAGGTTGGTCCAATAGATAAAGTATCTCTTCTTTTTCTTCTTCATTAACGACACCCCCAATCTTTTGCTATAAGATTTTCCTGCTTTGCTCTATAAGATTGAGCAGAACGCTCAAAAGAGTCTATTGCAGGAAGAATAGCCTCTAAACAGGTCAGTAACATAGAGTCATGAATAGTCTTATATGCTTCCGTCTTTGAAATCTTTTTAATTGTCCGATAAGCATCATCAAGATGTATGAAACAAGAGAGTGGTCTTGCTTCAAATTTAATTCCCATATGTTTATCAGCAGTAGTTGCCCCGTCTTCAACTGTTGAGATACGAACTGCGAAGGGGTCTGCGTTGGTATCAGAAAGACAGTTTAAGAAGAAAATAGCATTCGGCTCCGTTTCAATCTTGCAAAAAGAATGATGATAAGGAGTCCAATTCTTGTTAGGAATAGTGTTACCAGTAACTCTTGCAAGTTTAAGCTGTGCCTCTCTTAATTCATTTTCTAACCGAGTGATTTCCTTTTTAGCTATTGCTAGTTCCCCAGAAAGTGTAGTTATAGGCATATAGGTTCCTCCCAACTAATTGTAATAAGACGAGTAGATTCGCCGTAAACGCAATAAGGTTCAGATATTTTAACTTCAAATCCTTCATCTCTATAATGTTTATAGAGATAATTTACTTCATTTTTAGAAAGGCACCTGTCGGTTATCTGAATAGAGGTCTTGCCTTTCTTAGCCTCTTTCTCCATTGCACAAGCAAGATTGAAAGAAAAACAGAAAACCATGATTCAAGTGTTTTCTTTTGTTCCTCATTAAGACCAGGCTTTACTTCTTTAGCTTCAGAACGAAGCCTTTCAATAAACGTCATATTTTCTTCTCCCTCCATATAAAAGTTATAGGATAACAGAGCTTGCCGCATACTCTTTTAGCTTCTGCTTCATTAAAAGGAGCGTCATGATTAGAAACCACATACCCCTGTGCCTTATAAAACTTGTTAATCGTTTCTAACTGGGCAAGTGTAAGGCAAGGTACGTATATAGTAACACTATGCTGACCTTTCTTTGCTGCACTCCTTGCCATTCGACAAAATGTCTTATCAAATTTCTTGATGAAAGAGTCTAGAGAGTCAACGTCCTTTTTTATTTTTGCTGCGTTAGCCTCTTTTGTAGTGAGAATAAGCTCTTTGAATATGTTCTCCATCATTTACTCCTTATACTCAATAAGATTTTCAAGCGTCAACCGCTCTCGTAGGTCTTCTGGCATCGGTTCAGAGCACAGCTGATTGATTGCTTCTTCCGCTGTGATACAAGAGCAAAACTGAAGAGTATCTTCATAGTTCTCTTTTGTTGCTGTTGCGCCCATATAACCGATAAAATCTCCCATCTCTTCAGGGTCTCCGTCCTCATAAAAGCGGCAACAGTAACGATTATAAGCTACATAATCATTGCTTGCAAAAGTAATGTGGTCAATGTAATAGCCACCTGCCGCAGTCTTGAAAATAAACCAAGCGCCAGTTTTAAGCTCCATATTCATTATCTCTACCTCTTTCTAATTTTCTATATATATTTTATCATATTTTTATTAAAAAATCAAAAGAGCTTCTAATAATTAAATTAAAAGCTCTATAATTCAATAATAAAATTGTTAATAGGATTTAATCTTCAGCTTCTAATGCTTTTAACGTTTTTCCTTGCATGGCAAAAGAAGCCTCTATAAAAGCCTCTTTCATTGTATCTGTTAAATCATCGAAAAGGCAGCCACCCAGAGTGCAGAGACTATTGCGGACAAGATACTGTTCAGTCACCATATCATCAAAATATCCCATTGAACAAACGCAGTACTTCATGAGAAAGATAGATGCGTTCATAGTATACCGTATATAATGAATTCTATCATCTTTCTCAATGACTTTGACAATTTTTATGAAACCGGAGGTACTTCCCCCTCCGAAGATTTCATAAATTTGTCCAACCTTTGGTTTCTCATTCATATAATATTCACCCCATTAATAATATTCCGGATATTCTTACAGGTTAGCTTTTCTATTCGGTTTGTTACATCCTCGATATTTGCAAACTTCCAATCCTCTTCATCTATAATGCGGCTAACAACCTCGAGAAGAGGATGACTCTCCTCTACCACTGTAATGTATTTATTGGCAATAATATAACGAAGACCTATCACCATATTATTCTCAACAGATGTAACATTCCATAGAATAATTGAGTTGTCATGAGGAGTAACCTCAAAAACAGTACCTACCTGTATCTGGTCTGCTGTCTTGTATCGCCGCAGTTCAGAGATGCAATCTCTTATTCTAAAGATACGTTCAGAATTGAATGAGGTACAATTAGTATTTTCATTTTTTGCATAATTGCCACGTCTTGTAAGGTCTTTTTCCATCTCAATAACATCATCAAAAGTCATAAAATTCTCCTATTCAATCAATTCCCGCTATAATATCACTAAGAAAATCCCAACAAAGGGACATCTGTAAATAATGAAAAGCTACTTCCCTATCAATCTGTACATAACGATTATACTTAAATCGTGTTCGTAACTCTTCCTCAGAAACAGTTTGATAAGATACTGTTATACCATTTTTACAAATGACATAAGAAGCGATGCGGAAATAGATATAAAAATGAGCCTTTGAAATTTTTGCACTTTCTACCTCAATAGTTACGATATCTGAAGTGAGGTTATCCTTATAATAACCCGAAAATTCTTTATTGAGTCGTATCCTAGCTTCATCTTCTACGTCCATTGAAGCCTTATTAATGTCAATAAAAGGTGACTTTTTAGCAGTATCAACGAAGATACCTTTTATTTCATTTTCCACTGTGACTATTCCTCCTATCCTTAACTCGTATTTTTCCAAATTTTGGAAATGTACGTCTTTCAACGTATATGCTCTTCATATCTATCTTTTAAGAAAGATAAATCCTGACGAGAAAGACGATTTATGTCAAGACCGACATTAAGTAAAGCCGCTTCCATGGTGCAATCGTCATAAGCCATATAGATAGCCGCTTTCTTTAATTTTCTCCTCTTTTCATCATCAGTGAAACGCATAACATCTGCACCATTAAGTTTGCCGCCAAAAGAAGAAAATGGATTATTGTAGTCAAACATATATGCTCCTTTTGCATTTTTCCTTTGTGTAATATAATTATATCATAATTTTTTTTGAAAATCAATTGAAGAAACTTTTAACAAGCAGAATTTGCCTTAACACAAAATTTTATGTATAATATATTGTAGTCAAACAAAAGTAAGAAAAGAGGATATAGTATATGAGTGAAAATATAGCTATGAGCGGATTGGTTTATTTAAGAAATGGGACTATATACTCAAGAGATAATGCGCCAGTTCGTAAAGAATTTAATTTCACAGAAACACAAAAGTCAGAATATAAAAATAAAACATATACTTTGCCATATTTTGCAAAAGATGCAACAAATATGGTATGCGGCGCAAGTCCTTGTTATGAATGTTTAGTTCATACATTGCATCTTAGAGAAAAAATGAATGATGAGAATGCTAATTGTAAAGATTTATTGGCTTATTATTTATTTGCAATAGAACATTAAGAATAAAACTACCATATCTGGTAGTATATTATTCTCCTATAACTATATATAGTAGTACTCCCCCTATTTACTTAGGGGGAGTACTCATTTTATTAAAGGTTCTTAAAGAAATTCTCAAAAATCTTCTCGTTATTTCTTGGCTTGCTGCTTGGAGCTGCTACTGTTCTAGTAGGCTTCCCGCCAAAGACTTTATTTAGCTTCTTCTCAATCTCATCCTCAGAAAGCTTAGAAGGGTCTCCTATCTTTTCAAACTCTCGTATCATTTCTACAAGAGAAGTAAGGGACTCAAGGTCTGCTTCGTTTCTAGCAGACTCCTTTTCTATCTTATCAAGACTCTCCTTCAAATTCTTAGCTCCCTCAAGAGGGTTCTTAAATTCCATAAGAGCTTCAAAAATCACATTAACCATTTCTGCTCTATCCTTGGGGTCAACAGGAGAAACATCTTCAACAAGAACAGTAATGTAGTCTGCCAGCGCATATGCCGCTTCCTTAGCTACCTTAGTAAGCTTTATCTCTCTTGCCTTCTGCTCCTCTGCCTTAACCTTTGCCGCCTCTTCAGTTTCCTTCAACTTTAGAACATCAGCAAATCTCTTCTCCGCAGTAGCCTTATCTATCTTGCCGCTTAGAAAAGCCTTAGAAATTTCATCAACTGTTGCGTTAAACTTAGCTGTAAAGTTTGTCATAATATCTTTTTCTCCTTCTTAAATCAAAATGTTGTCTTAACGTTTACTTTTGCGGCAATAGCCTTAACCGCTCTTCCAATATCAGATGAACCATCTTCAATTGAAATGATATCGTTGAAGCATTCATCAACAAAAGTCTTGTAATCAAGATTATCTTCTGACGGGTTCTTAATTGCAATTCGACCCAATGCCTCGGATACTTCAACGGCTACTGCCGCAACCTTATCAATCTGCATTTCTTTTTTTATCTCCTTTTGTTTTGATAATATATTATATTATAATTTTTATCATTTTTCAACATTTTTTCTTAATGAGTATTTCTTACTTTCTCGCCTAGTTATAGGGGGAACAGGAGGGAATAATGGACGATAAAAATGAGAATAGGGGCAATATATTTTCATAATCTGTTTTACTTGAAATTTAGCCCATTGCCGCACATATTCCGGTGCTTCTTCTGGTGTAATTTGTCCATTAAGAATTGCTACCTGCGCCGCTTCTACTGCTGCATCGCCTAATTGGTTGAGTACTTCTTCAATAGGAGGTAAATTCATATTTCTATACATTATAATATCCTTTCTACTTAACTTAGTTCCTTCCTACTGGCGCAATGAAGACGAGTACGCGCGAAGCGCTGAACTCGCCTGAATAAGCCAGAAAAAGGCGATGTGTCAAAATAAGCTCGGAGCGAAGCGGAGAGCTATTTTTGCCACTCGCCGCCTTAATATTATTATAATATATTTTTTAAGAAATAGCAAGTTTTAATGATTTTATTGAGATGACCGATGACAGATGAATTTCTTATAAATCATTTGAATTAGCACTCTTGCCGTAGTTATTTCAGTAGTTTTATTCCTTTTTTTTTCACTTCTATATAATAATTATATAGAAGTGAAAAAAAAA
>ERZ1034920.2125-NODE-2125-length-11634-cov-43.469384_pt1 | contig 11634 bp, 9 predicted proteins | sample MGYA00520688_ERZ1034920 | MGnify/ENA primary metagenome ERZ1034920 (study PRJEB33766, sample SAMN09781785) | gut metagenome | biome: gut microbiome | host: Homo sapiens | place: Madagascar | study: EMG produced TPA metagenomics assembly of the PRJNA485056 data...
TGAGGCTAAAAGCCCTAAATCACTGCAAAAATAACCAAAATTTTCTATTTATTATAATAATAACCCGTATTTTTCAAGGTTTTTCGAAGAAAAATGTGTATTTTTGCATAAGAAATGAGTAAAAAACAAATAAAATTTAGATAAAGATGAAAATAGCTTTGATTGGCTACGGAAAGATGGGACACATGATCGAGGAGATCGCCCTGCAGCGTGGCCACGAAATCGTATGTAAGATTGACGTGAATAACCCTGAGGATATCGACAGTCCGGAGTTCTGCTCTGCCGATGTTGCCATCGAGTTTACAAACCCTACTGCCGCTTACGGCAACTATCTGAAGGCTTTCTCTCACAACGTGAAGGTGGTTTCAGGTTCTACAGGTTGGATGAAAGACCATAAGGAAGACGTGGAGAAGCTCTGCGCCGACGGTAAGCAGACTCTCTTCTGGGCGTCTAACTTCAGTATCGGTGTGGCTATCTTCTCTGCCGTAAACCGCTATCTGGCTAAAATCATGAACGGTTTTCCACAGTACTCAGTATGCATGCAGGAAACCCACCACGTTCATAAGCTCGATGCGCCATCAGGCACAGCCATCACACTGGCCGAGGAAATCATCGACAACATTGATAGAAAGAAGGATTGGAAGCGTGGCGTAACCTACTGGACAGAGGATGGCCATCACGATGAGGGCGATGCTAACATCACCGACGAAGATTTGGTAATCAACTGCGTACGCGATGGCGAGGTTCCTGGAATCCACGCCGTGATGTATGATTCAGATGCTGATATGATTACCATCGAGCACAGTGCCCACTCACGCAAGGGCTTCGCCCTGGGAGCCGTTCTCGCAGCAGAGTTCACAGCCAACCATACCGGTTTGCTCACTACATCAGATTTATTTAAGTTCTAATAAATCTAATAAATATGATTGATAAACAGAAACAAAACCTCAATATGAAGGTGCAGTGGGCGAAGTTCGCAGTGGTTCTCGCCCTCTACCTCCTCTTCCTGATATGGGTTGAGAGCTGGCTGGGACTCATCGTGGTTCCGTTCATCTTCGACGTTTACATCACCAAGAAGATTCACTGGCAGTGGTGGAAGGATGAGGAAGGTCCTATCCGTTTCATCATGAGCTGGGTAGATGCGCTGGTGTTCGCTCTCGTAGCGGTTTATTTCATCAACCTCTTCTTCTTCCAGAACTACGTGATTCCATCTTCATCTCTCGAAAAGAGTCTCCTCACGGGCGACTATCTCTTCGTGAGCAAGGTAAGCTATGGTCCTCGCATTCCTGAAACTCCGCTCACCATGCCGCTCACCCAGCACACCATGCCGCTGGTCAACGTGAAGAGCTACGTGGAGTGGCCTCACTGGGATTACCGCCGCGTAAAGGGCTTGGGCAACGTGAAGCTCAACGACATCGTGGTGTTCAACTATCCTGCCGGCGACACCCTCTGCAACGAGGAGCGCTATCAGGCGAATGATTACTATCAGATGGTTTACTCTATCGGTGACCAGCTCCTGGAGCAGAACGGACAGCAGCAGGATGTGCGCGTGCTGAACCCATTGCAGCAGCGCCACTACTTCGAAAAGGTGTATGCTGCCGGACGCAACTACATCGCCAGCATGCCGGGCGAATATGGCGACATCATCAGCCGTCCTACCGACCGCCGCGAGAACTATGTAAAGCGCTGCGTAGGCTTGCCTGGTCAGACCCTGCAGATCAAGAACCGCATCGTTTATCTGAACGGAAAGGCAAACAAGGAGCCTGATAACGTGCAGTATACTTATAAGATGAAGCTCAAGGGCGAGTTCCCAATCGACCTTGCCGATGAGCTGGGAATCACCAACGAAGACCTGCTGATGTATAATCAGAGCGGCGTGATTCCACTCACCAAGAAGGCTTATCTGGCACTGAAGGCGAACAAGAACCTCGTAGAGAGCATCTCCATCAATACGGATGCAAGATACGGCGACCTGTATCCGCTCAACGCCTACACCGGCTGGACATGCGATAATTACGGTCCTGTATGGATTCCGAAGAAGGGCAAGAGCATTGCTCTGACATTGAAGAATCTGCCAGTATATGAGCGTTGCATCAAGGTTTACGAGGGCAACGACCTGAAGGTAGATAGCCAGGGCAACATCTTCATCAACGGCAAGCTGGCGAAGAGCTACACCTTCAAGCTCGACTACTACTGGATGATGGGTGACAACCGCCACAACTCAGCCGACAGCCGCTACTGGGGCTTCGTGCCAGAGGATCACATCGTGGGCAAGCCTATCTTCATCTGGTGGAGCCACAGTCCTGATCATCCGGGCTTCTCAGGCATCCGCTGGAACCGCCTGTTCAACTTCGTAGATAACATCAAGTAACAGAAGTTTTTTTGAAATCAAGAAAGCAAAGATAGATTTGAAAATCGCAGTTAAGTTCCTAATAGCTTTAGGCTTGTCGCTGCTCCTGGTGTGGGTGGTGCGAACCTATGCCTTCACTGTCTTTACGGTGCCCGCAGGAGGTCTTCCTCCGCAACTGAAAGCTGGCAACCGGGTGATAGTGAATAGGATTGACTGCGATTTTTTCAATCGCGGTGATGTGGTGGTTTACGCCGATTCCGTGGTTCAGCCGCTTCGCAACCAGCGGCGCAAGAAAGTATTCATGGTGTATTTCATCGGGAGGATAGATAAGCTGCCAGGCGATACGATTCGCATCGATACGGCGAGCTACGTTATCCCCACAATATGCTGCAAGCGCTGCGGCTGCAAGGATTGCCGCTTCTATCTCTTGAAGACGCCAGCTGGGCAGCAGGTGGTGCATAAGCATCAGATGATAGGCAAGGCGTATAAGCTATTTTGAGAATAAACACATAATTAATAAATGCATAAAGAGTAAGAATTTGAAAGCATTATTATCTTCTACATATTTCGGTCCCATCCAGTGGTATCAGAAGCTGAACCGCTACGATGAATGCCTGATAGAGCGCCACGAGAGCTTTATCAAGCAAACCTATCGCAACCGCATGATCATCCCGAGCACCAACGGCCCTCTCTCGCTCACCATCCCAACGAACCACAACACATCGCTGGCGATGAAGGACATCCGCATCTCCGACCACGCCAACTGGCGCCACGTCCACTGGAATGCGCTCCTCTCCGCCTACGGCGAGAGCCCTTTCTTCGAGTATTATCAGGACGACATCCGCCCCTTCTACGAGAAGAAATACGAGTTCCTCTTCGATTTCAACATGGAGATTACAGAGAAGATGATAGAACTTCTGGATATCCGTCCCAAGATTTCAATCACCAACGAGTACTTTTTAAGTGAAGAACGAAAAGTGAAGAGTGAAGAATTCAACAGCTTTACTAAGCATAAAGTTGAAAGTATCAAGGATTTCCGCGAAGCCATTCGCCCCAAGAAACCGCTCCCTGACGCCGAATTCGAATCGAAGCGCTATTATCAGGTGTATGAGCAGAAATTTGGTTTCCAGCCCAACATGAGTATCCTTGATCTTCTCTTCAACGAAGGCAACGAGGCGATATTCTACCTATAATAATAAGGTAGAGTATCGCCTCGCTGCCTTTAAAAGCTCAGTTATTCATTTATTTATTACTTGAATTATAGTTAATATCTTGGGTGCAATGGAACTAAAAAACGAAAAAACGAGCTCCCATCCCCATGGAAACTCGTTTTTTTCATAATTTATTTGTATAAGTAAAAGATGATGATAAAACGTTTCACAACGTCTTTTTGTTTTAACTGATGCAAAGGTACAAACTTTTTGTGTCTTCTTTTCGTAAAGATTGCCTTTTTGTGGTGTAAATTCTATTATTTTTCCACATAAAAAACAGAATTTACCCCCTGTTTAGTTAAAAATCCACCTTTTTTGCGCTATTTTGTGGTAGCAAATCCCCAGTAAAAGTGCCTGAATTTGCTGTTAACTGTTAACCCTGTTAACTCCAGCTGTTCCGATAGGAATAGAATGCAGAGTAAACTCCATTGCCGCAAGACAGAAGTTCAAAGTATAGTTGATATTCCGCGATGCTATCTTAGAAATAGTACCCCAGCTTTGCGCGCAAGCCATTGTGATCGATGCCGAATCTAGATTTGCCGTCCCATCCTGCCGGCTGCTTATAAGAGGTGCTAATACCGCCAAAACTCACGCCAGCCGACCAGTGCTTGCTGAGCAAGTATTCGCATCCCATTTCCGCATAGACACCAAAGCCATCCATGGTGTTGAAATCATCGTCAGTGCAGGCGTAGCCAAGGCTCAGCACCATATTCCAGATGAAGTGCTTATTCGTCTTGTAGGCCATTTTGTAACCCGCACCCACGAAATAGTTCATGATCACATCGTTGGCATCGTTGCCGAAGCCAGTAGGGATTCCCACCTTGGTTCTGCTGCCCACAGCATTGATGGAGAAGCCCATATAAAAAGGACGGCGGTAGGCGTTCGGCTGCTTCCACAGATTCCACAGATGGGCGTATTCCAGGGTAACGTCGAAGCCCGTAGGCGTTCTGTTCAGGCTTTTGCCGTTAGCCGTAAGAATTTCGTTGCTGAGCCATGAATATCCGCATCCGGCGCTGATGCTGTTGGAAGGCAGGAGATGCTTCTCGTATTCAATCTGGTTTAATTCAGAAAGAGTACCGATAGTATTTCTTTCGGTATTACTTTCGGTGAAACCTTCGGCGTTTTTGGCAACTGCAGGCGAGAAACTCGTCAGGCTTACCCACAACAGTAGCGTCGCTGAGGCGCATGCTGCTAATTTTTCTACTGATTTTGAATTCATACGTTTTATCTGTTTATACGTTTATACTTAAAAAATAATAGTTAATATCCGGGCGCAAAGGTACAAAAAAAATACGGAAAACCATTTCAATGCGTTAAAGAATCCACTTCAATGCGTAAAAAAAAACAAATATTCGTTCTTCTATTGAGAACTTGCCGGGAAAATGATGAAAATGTAACGTTAAAAAAACTAACTCATAGTTTCCTTAAGGGAAAATCATAGTTTCCTTAACTGAACTCGTAGTTTCCTTAAGGGAACATATTGCTGGCTTTTCGGTCTTCGTTCTGCAGCATTCCTTGCCATCTATGATGACGCCCTCCGGTTATCAATGAAGACCAAAGCGAGGCATCTGTTATCCCTTCAGAGGAGCCAACAGAGAAGCTGTCAAAGAAGCTTTCAGAGAAACCAACAGCGCAGCAGGGTTAACAGAGTTAACAGTTAACAGCTGAAAATGTATACCCCCCCCAACATAAAAAGAAGTATATATATATTTAAATATAATAATGTACGCAAGAGGGGGTAGGGAAAAACGGCTGTTAACTGTTAACCCTGTTAACCCTCTATAAACTTTCAACTCTTAACTTTCAACTTTCAACTATCAACTTTTAACTAAAACTAAACTTTTTTGCAAGAATGCTTGGTGGTATCGATTTTAATCCGTACTTTTGCCTTCAACTTATCAACAACAAAGAATCGAGATTCTAAAGAATCAAGAAATCAAAGAATCATGAAATCAAAGAATCAAAAATAAAAAGAAGCAGATGAATAAACTGAAATTTCATATAGTAGGGCTTACCCATAGCGATGTGAAGAATCACGAGGTGGAGTACGCCAAGCAAGCACTGGGCAAAACCATCTGTCTGGTGCCCGACGACGATAATGTCTGCGACTTAATTGCCGTAAGAGCTTATGATGAAGACGATGTTGCCGTGGGATTCGTGGGAGCATTGGAATCGGAAGATGTGAGAGCTGCCATCATCGCATCGCATGATGTAAGCTTGCGAACCACCTGCGTGGGATGGGGCAGCAAGGGTGAGAACGACAAGTCGGGACTTTACCTGAAGGTGGAGGCCATGATAAGGGCAACCGATGAAGAGCTGGAGCAAGCACGAAGCAAGATGTATGATGATAGGGAGTATGACGACTGGCACTACACGGGTCCTATCCTTACCATCGATAAGCTGGCCCGATTTAGTGCCAGCACCCGAATGCTCGAAGATTTGATAGGGCACATCATCCGTATTCAGAATGCCCTCGAGGAGAACAGAAAGAATTCCCTCGAATCGAACCAAAAAGATGCGTTCGATGCGAACCAGAAGACTTCGTTCCAGGAACCATTGTCTTCTTCGGAGATAGAAGATCTCGAAAGTGAATTGGGCAATTTCCTGCAGGAAGCCAAGAAGCGTCTGCGTAAATTCCTGGAGAACCAGCGCAACGACTATTCCCGGGAAACCACCCAAGCACGAAACCGACTCCTCAAGAAGCTTGCCCTGGTGAAGGATGAGGAGGTGCGGAAATTCAGAGAAGAACTGCTCACGGAGATGGGCTTCATCACCAGTTCCTCTTATCGCGAGAAGGCGGCGCTATGCTTCTTCGTGGATACGCCCACAGAAATCCTCGCCCGCCAGACGGGCACCTACGACTATCGCGACCAGCTCGACCAGATAGGGCTGCAGCTGGAGGCATTCCCCTTTAATCTCTATCGCACGTTCAAGGCAGACCCCGTTGATTTTCTCCGTCAGGTGTTCTACAAGCGGGTGCCGAGACGCAAGATGCAGCAGCTGCTCTCGGGCATCATCCTGATGATCATGAACGGCAGGGTGAAGGATGTGAAGCAGTGGGGCAAGCACGGCAATGAGGAATCGTTGCTGGCGATGAAGACAGTGGGGAAGAAACCTGCGATTGGAGAGCATAAGGAGGAATTCAGGGAATTGGTGAAAAAGGCAGTCTTGAAGATTGCTGTTTATCAGAAGAGGGGATATTATGGCATGTTTCTTTCAAAAAAGGTCTATTGGTATCCTGTTTTCCGCCTGATGGGCGATTGGGAACTACTCCCATCCAATTCTCCTCAGTCGTTCTGTACTTTCTTGGAAGAGCTATTTGAAGGCAAAAAAATATCCGGTCCGAAAGCTCCTCTCTGCGGTAGGGATGATTTGAGGCAAGCAGGAGTCGCTCCCTTTTCTAACCATAAGGCATTGGAATGGAAATGTCTGCAGCAGGAAGAGCTTGTCAATACGCAGGAAGCAAAATTCAATCGTTATTGTGAGATTGTTGATATTTTTATGGGAATCTTGAGGGAAGAAGCCTTTAAGAAGGGTATTATGTTAGATGATTGGCTTAAGAAATAAGAGACGTTGGCGATGGATTGAAATCTGTTGCCAACGTTTTTTTTCTCTTCATTTCTTATTTTCTTGCTTCTTGTTTTCTTCTTCATTTCTCATGTTTTATACCTCTCTTTATCCCTTAATCTAAAAACTTTTATCCCTCTTCCCCCATATTTTTATACACCATCCGCTGGCAGAGGTATAATAATGGAGTTACTTTCTTTTTTATTACCTTTGCATCGCTTTTCAAAATGGAGAGCGGCAGTTTTGGAAACAATCTGCCTATTAACTTTCAAACAAAATAAAAAAAGAAAGAACTATGAAACAGTTATTATCTTTTGATGAATGCAAGCAGATGAGCCGTCGTCTCATCGCCATGAACCCTAACCGCAATGCGAACATGGGTAAGATTTCTACTTTCCTCCTCGATTACTACACCGAGCTTACCAAGCAGCCTTGGCTCTCTCAGCTCGTAGGACAGATTCGCGACCTTACCGCCAAGCAGGAGGAGATGAAGGCGGGAGAGGCCTACAAGCAGCTGGATAAGCAGGTGGGCTTCCTGAAGAAGCAGTTGCCGTTCCGCTCGCCTCACTACTTCCACTTCATCGACGACCATCGTGCCCAGAAGACCATCGACCCTGAGGCCTTTACCTTCCAGACCACCGTTGACATCGATAACCCGGAGGAGGTGGAGCCGGCGGTGAAGAATGCCCTGCTCCTGAACGGCATGTTTGATGACCCGCAGGAGAAGCTCTTCCGTGAGAAGATTTTCTCTGCCGATGACATCGGGCTTTGGAAGGGGAAAGTGCTTCACGTGGAACGTTCGGCACGCAACAAGGCCCACATCGACATCCGTATCCCGGTGGGAATGACCATCGCCGAGGCTCAGAGCGCTTTCTGCAAGCTCATCCATGCCACCGAAGACCCTAGCTGCGTTACCCCCGAGCGCATCATCTTCATCACCGATGCAACCAGCCAAATCTATACAGCCGACGACTGGTACAAACGCCTGGACGAGGAGGCCGTGGCAGAATATCGTGAGGCTTATAGAAAAAGAGGCTTGGCTATCGACGGCCGTCCGATGGATATTTCTTCTTCATCATCATCTTCTGCCGCTCCAACCGTAGATTTCCAACCCATCGAGAGCGAGGAGGAGAAAGCGAGAAAGGCAGCCAATGCTGCGCAGTATGAGCAAACCTACGATGGCGTTCCTTACGAGGAGATTACCAAGGCGCTGGTGGAGCTGATGGGCGGTGCTCCTGCCCATGGCAACCGCAACAACTTCATCTATCGTGAAGCCTGCCTGCTCAGATACATCTGCAACAGCGAGGCGGCTTGGATTAAGCAGGTAATCGAGATTTTCGGCGAAGACGAGGCGAAGGCGTTCGCCTCTGTAGAGAGCGCCTGCAAGGTGGCTCAGTCCTCGGAAATGCCTCAGCTCGTGAAGCAGGCGGTGGAGCTCGCCCGCAAGAACTATCTCGCCAAGCAGGCTACCGAGAAGGCGGGAATCTACGCCGATGTTCCTCCTCAGATGCCTGCCCGATTGCCTAAGCTCATCAAGCTGCTCACCAGCAAGGTGCCAGCCGATTTCAAGGCGGCTGTGGCGATGGCCGTGTTCCCTCCGCTTGCCGCTCATCTCAAGGGCGTAACCTTCCGTTACATCGACAATCAGGTGCACGAGGCGGCGATGATGAACCTGCTCGTAGCTCCGATGTCGTCTGGTAAATCGGCGGTAAACGGACCTATCGACAGCATCATCGAAGACCTGGTGCAGATGGATAAGGTGAACCGTCAGAAGGAGCAGGAATGGAAGGACGAGGTGAACACCATGGGCGACAACAAGAAGAAGCCGGTGCGCCCGGAAGACATCTGCATCCGCATCGTTTCGCCCGACCTTACCCGTGCTGCCTACATCCAGCGTCTCGACGACGTGCAGAAGGCTGGCGGCGCCTATCTCTACTGCAAGATGGACGAGGTGGACATGCTCAGGAAGTTCAACGACCCTAGCCAGCTGATCCGTCTCTGCTGGGACAACTCTGAAGATGGTCAGGAGCGTGTGGGCACCAAGAGCGTTACTGCCCGGGTGAAGACCCGTTTCAACTGGAATGCTTCCAGCACCATCGCCGTTACCCAGAAGTTCTTCTCGGTAAGAGAGGTGGCTGATGGCGCCGTGAGCCGCTTGTCGCTTGCCACCATCATCCGTCCCGATTTCGCTCCGCGTCCGGTGGTAGGCGAGTATGATGCCCTGTTCAAGGCGCAGTTGGCTCCTTACATTCATCATCTCAACGGCACCAGCGGTTTCAAGGATTGCAAGAAGGCGCGACTGCTCATCGAGCGACTGGAGAATGAGATTATGGAGACGGCTCAGCTGGCTTACAACAAGCCATACGCCGAGTTTGCCAAGCGTGGTTTGGCAAATGGTTTCCGCCGTGCGATGGTGCTTTATCTGGCTAACGGCGAGAAGTGGGAGAAGCCGATAGAGGATTTCATAGAGTGGAGCGTGAAGTATGATTTATGGTGCAAGATGCGTTTCTTCGGCAATCAGATGCAGGAGGCGATAGATGCCGACAGTCGTATGGTTTATCATGCTACGGGTGTGAGCAATCTTCTGCTCTATGTTCACGATACGTTTGATAAGGTGGAGATTCAGAGCGTGTGCCAGATTCACGGCACGAAGACGAAGCTTGCCATCTTGCTGTGCAACTGGAAGAAGCGTGGTTTCATCGTGAAGAACGAGGATGGCACCTTCTCGAAGACGGCTAAGTTCATAGGTAAGTATGGGCATTATGGAACTCCGGGAATGGCAGCGTAGAATAGATTAGGCACGGATCCGTGTAATCCGTGCCTGATTTCGTAACGAGAATGTAAAGGTACTTGACCTTTATCAAGAAATCGGGGGTTTCTGAAACTTTTCTTCTAAAACATTTGTGTGCGAACACAAAAGTTTGTATCTTTGCACCGGAATTAAGAAAGAAGGATAAAAGATTGTTAGTTCAGGTAACATAAAGTATTGGTTATAAGGAAGAAAGATTGTTAGAGTAAGGATAACGAAGGTATTAGATAGGATAAACGAAGGTATTAGATAAGGTGAAAGATTGGAGAAGCAGGGTAACGTTGAAAGATTGTTAATATAAAGGATAATGTTTAATTTAAAGTAAAGAAAGGAAAAGTTATGTTAGTATTAGGAATTGCATTCGCAGCAGTAGTAGCATTCGCTGCAACAGTTGGCGCAGCAAGCAACAAGCTCGCTTAAGTAATAAGCCAACGAGGTAAGGAACTTTAAGAAGTTCAGGTATTTAAAAGTAAAGAACATTAAAAGTTCAGAAACAGTAATTGAAACAAAGTAGGAAGCCAAATGGGCTTCCGGGATGTAGAAGGGGAGCCAATGGGGCTTTCCGGATGAGGAGCAGATGATGCTCCTTTTTTTGTTTTTATCAGTAAGCATTATCAGACAATACAGTACTGAACTTCTTTAACTTCTGAACTTGCCAATACAGTATATAAAAAGGTCTCTTTAAGGGTGGTCACATATTAAAAAAAGAAATCGGGTAGTTAACAGGTTAACAGTTAACAGCCCGATTTTCTTTGTTTTTATGATTTCTGAGAGATGATTTCGAATGCTCTTATATCGTTTGGCGTTTATAATTGTCAGATATATAGAGACTTCTGAATTTCTCTTTTATTTACCAAGATAAGGCTTCAGGATTCTAACCCAGTTCTGGTAGCCCTTTCCGAGCAGATGTAAGCCATCATTGCTGTAATCCGGGTTCATATCCTGGGTTCCAGGAGCTACGAACTCAGAAAAGAGGTCGATGTAGGTCAAGCTACGTCGGTTGGCAATGTCCTTGATCAGGGCATTGAGGGCAGGAACATCCTTCTTGCGTTTCATGTGGTCAACAAACATGTTGAACTTTGGGTTCAGCGGCAGAACGCTCTGCAGATAGAGTCGGGTAGAAGGAGATTCGTTCTTGATTCGCTCAGCAATCTCATCGATGTCCTTGGCGATGTCCTCGACGCTGCGGCCTCCGGCGAGGTCGTTAATGCCGATCAAGAGGAAGATCTTGGCTGGCTTGCCCTTGGTGATGACGTGGAGGCGGTCGAGCATGGTATCGGCTCTATCGCCGCTGATTCCTCGGTTCTTGACGTGTGGGTTGCCGAGCAGTTCCGCCCATTCACCTCCGTTGGTGATGCTGTTGCCCAGGAAGATGATGTCCTTCTTGCTGGTTGGGAGAACTTCAAAGAGCGTAGCTCTCTGATCAAAGAAAGTTGTGTGCTTCCGTCCTTGAGCCTGTAAGGTAGTGCAGGCGCAGAGGAGGCAGATTGATAACATGATTTTTTTCATCATAATGTATAAAAGTTAGTTATTAAAAATGTATTTTAAAGCTTCTGCCCTTTCAGAGCGTGTGGGGCATTGCCTTCTGTCTTTCAAGAACTACTTGAAAATCAGGGTGGTGAGCCTGTTTTTATCAAACAGTTCCTGAGCCACGGCTTGAATCTGGGCGGCGGTAATCTCATCCACCTGCTCGTAGA
>ERZ1034920.2132-NODE-2132-length-11619-cov-5.526721_pt1 | contig 11619 bp, 9 predicted proteins | sample MGYA00520688_ERZ1034920 | MGnify/ENA primary metagenome ERZ1034920 (study PRJEB33766, sample SAMN09781785) | gut metagenome | biome: gut microbiome | host: Homo sapiens | place: Madagascar | study: EMG produced TPA metagenomics assembly of the PRJNA485056 data...
TCCGCCGTGCGCGCCGACGAGCCGACGCTCGCCGACCTCGACGCCATGCTCGCCTACGGATTCGGGGAAGGGGCGTCGTTCGCCGAGGTGCGCGAGTAGCGCCTTCTGCGGTGCGACGATGTTCTTTTGGCAAGGGCTGCGTCGCGCGATGCTGCGGAAAGCGCTCGTGCTATGATGCAAGGGCTTTTCGCGCCGTGCAGCCGAGGCGGCATGGCGTATGACGACGAGAAAGAGGAGCAAAGCTCATGGATATGAAGAAAATGATGAAGCAGGCGCAGAAGATGCAGCGCGAGGCTGCGCTTGCGCAGGAGGAGATCGCCCAGATGGAGTTCGAGGCCACGGCGGGCGGCGGCATGGTCAAGGCCACGGCGGGCGGCGACATGACGCTCAAGTCGGTCTCCATTGATCCTGCGGCGGTTGACCCCGAGGACGTCGAGATGCTCGAGGACATGGTCGTCGCTGCGGTCAACGAGGCGCTGCGTTCCGCGACCGAGGCGTCGAACGCCCGCATGAGCGCTGTCATGGGCGGCATGAAGATCCCGGGCCTCATGTAGCGTACGCGGGATGCAAGCTGCTCCATCGATACAGAAGCTGCTCGACGAGCTTGAGCGGCTTCCTGGCGTCGGGCCCAAGTCGGCCCAGCGCATGGCGTATTTCATTCTCAATTCTGACAAGGCGACGGCGCTGCGTCTCGCCGAGGCGATCATCGAGGTGAAGGAGACGGTGCATTTCTGCAGCCGTTGCTTCAACTACGCCGAGTCCGATCTGTGCGAGATCTGCGCAAGCCCGAAGCGCGACGGCAGCGTGATCTGCGTGGTGAGCGAGCCGCGCGACATTCCGCCGATCGAGCGCACTGCGGTGTTCTCGGGCGTATACCACGTGCTCGGCGGCGCTCTGTCCCCCATGGAGGGCGTCGGCCCCGATGATCTGCGCATTTCCGAGCTGCTTGCGCGCCTCGCTTCCGAAGACGTTGAGGAGGTGGTGCTCGCCACCAACCCCAATATCGAGGGTGAGACGACGGCGGCTTATCTGGCGCGTCTCATCAAGCCGCTCGGCATCAAGGTGACGCGCCCTGCAAGCGGTTTGCCCGTGGGCGGCGATCTTGAGTTTGCCGACGAGGTGACGCTCGGGCGCGCGCTTGAGATGCGGCGCACGCTGTAGGTTTGCTGCGAGCGAGACGGAGGGCCCGTCGGACGTGCGTCTGGCGGGCTCTTTTCGCGTGCTGGTGCAGTTTGCGGGGTGCGGTGCGCCCCTGTTCGCTGCGGGGTGCGCTTGTTGCGGAACGGCGCTCGCGGCGCGCCGCGGGGTAGCGCGCGTGCCATTTGCGGTGGGGTGCGCTTGTCGCGAGACAGTGCGCATGGTGCGTCGTTTGCAGCGGGGCGCTGTGCTGTTTGCGACGAGGGGCGAGCTTGAGATCATGTTCGTCGTAGAAAAGCCAAGAGCCGTGACCTGCTGCGCAGATCACGGCTCTTGTAAGACAAAGGATCCTGTCCCCTCCAAAAACAGAACCTTCATCTTGGTGAAGCCTGGATGCTTCTCGTAAATCGCATGACAGTATATCATCCCGTTTGCAAAAACGCGACAATTATTTGCGACTGCGTTCGGGTCGTGTAAACGTTCGGGTCATATAAGCGCTCAGGTTGCGCAAACATCCAGGTCGCACAAACGGAAATTCTGCCATTTTGCGGCAAAATTGACGAATGTTGGTCGTTTTCGCAGGGTTTTTCCGCAGAGGTGTTTTGGCGCTCTATCAGCTCTTCTTAAATCGCCTGATAGATATTATGCCTATATGAGAATAAATATACGCGATGCGCGAGAAATCGTTCAAATGGTGCCTTTCGGGGCTCGCAGGCGGCAAACAAACGACTTTTTTGCCGCAAAATGGCAAAACTGCCGTTTGTTGGAATGCCGCGCGCGACGCAGAAAGCGCGCATGGCGCACCCATCGTGTGAAGCGTGCCAGGTGGAGCGCGGAATGCGCCCATGGCATCCTCATCGCTTGAAGCATGCCGAGCGGGGCGCAGAATGCGCGTACAGCGCGCTCGCCACGTGAAGCGTGCCGTGTGTAGTGCGTGCGTGTAGCAGGGCGGAGCGTGCGCTGCGGAAGGTGCCGCAATGCCCGCGTCGTGCAAAGCTGCTTCGAAGTGTAGTGTTATACTCGCCTACGGCAAAAGAAGAGGGGCGTCTGGCTTGCGCTCGTGCAGGTCGTCTGCGCGAAGGCGGTGCGCTTTCGAGGGGGCGATCGCGAAGCGACGGGGCGGCTTTCGCCCAGCGCGCACACCACGGCGCCGACGGAAACAGAGTTGAGGACTCATGGTTAACATCCCGAGCCCGGCGATCTCGATCGTGGGACGCCACAATTCCGGCAAAACGACGCTCATCGAGCAGGTCATCAAGGAACTCGTTGCCCGCGGCCATGACGTCGGGTCGATCAAGCATCACTCCCATGTGGGATTCGACATCGACTATCCCGGCAAAGACTCCTACCGTCACCGCGCGGCTGGCGCGTCGGAGGTGGTCATCGCCGCACCCGACATGCTCGCACGTGTGAAGATGCTCCAGGAGGAAGTGGAGTGCAACAGCATCGTGCGCTCGATGCCTGGGCACGACATCATTGTGGTCGAGGGGTATCGCAAGAGCGGTCTGCCCACGATTGAGATCATGCGCTCGGGCAATCCCGCCGACGTGAGCGTCGCGCAGGTGTTCGTCGAGGGTGCGCGCTCGGGCGCGTCGCTCGGAACCGACTTCACCCAGATCGCGCGCGGTGTGGCCGAGGAGCACAAGGCCGACCTCAAGCACAAGATGCCCACGTCCGATACGGTCGCCATCGTGACCGACATCCCCGAGGCGCGCGATGCTGCGGCGTTGTACAACATTCCCGCCTTCGACCTCAACAACACGGGGGATCTCGTCGACTTCCTTGAGGATCACTACGTGCGCCCGCGCGTCACCGTGGTCATCCAGGCGGGCGGCGAGAGCCGTCGCATGGGTCGCTCGAAGGCGACGGTGCCCTTCGACGGCCGTCCGCTCATCTGCCGCCTGGTGGAGCGCCTCGCTCCTGCGGCCGACGAGCTTATCATCACCACCAACGAGGCGGAGAACCTCGGCTTTCTCGCCGAGCAGTACCCCGACCTCGACATCAAACTTGTTTCCGACGCGTTCGACTTCCGCGGTGCGCTGCCGGGTCTGTTCACGGCGCTGCAGGCGGCGAGCAACCCGTTCGTGGCCGTGGTCGCCTGCGACATGGTGTTCGCAAGCGCGAGCCTCGTGGTGGCCGAGTCCATCGCGATGGCCGAGACCGACGCCGACGTGGTGGTGCCCGTGAACCAGCACGGCTACGAGCCCTTCCACGCGATGTACCGTCGCTCGGGGTGCCTCGGTGCCGTGCGCCGCGCGCTCGACCGCGGCGAGAAGCGCGCCCAGTCGTTCTTCGATGACGACGAGGTGACGGTGCTCGAATTCGCGCAGGAGCGCGTGCTTGAGGTGGAGCCGCGCGGCGGCTGCTTCATCAACGCGAACACGCCTGACGAGCTCAAGCGCCTTCAAGACGCGTACCTGGGGGAATAGATGCCCACGGTCAACGACATCATGGAGATGGCCGAGCTGCTGAGAAGCCGCTCGGTCGTAGCCGTCGAGGATCATTGCGTGGCGGTGCGCAACCGCAACGCCAAGTGCCGCAAATGCGTCGACGTGTGCATGGCGGGCGCGATCGAGGTGGCGCTGAACAAGCTAACGGTCGACGCAGGCGTATGCGTGGGCTGCGGCGCGTGCGTTGCGGCGTGTCCCACGGAGGCGCTCGTCTCGCTCGACCCCATGCAGGAGGACCTTGCGGTTGCCATCTCCGCCGCCATCAAACAGACGGGTGGCATGGCGGTGTTCGCCTGCGCGCGCATGGCGGCGCGTCAGGTGGGCGATCCCGAGAAGTACGCAACGGTGCCGTGCCTCGGGCGCATCGACGAGGAGACGCTCGTGGCGATCGCCTCGCACGGCGTTGACGACATCATGCTCGTCGACGGCACGTGTTCCACCTGCAAGTACCACGCGGTGTCGCCGTGCATCGATACGGCGGTTGAGACGGCGATTGCCCTCCTCGAGGCGATGGGCTCCGACGCGATGGTCATGCGCAGCAGCGCATTCCCTCCCGAGGTGGAGGCGCGCGACGAGCGCAGTGTGGTGGGCGCGTCGCGGCGCAGGTTCTTCTCGAGCGCGGGAGGATACGCGCGCAACGTGGCGATGACGGCGGCCGAGAAAGCCGTCGCGGACGCGCTGCACCAGAACCAGCAGAAGAAGCTGCTCACGCTGCGCGAGCGTTTGGGCGCAGGCAAGAGCGGCAAGCTGCCCACGTTCGAGGCGGAGCGCAACATGCGTCTGCTCGACGACATGAGCCGCATCGGCGAGGAGACGGGCGCGCTTGCGGCGCTTCTCGAGGAGGCAGATGCCGTGCGCGATGCGGAAGGTGCCGCAAACGCGCCCGCTGTGGCAGACGGGGCGGATGCGTCCGCTGCGAACGGTGAGGCCGCCGCGCCTGCGATGATCGACACGCGCCTGTTTGGTTCGCTTTCGATCGACGCGAGCTCGTGCTCGGGTTGCGGCATGTGCGTGATGTTCTGCCCCACCGAGGCGCTCAAGTACTCGACCCTTGAAGAGCCCGAAAACGAAGAGGCGCGCTACCTTGAATTCCAGGCGGCCGACTGCACGCAGTGCCGCATGTGCGTCGACGTGTGCCTGCGCCGCTGCGTCGAGCTGTCGTCGGAGGTGAACGTGGCCGAGCTGTTCGATTTCGAGCCGCGCCTTATCGAGATTCCGAAGCCGCCGAAGGCCGCGAGCATCCTGGCACGCCGTCACGGGCGCGAGAAGAAATAGCGGCGACCTGTTGGGGCGGCCAGCCGTACGACAGCCCCGCCCGCTCGGGTTCGCTGACACGAAAAGCGCCCCGCAGGAGTGAACCCGCGGGGCGCTTTCACATGCGGCTGGGGGTGTGCTTACAGCGTGTCGGTGTCGAGCACGATGGTGAAGGGGCCGTCGTTGACGAGCGACACCTTCATGTGCGCGCCGAACGACCCGCACGCGACATCACCAACGTCGGTGCGTGCGAGGCTGCAGAAGTGCTCGTAGAGGCGGTTGGCCTCGTCGGGCGCGCCTGCGTCGGTGAACGAAGGGCGGTTGCCCTTCTTGCAGCTCGCGTACAGCGTGAATTGCGACACCACCATCACGCTGCCGCCCGCCTCGGCGAGTGCGCAGTTGGTTTTGCCGTTTGCGTCTTCGAAGATGCGCAGCTTCGCGATCTTGCGCCAGAGTTTGTCGGCTTCGGCCTCGGTGTCGGCGTGCCCTACGCCGAGCAGGATGAGATATCCCGCCCCGATAGCGCTGATCTCCGCACCGTCGACGGTGACGCGCGCCTCCGCGACGCGCTGGACGACCGCTCTCATTGCGCTACCAGCTCAGCTTGCGCACGACGCTGATTGCGGGATCGACGAGTGGCTCGAACGCCTCGACGTCTTCCTTGGTGCCCACGGCCGACCCGTAGTGCGTCGGCACGACGATGTGCGGCTTGATGACGTTGGCGAACGCAGCGGCCTGGGCGGGGTCCATGGTGAAGGTGCCGCCGATGGGGACGAGGGCGACGTCGCAGCGCACCTGGACGGTGTCGTCGTTTCGGTCGGTGTCGCCGGCGACGTAGTAGCGCACGCCGTCGATCGTGATCACGTAGCCGATCCAGCGGTTCTCCTGCGGGTGGAAGCCGAGGCGCTCGGGTTCCACGTTGTAGGCGGGCACGGCTTCGATCTGCATGCCGCCGAGCGTGATCGTGTCGCCAGGGGCCATGCCGTGCGGCGCTGCGCCGAGCGCCTCGCACACTTCGGCTTCGGCCGAGGCGGGGCATACGACGACAGTGCTTTCGTTCATGACCTTCGCAGCGTCCTCGGGGGAGAGGTGGTCGTAGTGCGTGTGCGTGATGAGCACGTAGTCGGCGTCGTGCGGCGCGTCGGTCAGCTCGAAGGGGTCGAAGTAGACGGCGGTGCCGTTCTCCGCTTCGATGCGGATGGCGCTGTGCGCGAGCACCTGCACGTTGTCGAGTGTTGCGTTGAGGGTCATGAGCTCCTCCTTCTGCCGGGGCCGCGCTCTGGGGCGCGGCGCTTTGTTGCGTCGTCGGTACGGTTGCCAGTATAGTTGGAACGCGCGCGGCACGAGGCGCGCGCAGGCGTTTGTCGGAAAGAGGATGCGGAACATGGGAAACGAGAGCGCGCGGCGCCATGCGGGCGGCGGAGGTGCCGCAGGGCGCGGTGGACGTCGCGGCGGATCGCACGGCGGCGAGGGTCGCAAGAAGACTGCGCGGCGTGCGGGTGGCCGCGGTACGTCGCACGACGATGCGCGGGCGCGGACGCCGCGTCAGAAGCGCCACGTGGATCCCGCGGTCGCCTACGCCGAGCTGAGGGAGCTGCTTGCGGCTCAGTACGACGATGCTGCGCTGGGCGCGATCGAGGAGGGTTTCGCGGCGGCGCGCCCCGTGACGCTGCGCGCCAACGCGCTCAAGGCGTCGGCTGCGGACGTTGCCGCGGCGCTTGATGCGGCGGACATCGCGTGGCGGGCCGTGCCGTGGTCGGCCGACGCGTTTGTGGTCGACGGCGCCCGCGAGGACGCGGTGCGCGCGCTCGCGTTGTACGAGGAGGGCGGAATCTACCTGCAGAGCCTCTCGTCGATGGTGCCGCCGCTCGTGCTCGATCCGCAGCCAGGCGAGGCGATACTCGACATGGCGGCCGCTCCCGGCGGCAAGACGACCCAGATGGCGGCGCTCTCGGGCGGCCGCGCGCAGATCACCGCCTGCGAGCGCAGTGCGCCGCGTGCCGAGCGCTTGCGCTTCAACCTCGATCGCCAGGGTGCGGGTCGCGTGAGCGTGCTCGTGCAGGATGCGCGCCGCCTCGATTCTTTCTTCCGCTTCGACAAGATTCTGCTCGATGCGCCCTGCAGCGGCAGCGGCACGGTGACGCGGGGCGAGGACGGCGCATGGCGCACGGGTTTCTCGCGCGAGCTGCTTGCAAACTGCGTGCGCACCCAGCGCGGCTTGCTCGACAAGGCGGTCGAGCTGCTGCCCGTAGGCGGCGAGCTCGTGTACTCCACGTGCTCGATTCTCGCGCAGGAGAACGAAGAGCAGGTCGCGCGCATGCTCGCGCGCGGCGACATGAAGCTGGAGCCCCTCGATCCTGCGTCCTTCACGGGCATGCCGCTTTTGCCTTGCGGCGTTGAGGGCGCGCTCTGCATTCGTCCGAGCGAGCTGTACGAGGGCTTCTTCGTAGCGCGGCTACAGAAGACGAGGTAGGGCGTCGCTGGGTGCTGGGTGCCGGACACCGAGCGTCGGGTGTTGGGCGCTGGGCGCTGGCACGCCAGCTGGCGGCGCGGCTTGTCGGCGGCGGCGATCCGTTCGCTGTGCCGTGCGTTATCCGAACACCTCGCGCATGGTGAAGGCGATGAACTGATCGACGGGCAAGGGGTCGTCCTCGTTGAGCCATGCACCGATGATCGCGACAAGTCCGGCGAGGTAGCATTCCTTCACGAGGCGCTCCTCCTGCGGGCTGAACGACCGCCCTTTGAGAGCGTTCTGCTTCACGAACGGCCAGGTGAGCTCCTTGAAGCGCGTCTTGAAGAGCGGGTCGCCGTTGTCGCCGAGCAACACGCGCAGGTAGTGCCCGTAGGTTTGCACGGCGGGGGCGAGGGAGTCCATCATGCTCGAGAGGTCGGGCTCGCGGCCCGATGCGATGATGTCGGCCGCCATCGCGCCGATCACCTCGAGCAGCTTGCGCTCGATGTCCTCGCGTAGGTCGTACACGTCTTTGAAGTAGAGGTAGAACGTGCCGCGGTTATAGCCGGCGATGTCGGTGATCTGCTTGATCGAGATCTTTTCGATGGGTTCGTGCTCGTAGAGCGACCAGAACGCGCGCCGCAGCTTGGTTTTGGTCAGCTCGGTCACCTCGGGCTGTTTGTTCACCATGGTTTACTCCCCTTCATTCTGAATGAATTGATTCTATCTGGAACCGTTTCTCGCGGAATGGTTTCGCACGAAACGGTTCCGCTCGAGTGGGTTTTTCGGTTCAGCGGACCGTGCTGCAAGAACGGTCCGCGCAGGCGGGCATCTGCAGGGCGCCTTCGTGTGGGTAACCGCCCGCTGGATGTCTCTGCGCGGGTTGACGCGCGCGGAATGGTCTCGGCTTCGCACGGAAAGGCGCACCGCCGCTCTGCGCCGAGCGTTCCCGCGCGGGCGGTCGTGCGGCTGCTCTGCTTTCGGAATGTTTCACGTGAAACATTTGTTCTCATTTCAACTCGGCGTGCCAGCGGGGGAGAGGCTACGCGCTGGCAGGTGAGGGCTGCACGCTCGGCATCTTCGCGCGGGTGGTCGCCCGCTGACGTCCTCGCTTGGGAGGGTGCCCGCTGGGCGCCTCCGCGTGGGTGCAGCGATTGCTGTGCGATGGGTCGGTCCAGGCTGGGCGTTTCCTCGCGGTCAGCTGCCCGCTGCGCGCCTCATGCGGATTGGCGTTCGGGGCCTGCGTTTGCGGAGGTCGTTGGCGGCATTTACTCAACAGTTCGCGGGCAACTGTGCATTGATGCCCGCCTCCTGCGCGCCCTATACTGGCATTATTACACAACAGGTTGTTCAGTGATCTTCGATCGCTTAAACGGGCTTGGGAAGGCACCGGCCATGGCATACGTTTCTTTCAACGACGTGACGCGCCGTTACGGCGAAGGCGAGGCGGCGGTGTACGCGCTTGCGGGCGCTACCTTCGAGGTTGAGCAGGGCGAGCTCACGGTGATCCTCGGTGCGTCGGGCGCAGGCAAGACCACGGCCCTCAACATCCTCGGCGGCATGGACGCGCCCACGTCGGGCGAGGTGGTGGTGGCGGGCCGCCACATCGAGCGGCTTTCCGCCGACGAGCTCGTGGAGTACCGCCGCTCCGACATCGGGTTCGTGTTCCAGTTCTACAACCTCGTGCCCAACCTGACGGCGCTCGAGAACGTAGAGCTTGCCAGCCAGATCTGCCCCGATTCGCTCGATCCTGCCGAGACGCTCGAACGCGTGGGGCTGGCGGGCAGGCTCGACAACTTCCCCGCGCAGCTTTCAGGCGGCGAGCAGCAGCGCGTCGCCATCGCGCGCGCCCTTGCGAAGAACCCGAAGCTTTTGCTGTGCGACGAGCCGACCGGCGCACTCGACTACGCCACGGGCAAGCAGATCCTCAAACTGCTGCAGGACACGTGTCGCGCGGGCGGCATGACCGTGCTCATCGTGACGCACAATTCGGCGCTCGCGCCCATGGCCGATCGCGTGGTGCGTTTCAAGAGCGGCAAGGTGATCGAGCAGGTGCGCAACGAGCATCCCACGCCGGTCGAAGAGATCGAATGGTGAGGTGAGCGCCGTGCGTTCCGCCTACGGGAAAGACATTCTCCGCACGATCCGCGGCAACCTGAAGCGGTTCGTCGCCATCGTGGTCATCACCATTCTGGGTGCCTGCATGTTCTCGGGGCTCAAGGCGTCGTGCGACGATCTGCGCATTTCCGCCGATGAGTTCTTCGACAACCAGCGTTTGTTCGACATGCGCGTCATGTCGACGCTCGGCCTGACCGACGAGGATGTGGCGGCGCTTGACGACGTAGAGGGCGTCGCGCTCGCCGAAGGCGGGTATGCGGAAACGGTATACACCGACGCGGCGGGGTCGCGTGCGAGTGCCGACATGAAGGCGCTCTCCGACGACGGTCTCAACGCTCCGTATGTAGTCGAGGGCGCGCTGCCCGACGCTGCGGGCGAAGTGGCGGTGACGAGCCAGTACCTCGCCGATACGGGCAAGGCGATCGGCGATACGCTCGAGATCGAGGCGGCGGAAAACGCCGATGAAGCGGTGTTCGACCGTCGCGCTTACCGCATCACGGGCGCGGTGATCGATCCGATGGAGACGAACAACCCCGACGGCAGCATGGGCTTCCGTTCGGCTTCGTCGTCGGACTACTCGTTTTTCGTGACGGAATCGAACGTTTCGAGCACGGCGTACACAGTGGTGTACCTGCGCATCGACGGCGCCGAGGCGATGCAGTGCTACGAGGCGTCCTACAAGGAGGCGGTTGAAGCGACGGTCGACCGCGTCGATGCGATCCGCGCCGATCGCGAGCAGGCACGCACCGATGAGGTGCGCGGCGATGCGCTCGCGCAGGTGGAAGATGCGGAAGCTGAGGCGCAGGAGGGTTTCGATGACGCCGAGGCGCAGCTCGCCGACGCGCAGGACGAGATCGACGCAGGCCGTGCCGAGATTGCTGACGGCCAGGCTGAGATCGACGCGAACCGCGCCACGATCGAAAGCGGTCAGGCCGAGATCGACGCCAGCAGACAGCAACTCGCAGACGGCCAAGCGCGGCTCGACGCGGGCCGCGAGGGGCTCGAGGCGGGCCGGTCTGAGCTCGAAGAGCAGCAAGCTGCTTTTGACGAGGCTCTCCCTGGGGCTCAGGCGGCAATCGACGAAGGTAAGCAGCAGATAGAAGCTGCTGTTCAGATGGCTCGCCAGCAGGCAGCAGCGCAAATTGATGAGAAAAAAGATCAGATCATCGCCGCACTTGTGGCAAGCGGGAAAACGGAAGAGCAAGCGCTCGCTGTTTTTGAGCGGCAGCGCATTGCGGCAATGGATGCGGCTGAGACGGCAGCTCGAGAAAGTGATGAGCTTAAGGACGCGGAAGAGCAGATTGCCGCTGTCGAGCGGCAGCTGGCTGACGGAGCCGCTGCTCTTCAGCAGGGGTGGAGCGAGCTTGCCGCTGGCGAAGCCGAGCTCGACGCCCGTCAGCAGCAGATCGACGACGGTTGGGCGCAGCTCGAGGCTGCCCAGCAAGAGCTCGACAGCGGGCGCGCTCAGCTTGAATCGGGGCAGCAGGAGCTCAACGACGGCCTCGCCGAGCTGGAATCCGGCCAGGCCGAGCTCGACGAGCAGCGCGCCGACTACGAGGAACAGAAAGCCGACGCCCTCGCTGAGATCGCCGACGCACGCGCCGAGATCGACGACATCGAGGACGCGCGCTGGTACATCCAGGACCGCATGTCGCTGTCGGGCTACAGCTCCATCGCGAGCGACGCCGACTCCATCGAAGCACTCGGCACGGCGTTCCCCATCATCTTCCTTGTAGTGGCCATCCTCGTGAGCCTTACCGCCATCACGCGCATGGTGGAGGAGGAGCGCAGCCTCGTGGGCACCTACAAGGCGCTCGGCTACAGCAGGGCCCAGATCTACGCGAAGTATCTCGTGTACGCGCTGCTCGCCTGCGTGCTCGGCGGCGTGCTCGGCGATGTGTGCGGGTTCGTGGTGCTGCCCGCCTTCATCTTCACCGTGTTCGACGTCATGTACGTTCTGCCGTTCTATCACCTACAGTTTGATCCGCTCATGGGCGCGGGCGGCATCTTGCTGTTCGCAGTGGCCATCGGTGGGGCGGTGTTCATCGTGTGCCGCGGCGAGGTGAAGCAGGCGCCGGCGACGCTCATGCGCCCGAAGGCGCCCAGGTTCGGCTCGCGCATCTTCCTCGAACATATCAAGCCGCTCTGGCGGCGGCTGTCGTTCCTCAACAAAGTGACGGCGCGCAACCTGTTCCGCTACAAGAAGCG
>ERZ1034920.2133-NODE-2133-length-11618-cov-21.814149_pt1 | contig 11618 bp, 25 predicted proteins | sample MGYA00520688_ERZ1034920 | MGnify/ENA primary metagenome ERZ1034920 (study PRJEB33766, sample SAMN09781785) | gut metagenome | biome: gut microbiome | host: Homo sapiens | place: Madagascar | study: EMG produced TPA metagenomics assembly of the PRJNA485056 data...
AGGGGGAAAGGGGACAAAAATTTGAAAGCCATTTCCGAAAGTGATAGTCGAAGCGCTTTTTCGTCTCACTCATCTTGATTTCGCTTCAATCAGCCCTGCGATTAGACGAATAGTCGCTATCATCTGCCCATCTGGCTGCTATCATCGCTGGAAAGGCGTGTAAGAGCCTGTCTGCCGCGTTTTTCTGCTTGACCCGATAACTTTCACGTCTAACCCCGAAAAGCCGTTCTCCACGCTTCTACATCGGTCTGATTGCATAGTCTAGTTCAAAATATACCATCAGCATCAACGGAGAGCCGTCTACGAGCGTCTGTGTCGCGTTTTTGAGATTAAGTCGATAAAGTTATCGTCTAGCACCTAAAACGCCTTAAAACAGGTTTTCTCGCGGTGTTTGAGTGAAACAAGAAAAAAGCCATCCTGTCATACGTTGACAGAACAGCTCTTGACGATTCGTTGTATTGCGCTCATTCTTCAACCAGAGTGATTTTCGGAAGTTGGTCAACAGGTGTTCTCATAACCCATTGAAATGTCTCCCAAAGCCCATCATACGTCTGGAAGATGTTTGCATGGTGTCTTTCATCGCCCCGATGAACCCCGATAAAAAGTCTTACGGCAAAATCAGCTTCATTGCGTTGCAGGCCGATGGACATTAACAGTTTTTTGTATCGATTCTGCGTCATCTTTTTGTTCTCCTTTCAGTCCATCCAAGTATACTCTTGGAACCGTTGAATCTGCTTGTTAAACGTGATTGGAAGGTCGCCTATCTCACCTTCCTTGTTCTTGCTTAGCCGGAACAGGTACTTGTCTGGGTTATCGCCAGACAGAAGGATGATTGCATCTGCGTCCTGTTCAATCTGTCCGCTCTCTCGCAAGTCGGAGTTAGTAGGCGTTGCTCCGGGCTTGGATGGGTTTCGATTAAGCTGTGCCAGCGCCACCACGACAATGCCTGTGGTCTGCGCCAGCTCGTGTAAGGCAATGGATATGGCTGTAATGGCGGCATATCTGTCTTTTGCGCCCGTTTCGTGGATGAGTTGAAGATAGTCTACGAAGATGACCTGAGCCTTTTTACGGAGAGCCTGAGCCTTCATCCACGCCACGTTCTTTCCGGCAGCGGAGCGGATATATAGAGGCATCTTTATGTTCTTTGCCTGTCCGTCAATCTCATTCAAGCTGACCGCCTTATTTTTCACCGTGTCCAGAGGGCAGTATATTTGATTGGCCATCAGACGTGCGCCCAGCTTGCGTTTGCTTGTTTCTAAGCTGAAATAGTACACGGTGTAGTCCTGCTTTGCCATGCTTGCTGCTATTTGCAGAGACAGGGCTGTTTTACCCGCAGACGGTCTGCCGCCGATGATGATAAAATCACCCGGTGAGATGTGCAGCGCTTCATCCAGACGCTCTAGTCCTGTCTTGATGTACACAGGCTTCTCGTCCATGTGAAGCACATAGTCGTTCAGCACATCCTCGTATGTCCACGCATCTTCTTCCTCAGCTTTCAGGCTCATTGCTTCGCCCATCTGCTGGTAAATGTCTGATAGATCAGAATAGTCGGTAAGCTCGCTGGTCATCTGAAATGCCAGACCTTGCACACGAGTGAGTGCAGCTTGTTCTCTGATAAGCTGTGTCCAACGCTGCATCTGCTCCCTGTCAATTCGCACACACTCTGATTCACAGGTTTGTACACACGCCAAGAGCGTCTGCGCTACGTCTGGATGCTGCGTGTTTATCTCGACTATATCTATCTTACCCCTAGCCGTCCAATAGCCCTGAACAGCTGCAAAAGCGTCTCTCAGCTCAGGTTTGAACAAGTCAAGTTCAAGGTCTGGTATGATTTCATCCACAACGCCCGGCTTGCAGAGCATCAGCGCACCGATAAATACCGTTTGAACGTCCATTGTCATAGTCTAGGAAACTCCATCTCCGTACTTTGCTCGTACTGGTCATCCTGTTTCAATGCGTAAATGTCCTGCCACCCGGCATAGATGCTCTGGTCGAGAATGGCTTTCCAATCATGCCGATCAAACTTTTCCAGCTTGTTGCAGAGCATCTGTTTCGCCCGGTCTGTCATAGGCTTTTTGATTCTTGTACGCATCTGCGAAAACTCTCGCAGGGATTCCAGCAGGGCTTTATCGCCATGAGCAAAGTCGGAGAAGATGTCAGGTTTCTTCTTGACCGTGCTTTCCGGCAAGGCCTTGACGTTCATTTGATTGTCAGTTGATACAATGGGTTCATTGTCATCTGACTTTGAACTCATAGATGAGCTGACCTTCATCTCATTTATGACATGAGGATGAGCTGACTTTCGTGTAGACCATCCTTTTGACGCAATATCGCTCCTTTTTGATTCTTCATCGAGCAGATGTTTAATCAAAATGAAACAAGATTCTGCTTTTTTTGAGTTCAAAGTTGCGTCTTTTTCTTCAAAAACGTATGCACAGATTGCATCGTAGAGTTCCAATTTCTCTTTGCTTTTCAGCGTGGAGATGGCTTCAAAGTAGTATCGTTGGAATGTAAAACTGTCTCGTTTTTTGTCCATGCTCAGTCCTCTTTGTAACGTTTGTTCCACGCTTCGACAGCATCCTCTGCCGTGTCAAACAGTGCGCCACCCATGCTTTGATTGTCGCCGTCTGTGCAAAGGATACATTTTCCCCATCCTTCGTGATGCAAGTCATAGGAAAGCCCGCTCCACGGGTCTTTTTCGTATTCGCACCCTAAGCGACCATGAAAGTTTCCCTCATCATCGCACACGCCAATGTAAACTGCGTTCTTTCCGCAGAACGGACATCTCTTGAGTTCTTCCATCTTTAATCCTCCTCAAAACAAGCACTTATCGTCAGATTCACGCATCCAGCCTTCGCCCGGAATGTTGACTATCTCATAATACTGCCGTGCAACGTAGATTGTTTTCTGCCCGTCCTCAGCAATCAGACCGACAATTAGATAGTTGCCAGCAGCCATAAAGAACCAAGGGTTGCTCTTGTATGTCTCGCCCTTCATCCAGTTCTTCATTCTGTTCACGGCTTTTTCAATGTCCTTGTCGGGGCAGTCCGGGTTGTCGTATGCAAAGAAATCATCAGGAAATTTAAGTTTTTTCACTTTCTAAACCCTTCTCTCGTTCTCATGATTCGCTTGAAAACTTCATGCAGCCTTTCACCTTTACGGTATACAGGTCGATTGTGCCTCTGCTTGATGTGACCGCACTGCGTTTCAGACTGTCTGATAGCATTTGCAAGCTGTTCAATCGATGCAGCGCATTGGTTCATTGCTTCTGTTAGTGCTTCAAATCCATCCATATTCAGTCCTCCTCTGGTGCTTCTGGCGCATAAGCCCAGTGTGTTACGGCGTACCAATCGCTGTGTTCCAGTGGGTCGTTAAACTCGTCTCTCCACGCCTTTTTGCCGAACGCTGGCGCATAGAAGCCAAGTCTCATGTACCGCTCATAGTCGTTTTCGTTTTGGTAAATGTGTTTTACCATCAAAATCAGCATCGGAGCATCTGATGGAGGCAACTCATCCCGCACGGAATGCCACACATACTTGTCCATACTTATTACCTCATACCATCGGAAACGCCATCCAATGTGTCACCGTCACATCTTTCGGCAGTCTCTCGCCTATCTCATCCCAGAACTGACCGTCTGCATAACAGCCAAGAACGTACGCTGTCGGCGAGAATCCTTGCAACATTTTTCCATCTTTATCACGCCACGTTGTCTTAGTCGCAAGCAACAAAGGCTGCGTCCGCTCTCGTGGCTGTTCGCTTGCTGGATGCCAAAGTGTGTTAACCATTATCCGATACCCCGCTTACGGATTGTAGGTGAGAACGAAGTTTTGTAACTGCTGCGGCAAGATGTTGATTTCGTAATGATACTTGTCCACGTCAGAACCGCTCAAATCCTCCACAATGTACATTGTGTACTCGTTAAGATAGATGTAATGCTTTTTGTATGTGCCATCGGGCAATTCAATAGTCACCACAAGTTCATTGTTGCTGTTATTGGAAATGTCCATGTTCCCGATTATTTCAAGCATCGGCGTATCAGTTCTTGCATTAACAACAGACAATCTGCGAGTGACGTTGAAATTCTTTGCCTGCTGCGAAATATTGTGATTCACACGAGATGCTTCTGTGCATCCGCACAATGCGATAGATGCCGCCAATGCTACAGATAAAATTGCTTTTTTCATTGTTCTTTTCTCCCTTCAATCTCCTTACAAACCGCCTTGTAGAACGCATCCCACGTTTCATAGTCGCAGGAATCGCCAAAGTCAAAACCTGTCCGCTTGCGTTCTGCAATGTCACGCTCAAAGCAATCAAGCGTATTGTCGGTTAGTTCCGGCAGAAGCGAGATGATGTATCTGCAAACAAGACTAGGCATATATGACCGTCTGCCCAAGCAATAGCGTACAGCGCAGTTACAAACCGCTCCAAAGTCATTACTTGTAGGGTCTACCATGCCTTTAGGAGTATCCGACTTCAAATCGTTCACGCTGCATTGAAGGGCTTTTGCGAATTTTGCCAGCCGCGTTTCTTTCTTCACGACACGCTTTTGCTTTTCAACGGCACTTACATACGCATTGGTTGTTCCAATCATCTTTGCAACGTCTTTCTGTGTGATGCCGAGTTCAAGCCTGCGCTTCCTGATTTTTTCCCCTGTTGTCATTTTTATACCCCCGCCTTGTACATCGTATATAAAACCACAAATCCAATTAAAAAAGTAAAAATGTGGAGAATTGCATCCGCAAAAACCTTTATCTTTTCATCGGAAATTTCGTTCAAAAGTATATCCCATATCAAAATTTTTTCAATGAGATATACTATCCCAAGTATAAATGTTCCCACCAGAAAAGAAGCTAAAACCACAATCAACGCATTTCCAAGATTACCCATTCTCTTTTTTCTCCCATTCTTTACATCCACGTTCATCCCACACGAAGTCTGCAACGTATTCTGACTGGTCGTTCACACATACGCCCTCCGGCTCTGCGTACCATTTGCAAGAGCCACAGGAAGGCTCAGATTTGTTCTTGCAGGATTCTGCCGTGCATCGGATAGCCTTGCCAGCGGAGAACTGCTTGATGCCTATGCAAGAGCAATGTTCGGTGGTGCAGTAAATCATTCCTGCTTCCTCCATCCAATAAAATCACACAATCCAATTGTTTGAGAGTTACAACGATGCGTATATTTAACGGTTGGCAAATCGAACCCTGTAAGGTTATTGCAAACAGTATTCGAGCTAAAAAGTTCGTCAAAGGTATTATCATAGATTTTTGCGCTCTCGGCGTTGTAGATAACCAGACCACATTGCTTGCAACGCCAAACGGAACATCTTTTCATTCTTCCGCCTCCCATCCTATCAGCTCACAAATGCCAATGTTGTTATTCTGGCAATGGTGAATCCAACTGTTCTCAAACGCAAACAGAGTAATGCTTTCTGCTGATAAGATACGTTCAAGTTGTCCAGTTCTAAGCACTTCAATGTCCTTTGCAATGATTTCTTGACCGCACCGCTTGCATCGGTAGATTCTGCAATCTTTCATCTTCTCTCCCCTCTCTTTCTCCTTCTGGCGGCATTGAATCGCCCGATCACTCGCTTATACTCCTCGTAGCACTCCGGGCACAGGTCGCCTGTGTCTCTGCGCCACGCCCATTCTTTGAAGTATTCGTCAGGGTTCATCATTCTACCGCCCAGAACCGCTCCGCAGCGGTCACATACTCGCTTGTGGTAGATTCCTCTGTCAGTTTGCATTAGTTATCACCTCAAACCCTGTCCAAACAATTCGCTTTCGAGCAATCAGAACAATCGCCAGTGCATTTTATTGCTTCATCCTGATATTTTTTCTTGTAATATTCGTCCCAAAACTTCCTCTTCTTTTCACGGTCGCGTAGATATGTGTCAAAATCTCCACGACAACGCCTGTATTCCAGAAACTCTTTTCCCCTTTTTCCAAGGGTGCGGTATAAATAGTAGACTTTGGAAATCATATCAAACGTAAGTTTTAAGAAAAAGCTAGCAGCAAAGAGCATACCAGCACATCCAGCAACGCAGAACGATACATCCTTTGCGGTTTCGTAGATATTAGAAAACATTATTCATTCTCCCCAACGTCCTTAAACAGGATTTCTTTGTCAGCTTTCCAGTCTTTGATTTTGCACGGAATGTCCGTGCCGGGAACGGTCTTTCTTAGCCCATCCATCTGCCAGACGTTCCACGAGATAGTGTCTGCGATGCAATCAAGAAAAATGGGCATGAAGCCAATTTTTAGCTTTTCAGCATTAAACCGATACCTAAAATTTTCGATCAGTGTCAGGAACAGGTTGCACCTTGCCAGCAAGAGATTGTCTCCCTGCCACTCATAGCCGTATGTCGATGCGTAAGCATTGATTGCCCAGCACATCCACATATCGTAGTCATGGAACTGCTCTGCCAGAACATTCAGCTTCCTATCCAGCAGACCGATTCTGTCCGGCACGGCAATCATCTGCCCTGTAGTAGTATCGTATCGGCTCGTGAGGAACGGTGCTTCGCCGCAAGTGACTTCAAGGCAGGTCTTGTTGATGTATTCTATCCAGTCCTTGCCCTTCAGGTCGTTTTCGACAACGTCTACCATCTTTTTGCAAACCCATGTCGGCGTAAACACCTCTGCTTTCTTGCTGGTGCGCTTCTTCTGGTCTGTAAGCCGTTTCTGCACACGAGGGACAAGCTGAACCTTGTCCAGCTGTTCCAGCGTGATTTCATCTGCAAAGCCCACGCCCAGTTCAGGCGGCGGGTCTGTCGCCCAAATGATGTTCTTTCCTGTCGTGTGGTCTTGCAAGAGGACAGGCAGGAACGTGCGCAAGCAGGGGTCGGAGAAGTCAATCAACGTCCTTTGTTCTTTCAAGAACAATTCTTTCAATTCGTTTTGCTTCCTCTCCTGAATAAATAATTTCTTTGCACTCATTGCAATACCATCCGCTTAATTTTTTTAACGTTACACATTTCCCGTTATGTCTGAATTTTTGCGTGTAGTCGTGGCGAAAAATCATTTTTGAACCACAAGTGGGGCATTCTGTCATGTTTATCCCTTCGCTTCCGTAAGCCTATAAAAACGCTTTTCTGTAATTCCTAATAGCATTGCAGCTTCTTCCATTGTCATTCCACCATTTATCCACGAAAAATACACTTCGTCAAAATGTTCAGGTTTTTTTAATTTTTTTGGTTTCGGATTTGCTTTTGGCTGTGGCTTTGGAATTTTCACGCCAGCAGGAATCCTTTGCCTTGCGTATGTGTAGAATGTTCCATAAGGAAGTCCGCATTTCTTTGCCGCTTCTGTTCCTGCAATTTTCCCATTTAGATACGCTTGGAACGCTTCCTCAAATCCATCTGGCAATTCTCTCTTTGGACGGCCAAATCTAACTCCACGAGCCATTGCAGCATCGATGCCCTCGCGTTGACGTTGCTTAATGTTTTCTCGTTCTGTTTGTGCAACAAAAGCTAAAAGCTGTAGAACAATGTCGCTGATAAGCGTTCCCACAAGATTTTTGTCTGCTCGTGTGTCTAACAACGGCATATCCAATATTACAATGTCAACGCCCTTTACTTTGTTTAGCTGTCGCCACTGTTCCTGTACATCTATGTAATCTCGTCCCATTCGGTCAAGACTTTTAATAAAAAGAACATCGCCTTTTTTTATTTTTCTTTTCATCCGTTTCCATGCAGGGCGGTCGAAATTTTTGCCGGACTGCTTATCTACATAGATACTTTTTTCTTCAATTCCGGCTTCTTTTAATGCGATTATTTGCCGCGCTTCGTTTTGGTCGGATGAACTCACACGAGCATACCCATATTTCATTTTTTCAGCCTTCCGTTCACTGAGCTTTGATTCTTTTTCTCATTTTATTTTCCATCGGTCAGCCCTCACCATGATTTTGTTTTTCTCTTTCAGCCAGTCCTTAACGCAATGGAAGCAATGCTCACGGTTCTGGCAACGCTCTGGGTCACGATGCTTGATAAGCTCGCAGATACCCGGTGTCAGGTTTTCCCTGATGTCATCGTCCGTCATGGAGCGAATGAAATCGCCGTTAGTCATGTTCTTCCACCTCTCTGTACTCCACATCAATCCCCTTCGGCAAAGCCGTCTGGTACTTCTGTGCGAGCTGTTCTGCGCTCTGGGCATCGCCCAACGGCTGTTCGGGCGGCGCAACGGTGACTTCCACGTTGTCACGCATACCAAAGTAGTTTTTGGCTCGGAAAATCCACTCTGCCGGGTTCTCCTGACCGTACATACCGTTGTACGCCCACATGGACTGCATTTGCAGAATCAGCTTCAGAATGTACTTCTGCTGCAAGCTGTCGTCACGGCGCTTGCCTGTCATAATCTGTCTAAGACTAGGCCATTCGATGCCAAGCACCAGTGCAATCCATTCCACCACAGGGGAGATTCTGGCTTCAATGCAAGCGTCAAAGAAGAAGTCAAGGCGTTGCTGCACTTCAATCGGGTTGTTCATATCCACGCTCGGAAGGTCGCCAAAGTACTTGGCTGCAATCATGCCGATAACTTTCTTGTCTTCTTCATCGCCGATTCTCGACTGCAAATCGCCTGTGTTCATCATCTTCGACTTCTCGATTGCCAACGCCTGTTGCTCCTTTACCTTCTTGCTGACCTGTGAACGGATGCTCTTGTTCTTGTTCAGGTTCTGTATCCGCTTCTTCTCACGCGCTTTCTCACGCTTTGCAGCAGCTTCTTCTTTCGCCTTTTGCGCTCGCTTCTCACGCTTCTTCTTTTCAGCTTCGGTCAGCGGCGGTCTGCCACGACCACGCTTCGGGGGTGTTGCCATGTATCATGCCTCCTCTGGCAGTTTTGGAATCGGCATCCAGAACCTAACTTCTTCACGACCAACCTCTTCTTTCCACTCGCCACCTTTAAATTCTCTTGTTGAAACGCAATCGTCCAAACTCAAAAATTTGTATACAACAAAGTAGATTCCGTCTTTTTTCGGTTGCGAATCGTTTACGCTAATCCACTCGTTCATACTCTCACCTCTTCATCTTCGTTTCGATGTTGCCAAGCTTCTGCGAAATCAACCGGATTGCACAGCGGCAGTCCCACTGATTCCACCAAGCGCACTTTTCTTTCTCGCATACGCACCGACCAAGCGGATTGCTTGTCATCTTCATCGGGCAGTAAAGTTCGTTGTCCATTGGTTATTCCCTTTCGATATGCACCTTAGCTCTTTGGACGTTTTCTAAACCAACAAAACTTTTGAACGAACCGTTTTTCAAATTTACAGCGTTATAAACCAGCGTAGTAAAATTTCCACTTGCTACCGTAGTTGAAATGCTCTCTGTTTTCATGTAAAGTTCTGAATGGTGATAAAACGCTTCTGCAATATCAATGTTACTAAATGGCATCGGGATATCGTTTATTGATTTAATTTCCATTTGTCAATCCTCTTTTGATTCACGGCAAATTACAAATTCATCAACCCCTAAACACCAAGCAAGTTCAGAAGCGATTTTCTGATAAATACCTTTCTTTTCTATATATGTAGGGCTGAATGCTGAATTTTCTTCATTTTCGGCATATCCGCAATAAAGACCGTATAGATAAACCAGCCTTTCACGGCCTACCATGTTGATTTCTTGAATCATCATTTCCACCCCATCATAACCGCTGTACAAACAGCCAGACACACGTTGACGAACAGCCAGACAAGCATTGCCTGCCGTTCTTCAAACAGGTTGTTTGCCATGTCCTTAATTGTCCGTTCGGACTGAACCATTACCGCCAGCAGGACTAGGCAGACCAGCCAGCGGGTTGCAAATTCAAACATTGTTATCCTCCATCAAATCGTCCATGCTCAACTGACCGCTGATGTTGTCATCTTCCATCCACCAGCGGAAAACGTCCATGCCGGTCTGCCAGTCACACGGCAAACCTTTTGATTTTCTGACATCAAGCATTCGCTCAAACGCTGAGATGTACATTTTCTCGTAGGCAGGCCAGCGCATAAACTCACGCTGTCTGCCCCCCTACCAGCCATAGGACAACCGATACATCCAACACGCTTCTGTCCTTCGCAATACAACGGATTGATGGGCAAGTGCTCGCTGTGTGTGTAGTCCCACACATCATCGTCAGACCAGTCCACGATAGGATTGACAGTCATCTTGCCCTTAAGGTTGCAGGTCTCGAACAGCTGCCTTTTTTTATCATTGTCTCCCATAAGGATGATGCGCTTTTCCTTGTCACGATGGCTAAACTCCATCGTTCCACGGTTTTTCTTTCTGTTTGTGGATTCAGCCCAACGAACGCCAGTAGCAATGAATCGATTTTTTCCAGTGTTCTCTTTCAGAACAGCACAGCAGTAACGCACAAGTCGTGTGGGCGGCATCAGCTTTTGCGGAATCAGCGTCCACATGGACACAGGTCTGTCCTTGTATCGCGGCATGGCGATGGAGCATTTGATTCCACGCTTTTCCATCTCATTGAACTGCTCACGGATGAAATAGACTGTCTCCGGCGCATCTGCTGTGGTGTGGCTGTTGACAACCTCAAAGTTAATTCCAGCACGTTCAGCCAGTGCCACAAGCACTTGTGAATCCTTACCGCCAGAGTATGTGACCATCAGTGGCTTCTTGTACCGATGCTCAGATAGCCTTGCAGCGTCCTGCAATCGTGCGATAGCAAGCTGTTCCTTATCCATCAGCTCCACCTTTCCCTCAGCTCTTTTTCGACCTGTTCTGACTTTGCGGTGATGTAATCCGCAAACTCGTCAGGGGTCATGTCCTCGTTTTTGAACTGCCCGACCATTTCCCAGTACTTGTCACCGTCCCATCGGCTGGTATCGGTTCAGGCAGCGCGGGTTATTGCAAAATCGCTCGCTTCTGATGATGCGCAGCGGCTTCCCGCAGTAGGGGCAGAAGTCCGGGAGCTGCTGTGGCGTGGCAGATTCCATGTCTGCCTTTGACGCACCGGTTTGCATCAGCTTAATCACGCAGTAAACGGAACCCGGCTGCGCTGCCGCAATGCAGCTCTGACGTGCTGGGCATTTTGAGCAATCGTACATCGTTAGCCCTCCATCTTCTTGTCGCACACCGGGCAGTTTCCGAATTTATTCATCTGACTGCTCACTTCTGCTCTCCTTTCAGCCAGTCGTTCAGTTTTTCCATACAAGAGGGACAAAGCATTGAACAGCACTCTGCCGAACGCTCATACCCGTCTGGGCTCACAACAATTTTTCGGATTCCGTTTCCTGTGAATCCATATTCAACCTCAAACGCATCTCCGCAACGGTCGCATAAATATATTTCGCTCATTTTTTCTCCAATCTTTTTAGCAGTCCATCCACGTCATACCGCCAATGGACACGCAGCCTTTTTGCCTTGACCTCTATCCCCTCTTGCTCTGCCCACTGCCAAGGGATGCTTTTGCGGCTCTCGTTGTATCGAAACGCCAGAACCTTGCTGGCAGGGATTGCAAAGGTGCGGTTGACCGCCCGGTAATTGACTATCACATGGGCGGTCTGACCGCTGTATCCCATTGCATCCACCATGTCCGTGATGTGCTTTTCCTTGCGGTATTTGCACTTTGCCTTGTCGTACTTGCCGAACACCTTTTCCAGAGGGATAGAGGGCG
>ERZ1034920.2136-NODE-2136-length-11616-cov-4.500476_pt1 | contig 11616 bp, 12 predicted proteins | sample MGYA00520688_ERZ1034920 | MGnify/ENA primary metagenome ERZ1034920 (study PRJEB33766, sample SAMN09781785) | gut metagenome | biome: gut microbiome | host: Homo sapiens | place: Madagascar | study: EMG produced TPA metagenomics assembly of the PRJNA485056 data...
GACATATACCCCTCTGCCTGTAACATGATGGTGTCTGTTCTGGCATTAGTTACGGTGATTTTTCGGTATACATTGAACTCATCCGCTTCTTTGTTGAGGTTGTAATTTACGGTTTCTGCTGTGGAACAAGCGGTAACGCCTGTTGCCAGGATTCCGGTTAATAAAATTGCTGTTAATTTTCTTTTCATTGATGATTTCCTCTCTTATTTCTTCTCAAATAATGTCTTACCATTCAGATTTGCCCGAAACGCATATCTATGATCTTGACTTTATTTCGGTGCTCTGTGCGACTCGACCAATGGATATTTAGATTTGTATTCTCCCTGCTCTCTCAATTCCCCTTTATTGGAGTAACTTGCAAAGTGTACGGTCGTGTCCACTTCCATATCAATTCGGAAATCCTCTGGCGTGCAGGAAATCATAAAACCTGTACATCCATATCCAAAATCTTCTCCGTTGATACGGAAGATTTTCTTTTCAGTGTCAACTTCGATGGTTTTAAGCTCATGTGGAATGAAAATTTTACTCATAATTTGCTCCTTTCTATTGTTTTTTCCTTTCTCTCCTACCTATAATGCATTTACAGGCACCGCCATGCCGAGTATAAAGAAAGGGGAATTATATGGTTGAAACAATTACACGACTGTATCATTGCCACAAGATTCACAAGCACGTGAATGTTTATGAAGAGTATGAGGTTTCTGGTAACAGCCGCCGCCTACTGCGGTGCTCATGTCCATATCATCAATACACGGAAATGAAGCCGCACTGTGATGGGTATAATGATCATGGTTTTCAATGTGGTTATGCAAGAAATCAATAACCAAACTCACTAACTCATCTGGTCGCTCACTGGGCGATAAGTAACAGTAAAGCCGTAGGTCACATTTGCAACAGTCTCCACCAGATTCTTTGCAGTGCTGACTGACGGCTTTATTAAATTGTAATGCGTCCATTTACGCTCCTTTCTTGGTCTCTTCTTTCTGGTCAGAATCATCTGGCTTATTCTCGGAAAAACTTTCCGTCTTTCCAAGGATGTATCCCTTGTCAAATTCTGACATATTAGGAATTGCTTCTTTCAGCTTTTCAACAATTCTTTTTTCTTTTTCAGACATATACTCACCTCTTTTCTTGTGATATACTCCCAGTAGATGGGAGGTGATTAAATGATAACCGTGAAACAATATCGGCTAATGAAGTCCGTTCTTAAAAATAACGGAACCACTGCACAAGATACCGAGAATCACGAAATGTATAGATACTTAGCATCTAAAGGATTCTTACACAAACAACCTGTGCGTGGATATGAAGGCTATGTGGTCACTCAAGACGGTGAAGTTGAAATGAAAATATATAGAGAAGATACTTACCGTTTTAAAGTGACTACTGCAATCTCATTCATTGCTCTTATCACAAGTATCGTTTCCACAATTTTGAAATTCTGCATCAAGTAGATCGTCCGCAAGATGCCCAAGTGGTATTTTTTCACCAGCATTTAATTGAATAGGTGTTGGTACCTCTAATCCATTTTTATGCCCTGTGAGAACTGCAATTTTTAATTGATTTACCTGTTTTTGTAAATCCCTTACGTACTCAAACAAATAATCAATATCTGCTTGCTTCACTGTTTTCTTCACCTCCTTGCTTTGTGAGTTTATAATATCACGATGTGAGTTATATGTCAACACTAAATATTGACTTTGTGAGTTTTTTATGATATATTATCATTGGAGGTGAGGAAAAGTGAAAGACAGAATCAAACAAGTGCGCAAATCCCAGAAGCTCACTCAGACAGCATTTGGAGACATAATTGGAGTAAAGGGAAATACCATTACTAATTATGAAACTGGTTTAAGAAATCCAACAGATGCTGTTATCAAATCTATATGCAGAGAATTTGGAGTGAGTGAAGAATGGCTCAGAACAGGAAAAGGAAGTATGTTCGTTCCAAAGAGCAAAGATGAAGAAATTGCAGAAATGCTCGCGGACATACAGAAATCCGGCGAAGATTCATTTAGACACCGTCTTATATCTGCATTAGCTAGATTGGACGACGATGGATGGGATAAGCTTGAAGAACTGATTGACATGATTTCAAACAAGTAAAAAAAAGAAAGACAAGGGCAATGCGCAAACCCTTGTCTTTTTCTTTGCTATCCTATTAATCTTTTTATGTATGCGTATATCGTTTTTAGCCAGTGAATATTATCACAGCTTTCTATTAGTTCAATAATTTCCTTTTTGTAATCCATATATCCGTCCCTCCCAATATCGCACAATAAGAACATTCGTTCTCTTTTATTGCATTATACCCTCTTCTCAGCGATATAGAACGGACTGGATCATACTTCTCGCCCTCTGCTTAAAAAGTGCGCCCTCCCTTTGCCTTGAGCGATTGAAAAAGAAATGGCATTTGCATTCCGCAGAAGTATTGTTGCTTTTATTTACAACAAATGGCTGCTTCTCTGCTTCAGATACAACCGCCTGTGTATAATTATGTATCACATATTGATTATTGGCACTTGCCTTAATAATCACTTCGGAATCTGTCGGATCAATGTTCTCGCACAGTGGAGCACTTACAAGAAATGTAAGAAGCATTATTCCAAACAAAAAAAATATAACCAGCTTTTTTATTCCTTTCATAAAATTCCTCCCAAATTAGTTTATATTATACTCTCAATATAACAATTATACAATATCGCAATCTTGCACAAATTTTCTTGCACTAATGTGACATCCGACAAAAATCGAGAAAATTCGACACGCTTATTATATTTTATTTAGAAATATTATGTTTTATTTTGTTTTGTGCTGTGGTACAATCAGATAAAATAAACCATATGAGGAGGGTTTTGTATGAGAAGGAAAATATTCTTTATTGGTGCCCTAGCTGCTTCTTTGTTCATGGCTACACCTGTCATGGCTTTTAAATTGGATATGGGAGAAAAAGCAGATATTGTAGAAACATCACAAATAACTCCAGTTTCAGAAGAACAAACAGAATCGGTATTTTCTGTATGCATGGATTTGTGGGAAACCCTTGAATTAAAGACTTATAAAATGAGCCATTCTGAAAGATTTGGAGATTCTGATGCTTCCGAAGATACAGAAAGACATTATGAAGATGTAATAAAAGATATTTATTCGGAAAAACTTAATGATTATCCAGATTTTTCAATGGGAGATGAAGTGACTATAAATGGATATGTATTGCAAACAATAGAAATTCCAACAGATCAAAGATGGCAAATAGATAGTATTAATAAATCTGGAGCATATAGAGTGCAAATTGCAATTGACAATGGCATAACATATACCGGATATGACGAGTTTGCAATGATGGTAAGAAGCAACGAAGAAAACGTAATGAATCTACAGGCTGGAGATTATGTTACTGTTAATGGAATTTTTCTAAAACCAGACGCAATTTCCACACAGGACTATATATATGATTGCTCTATTTCGAAATGTGACACTATACCGCAAGTCCCGCTCGGAAAACAAAACGCATTAAAAGCTGCTAGAGATTATTTAGATATAACTTCATTTTCTTACGATGGGCTAATTCAGCAATTGAAATTTTCACAATATACAGATGAAGAAGCCAAATATGCAGCAGACTTTTGTGGAGCAAACTGGAATAGACAAGCTATAAAGGCCGCTAAAAGTTATCTGGATATAACAAGTTTTTCAAGAGATGGGTTAATTCAACAATTGGAATTTGGCGGATTTACTGCTGAACAGGCAGAATATGGAGTTACACAAGTAGGTTACTAAAATAAAAAACCGCCCCTGTGCTACCAACACAGAGACGGCGAATACCTCCGAAGAGATATCATCTTTTGGCGAAGAATATTGTATCATCTTCGGGGCAGTCGCACAAGCCAGAAAGTTTGTTCGGCTGTTATTTTTATACCTACACTCTCACCAAACAGAAAGAAGGAATAAAATGGCGAAGAAGAAAAGAAAGAAATACCCAAATCTACCAGCAGGTTTCGGCACGATCAGATATTTAGGCTCCGGCAGAAGGAACTGCTATGCCGTGCATCCACCAGCGAAGGTCAATGAGCTTGGCAAAACTGTCCGTCCACCTGCGATCTGCTACGTGGACGACTATGTAAAGGGCTTTGCAGTCCTCACAGCTTACAAAGCCGGAACGTATCAACCTGGAATGGAACGAGAATTAGAGATTGCCCACACAACGGACGCAGATGCCCTTTTAAGCCGCATATTGGCAGACTACAATACAATTAAGGGTGTAGAGGATAAACACCCGGAAATCAAGAAATTGACGTTCTCAGAGGTATATGAGCAGTTTATGGAATGGAAATTTCCAGATGGAAGCACCCTTTCAAAAAGTTCAAGGCAATCCTACCACTCTGCATACGTGAACAGTAAATCTCTCTATAACTGCGTATTTGAGGATTTAAAGGCTCCTGATCTGCAAAAAGTTATTGATGATTGCCCGCTTAAAAAAGAGAGCTTAACGGGCATTCTGACGCTTTTTAAACAGATGTACAAATATGCGATCTATGCAGAGATTGTAACGGAAAACAAAGCCCTGCACGTTCGGATCAACACGCCGGATGATACCGAGCATGGAACTCCATTTTCCGATCAGGAGCTTCAAATCCTTTGGGATAATACAGACGATCCAGAGGTGCAGCTGATCCTTATCATGTGTTATTCCGGATGGAGGATCGGAGAGGTTGCAAATCTATCAATTGATTTTAAACAGAAGTCTTACCAGGGCGGATCCAAAACAAAAGCCGGAAAAGACAGGATTGTTCCCATCCATCCGGCTGTGTATGATTTTGTTCGATCAAAAATGGAATCACAAGGAAAGCTGCTGATGTACACCCAGAAGTACCACCGGGATAAATTCTTTTACCCTACACTGGAAAGACTTAATATAGTCGGAAATCCAAAGCATACTCCTCACGATTGCAGACATACATTTTCAATGTTATGCGAGAGGTACGGTGTCCGGGAGAACGATCGGAAAAGAATGCTCGGCCACTCATTCGCTGGGGACATTACCAACGCCGTATACGGGCACAGAACCCTGGAAGAGCTTCGAACGGAAATAGAGAAGATAAAAGTTCCATTTGTGACTACTTGTGACTAATTGAACCCTAAAAAGTCACAAATCAGACTAAACAAAACAAAAGATAAAGGTGCTGCAAGCCCTGTAAAATCAAGCACTTTCACGATTTTACAAGGCTTTGCGCTACTTCATTGCCAATACTTTAATTTTATGTTATATCAATAGGAAATAGCACTGATTTTTTTCTAAAAATCCTTTAAAATCAAGGCTTTAAGAGTATTTTTAGAAATTACATAAAAAAACATTTTGTGACTACCTTGTGACTACTTAAATCAATCTAAAACCCGAATAGATACAATATTTCTAAATAAAAAACGCCCCCAGGCTGCAACTCCTGGGGGAATTTCTTACTGCTTCTTAACATATTTTGCAGATACAAAGCCATAATACTTTCCAGCGATGCGGATATAATACCATTTGCTGCCGTTTTTATCTTTCTGTGTAAAATTCATTACTTTCACTTCATTCCCCTGGTTGAGTTTTGGGTACTTTTTAATGTTTGGATACTCGGTTCCAGCCCAGGTACGCACATTAAGCACAGTGGCGGTTACATTCCCCTTGAAAAGCACCTGTGTCTTATCCTGTTTTCCTGTAATGGTAGCGGATGTGGAGCCACACTCCTTTGCCAGGTATCCGGTCCAGATCCAGCCAATGCCGATACCAAAAACTTTTACATGCGTCCACTTTCCGCTTGTATTTCCATCAATTTCAACAACAGTATTTTTGTTGATTGATCCCATGATATAACCATTCGGTGTTTCACGGACATACAAGTCATTCACGATTGCAGTTCTGATTCCAGTCTTTTTCCAGGTTGCGGTATCCTCGTAGGATTCCCATTCAATCCAAACATAACCATCAATGGAAGAATCGCTGATTAAATAGGACTTATTGCGAACTGCTCCGCCGTTTGCAACTACACCAGATATGCTGGAAGTGTTCCCCTCATTCGTATAGATTCTTTTGCTATCAAAGCTCTGAATATCAGCTACATGGGAGCCATTGCGAAAGATTACAAGCGCTCCGACTTTTGGCGTACTGTGCCAAGTTCCGTTCGCTTTAGCATGATTAGTGATAGATACACAGTTGTAAAAACCTCCACCCATAATCTGCAAGGCTTTTGTGATTCCAAGGATTTTTACCAATTTCCAGAACTGGTACTCCGCACACCACGGCTGTCCCTGGCATCCTGGTTGTCCCCATGAGTTTACATCTCTTGCAAATCTAGTGTAATTATTATATCCGGCATTCTTTTTGAAATCATCCAGATAGGCATTACTTTTCTTTTCTAGATATCCTCCATCTGCAGCATACTGATCACCGAGGTTAAGAAATTCCTGTAATTTGCTCATTATATCATTCCTTTCATATTTGTTAAGTCTATGATATCTTCTTTTTAAATAAATTACATCCCCCACTTTAAGCCACGGACTTACGATGATTTCTTTTAACGTCCTCATCACAGGTTTTTGCATATACCATGGTTGTGTTTACATTTACATGTCCCAACATTTTTTTGCGCATCGGTTATTGGTGCATTCTTCCTTAACATATCACAATTTACAACATAGCTTTACTGTGCCAAAAAATTTATAAGTTGTTCCGCAATCGAAGCCATTCCTTTTTCTGTTGGGTGAGAATGAGTCAGATCAATATTAGATACCTCACAGACATCAATCCCATAGTGTCCACAAATCGTATTTACAGATTCTTTTATTCCATTTAAAAAACTATTTATCATAAACACAATTCTAGCACCTACATGTTTTTTCTTTAATTCTGAAAGCATATAAGCTAGAGACGGTCTGAAATACACAAAATCAGCTTCTTGAAAATCTGAGTATTTATAATCACCTAAATAATCAGTCCTGTTTGTATCAGATGCACACCATTCATCATTCGTTCCACCATAAACGAGAATTAATTCTGGTTTAGTTAACAATCCAATTCGATTTATAAATGATGTATCTTTTCCATCGTCCAATCCTTCATTGTATCCATCGTAGCTAATTGTAGATCCACTCCATGAATTATTTTCAATCAATCTACATCCATAATTGTTCGCAAATTTATACCACCATGTTTGTTCTACATTTTCGACGTCATTTGTATCATTCATGTTATGGTCTGATGCAGGATACCAGGTTGCAGCATTCGCATTTGCCATATACCCTTTAAAACTTGAGTAACTGTCTCCGATAATTGAGAATGTTCCGTAATGTTTTGTTTTTTTTACAATATCTTTTGGTAAATACTGCGAGGGAATATGTACATATGGGTCAGCTACCCATTTATTTTCAAGAATTATAATCTTGTCTTTATTTGCATCATAATCGTAAGAACCACTAAAATAATAGAACATGATTCTCTTTGCATTTTCTCCAGTTGTTATCTTTACAACATCCACACCGCTATAATTTATAGTAGACGTAGGCAAAATTGTGTATGTTTCTCCATCAACAAACTTGTCAGTTTCACTTTCGGCTACGTTTGCTCTGTTTCTATCAGGGATATGTATATAATAATCAGTATTTGGTTTGCATTTGAAAATTAAACTCCATGTATTGCTAACGGAACCAACCACTCCATCATTATACGGAACTCTCTGAACATTTTCTACATTCTCAGGTACTCCAATATTAACTTCATCAAAAAAAGTAGTTCGTATAGGTGTTATAGCTTCATTAGCAGTCGCTTTAGCTTCATTAGCAGTCGCTTTAGCTTCATTAGCAGTCGCTTTTGCTTCATTAGCAGTCGCTTTTGCTGTCTCAGCAGTCGCTTTAGCGGAATATGGTGCAACTGTTCCTATTACTTTTGCTATTTTTTGTTCAAAATTGTAATTCGATATAATACAGTATTTTGCATTTGCGTAAACATCAGAAGTAATATCAAGGTCAATTTCCGCATAATTTGAATCGGTAGCGGTGGATATGACTGATATATCTTTTAAATATTCTTTATTTCGAGAGTAAAAAGCAATTCTGGCACCTGCTTCAGACAGACTGACATGTGCAATTATTCGGCTTACACCATCAATTCTACAAAATCCGGTATTTTGTGCTAAAGGACTTTCAGATATTTCTCCGCTTAAAGCATTAACATACCCAGAATTATTAAATTGAAGCTCTGTTTCTCCAACTGCTCTTTCGCCTATTTTATAGTCTAAATCTTCCTTTAGCGAAGCAGTCTCACTGTCTACTTTCGCAAATTTATCCCCCACGGTTTTAGAATCAGCAAAACCGCCCTGTACGGATAGTGTCTCGTCAGACACAGGTGTTTCCAATACACTCCCATAAGACAACTGTCTTTTTTTTCCGTCTGCGGTTCCACTTCCTTTAAATGTATCAGCCCTTTTTTATTCTCCTTTCAATAACTTCTTCAGCTCTTGCAGTTCAGATTTCAGATTCTCCAGTTCGGACTGGAGGGATGATATTTTTTCATGATCGTTTTTGATCATGGCAAACATGCATGGGATTAAAACTCGGTAGTTCCAGTTTTCGGCGCGGCCTTGATCGTCATGGTCAACGGCAATTGGAAATTTTTGGTTGATGTCCTCAGCTATAAACATTGGCATTTTTTTGCCGTAGCGTTCATCTTTTTCAGATAAATATTCATCTTTATCTTTTGCCCAATTTACATTGATTCTATAAAGATTTTCAAGCTCATCTTCTTTTACGATTTCACCGATATCTTTATATCTTTCGGAAGATGATGATAAACAGGCTAATGTTTCACCGTCTGACGCTATTACAACATGATCACCAGATGATACATTTGTTAAATGCTTAATTTTTGGTGCTTCTGAGAAAACTGCTGTTCCATCTTCATCAAAATTAATCGGAATTCCATCTACCTCATCACCTAATGCCCCACGATGTCCTACGGAAACCCCTGTTGCCTGAATAAGCGTGTATTTGTAATTGATATCACTAACATATTCTCGATACATTTTTAGTCCATCTGTATTTATCTCTGCCGAAAATCCTTTTTCAGATGGACTAAGTATTCTTAATATTCCATACCCATTATTTTTACCGCCAAGTTTTAAAATGCCACCTTTTGCATAACTGAATGAAATATAAAGTTGGTTTCCTTCTTTATAAATTCCTTTAATTGCACCATCATTAGTCAATAAATCAAATATCTGTTCATGGGTTAATGCAGCCACATCAATTACTACAGGAACAGACTGCATATCAAGTTGATTTGTCGTTCCATCTGCTTCATACAGAATAAATCTCACGGATACAATATCACTATCCAGATATTGTACACCGTAACTTACTCTAGCATGGTTTCCACTCCAAGTCTGAGAAGTAGTATAATTCGAGCCATCTGTAGAAAACTGCATCTGCCACATTCCACTGTAGGCTGTTCTTGAAGCATTATCTCCGTCCCTATAATATGCGTTTGCACTAATTACATCCGGCAACACTTCATTGTTTTGTCCACGTTTTAAGATATTAGCCGACATCTCAATAAAATATGTTCTACCAGGTACGCCTTGTTCTCCTTTTTCCCCGGCATATTGTTTTGATACGGAAAATCTTTTGCTAACAGATAAGGTTTCCAGATAAGTAGCTTTTATATCTATCCATCCATTATCTGTATTTAATCCAGTTACAGTATATGTTTTTGCTGAGATATCCCATGTTCCATCTACTCCATCGGATTTCGATATCGTATAGCTGCAATCAGCTGTAATATCTTTTGAACCATACATTACTGTCGGCTTTGTAGTAATCCCAGATGGAAATGTACCATAATTTCCATCAGAATCAACAGATATTCCCTGATACTCATTACTTAATTGCAACGTCATATTCTTAGCAAGCGCAGCTGCTTTCATTGCATTTTCAGCTGTTTGTTCGATATCATTGATGGACTTTCCACCGCCTATCTGCACGGATCCATCGAGATATACTTTTTTTGTATCCATATCTGCCTGGAATATTATATTTCCATCAGAATCCCTTACAGTTAAAGCACCGGAATCTACATAGTCCGCATTTATCCCTTCCGCATACAAAAGCCTTGTTATCAATGTTCCGTCAACAACAAATCCGTATGGATAAGTTTCGCCGCCATCATTGGAAACTCCTATAGCATTGCTTGTCAGTTTTATTACAACTTTTGATTCTTCCAGTAATGGTTTATCATGCAAATAAGTAATAACGCTTTTATCTTCAAGCACCTCAAGAGTTTCAAAAAGTCCTTCTGAATTAGCCAGTGCATTTTCGAGTTTTTTAACAGCTTGTTCCCTGGCTGTTTTTTCGTTTTCAATGATTTTTTTAGCAGCTATTAATGTTTTATCAGCAGATGATAAAAACTTGCTGCTCCCTCTTATTGGATCTTCGGCTTTTGTTTTTACATCTGTTGTTCCGTTCAACCTGCTTGATACATCAGTAATTGGTGTTATATACTTATTTTCTTTTCTGTCGTAAGTGAAAGCCATGTCTCCGAATTCTGTTAACGGGTTGTAAATCAGACTTCCTTCCATGCTCCGAAATGATTTCCCGATCAGATTGTCTCCAACCCACCCAGCTACAGTTCCTAGATCCGCATCGCTCAACAGATTGTTTTCCAGTTCCAGTATGTATCCTTCTTTTCCGTATGTTGCATCAGATTCTGTGTTTTTTATTTTAATTCCAGTAATTACGATATCATCACTTGAGAGAGTCGGAGAAGAAAGATAATCTCTCAATCTGGTAGGATTCCCAACTCCTTCTTTTAATGTGAGATATCCATCACTATCTAAGTACCATTTTCCGGCGTTTGGGGAAATGAATCCATCGGAATCTACGCTGGATCCACCTCCAAATACAAGATATCCATCATCTCCAACAGTGGCTCCGTAATCTACTGATACAGAATCGAAATCCCATTTGATTAACTGTAAATTACCATTTACATCTACCCTTGCATTAGCTGAATCCAACATAGCTATCCAGCCAATCAGCTGCCGGAAAGTAATTCCATCCGGAATGCTGTTGATCACCACGTCCCCGTGTTCCATAGATGAAAAGCCCATAGAGATTCCAATAGTTGCGCAGGCATCCCGGAGCAATGTAAAAGCCGACTGCGGAAGCACCAGGTTGCTTGTATAAGATGCATTGGCTTTGTACATATCATCCAGGGCGGTGAATTCAAGGACTTCACCGTACTGTTCCGGAGTTGTAATGGTGTAGGTTCCTTTTTTTATGGTTTCCACGACACTATCAGTTACTTGCATTTTTAGGTAGGCGGTTAATTTTGCTTTATAAAAGTAGTAATCCTTCCACTGGTCCTCTGTGTTATCCAGGCTCAGTGTCATAGACTTACAGATTGTAGCTCCAATCGGAAAGCTGCTACTTTCTGCGCAGTCCGTGAAGGTTCCTCCACCTACCAGGATTTCACTGTTTAAGGTTTTTTTTCTTCCATCGGCAAAGGTGATATCCACTACTTCATATAGTTTTTCGCCTTCTGCAAGCGCATCTTTGAACGCTTTTGAAACATTAATCAAGTGG
>ERZ1034920.2138-NODE-2138-length-11606-cov-6.254956_pt1 | contig 11606 bp, 12 predicted proteins | sample MGYA00520688_ERZ1034920 | MGnify/ENA primary metagenome ERZ1034920 (study PRJEB33766, sample SAMN09781785) | gut metagenome | biome: gut microbiome | host: Homo sapiens | place: Madagascar | study: EMG produced TPA metagenomics assembly of the PRJNA485056 data...
GAAAGATACCGTCCGTCCGCTTTATCTTTGGTTTTATCGATTGCTTTAAGCCCCTGTTTCGCTAATTTTTCGTCGAGATAATTTGCCGAATAATCCTGAAGAGGCTTTAATTTATCCTCTTTTCGCCAATACTTTTTCCAGGTAGAAATAAGCACGATTTCCGCTTTCGTTTTTTCGACGATTTGTTTAAGCCTTTCGACTTTATCGTCGTCTATACCGATATATTCGCCGCAGCGGCTTTCGGACGACGGAGTATTCAAAACCCCGTCTATATCCAAAAATATCACTTTCATTTTAAGCTTTCTAAAATTTATTTAAACTTATCTTTTCTCGATTCGAAGAAATCAAAATATATTCTAACGTTTTCCAATTCTTCCCATTTCTGAGAAATCACAGGCTCTTTATCTAAATTATAAATCATTGCGTTATCTATACCAAGCACAAACGGTGAATGAGTACAAATTATAAATTGACAGTCAAAGTATTTGACGGAATCTTGAATCAGTTTAATCAACTCAATCTGAAACACGGGAGACAAGCAGTTTTCGGGTTCGTCTAACAGATAAATGCCGCCGCTTTCAAACGCCCTGTTATAATAATCGAGTACGGTTTCGCCGTTAGACATCATCTCTTCTTTAGGTTTGGTATGCCTTTTTGCATATTGAGTTTTAGACAACTTTCTTGCTTCCAGCAATTTTGCAAACTCATCGTATTTATCAGATGAAAATAACATACCTTGACCGTTCCTTATTATTTCATCGCGTTCTGCTCGGGCTTTTCTAATTTTATTAACCGTTACTTCATTATATAATGCTCGGTCTCCTATTTTTTTGAAAATCGAATCGCTTGTTATGATTTTTCTGACAGCAGGCATAAGACGCTCTTCACCGTCATCGCCTATTGCCATACGAATATTAATGCTTTTTACAAGATCATCAAACGGATGAATTTCCTCACCGGTAAAAGTACTAAAAATAACATCCTTAAATAATTCATTATTTCTTTGGGCGTTAATCTTTTCGGCAATTAAATTGATAAGCGTAGATTTTCCGGATCCGTTGTTTCCGTAAAATACGGTTATGTCTTTGCAAATAACCCATTCGAATTGATTTTGGAAAAATATCGTCCATGGATACAAAGAATAATTTTTTATCGCAGAATATCTGTTAATTTCTTCCTGCGAAGGTAACTTTATCGTATCAATGTAATTCATCGTTTCTTATCTTTAAATTAGACTTATTTTCTATAAGTTCACCGACGGCGTTCGTCTTATAAAGAACGATACTGTCCGCAAACATACATTTTTCCCAATTTATAATCAACTTCGGCGCGCCGAGTTCGATAAGCATACCTATTCTTTTGGCGTAAATGCTCATACGCTCGCCGTACTTACCGGATTCTTCGCCGACAGGGAGCGCGTCCGCAAAAGTTCCGTTTTCTACGGCGGCAATCGCGTTACGATAATAATCGAGCAATTCGTCGAAACGAGCGCGACTTTTATCGAGTTTAACGCTTTCGATATGCGTATAATCTTCTCCGTCGGAAGTACAGAACGCTCCTTCGCTTATCGAGCGGGCAATATTAAGATTGCCGTTTTCGTCTATGCAATCGAGCATATTTTTAATATATTCTTCGGGGGCGGGTACTTTGTCTGCGACTTTTACCATAAACGTTTTATCCATAATTTACACCTCGTAAAATTTTTAATTATATGTGTTTGGGGTTTGTTTACGAGAGTATTGTACCATATGCGATGAGACTAAAACGGTACATATATAGGAATTTCGGAATTTTTTTTATTTTTTCGTTATTCCTATTTTTTCTTTCCACTCGTCCAAAAGATTCAGATACTTGATTTCTTCTTTTACTTCTTCCTGCTTTTTAATGATTTCGCACGCTTTGGCAAACGTTTCGTCGTCTATATCTCCGCTGAGAAAATACTTTATCGGGAGCAAAACTCTTTCGCCGCCGTTAAATTCGCCGCGATAATATTCGAGGTCGACGTAATCGTGCATAACTTCGCGATAAAATCCTCCCGTGAAACGATCGTAATAATCACTCGCTAAAAAATATCCGCATGCCGTCATATCGGTTATATCGCCGTAGTCTTTAAGATATTTTAAGTGTTTGTCTTTCCACTCCTTATCTTTTTCGCTCAACTTTTCGCCGCGCGCTTCCGCCTCTTTCGCCGACCAGTTCGCAAGCGATAACAATACGAACGGCTTGCTGTCGGAATAATTATACCAGAACGGCGTTTTTCTGCTGCACACGATGTCGCCGTAGCGAAACGGGGTAGGAACGTCTATCCAGAGCCCCTCGAAAAAGTCGTCCTTTTTAACGCTTAGATCTATACCGCAAATAAAACTGCCGTCTACGTCGATCACGTTTCCGCTTCCGTCCGTTTTAAGCGTTATACTTATGCAATGCGACGAAAGATATTTCTTCGTATATTCAACGCGTTCGATATCGAGGTCGGAATTTTTCCGTAGTTCCCCCTGTATATATCCGAGATCGAAATAAATATTATTAAACTCTCTGCCGAAAGGAGAATCGCCTTTGCAACGATACTTGTAAGAATAAACCGACTTATCGTCTTTTTTATAAAACTCGTCTATAAGTCGATTATCCGTTTCGATGAACTTATTCAAAAGCGCGAACAGACTCGGCGCGTAGTCCGCGTTGACGCGTTTCGGCACTTCTTCGTCGGGCATTTCCCGCATAATTTCACGCCACGCGTCGTGCTTTTTTTTAAGCGTAATCTCATAATTATGCCACACTAAAAACGCGCTTTCCGTAGCGGTAAATTTATGTCCTGTTTTTTCGTTGTATTCTCTTACGTCTTTTGAACGTATGTATTCATAAATATTCATTTTTTCTCCCATACGATATCGTTTTTTATTTTCGCAATAACGTAACTTTCTGACACGGTGTACGGTCCGTATTCGGCAAGATACTTAAAAAATTCTTCGCCCGCAATTCCGTATTTGCATCTTAAAATAACGGCAATATCACCGTCGTAATCTGTCTTTTTAGTGCAAATCGACTTTCTGATACGGTCCGCCACGGCGGGATCGTATCCGCAAACGTCGCTTAAAATTTCAACGACTTGTTCCTGAAAAATCAACCGTCCGCAAGTACGGCTTAATATTCTCGTTACGTCGACGATTTTATCAAAGGGTTTCATCGATATTATAGCCGGTTTATACGCGACGGTTTTGATTGCCGCATCGTAAATTTCTTCGTCGGAAAATTTTCTGCATAAAACTTCGTTGCGCTCGTACTCGAAAACGTCGAACTCAAACAAACCGCTCTTCGCCAATTCGTCTGCGGAAAGCGTCGCGACTTTTATATCACCCGCCGCCCGATTGTTTCCGTCGATTTCTATACCGGATTTAGTTTTGCCGATCGTATCGACGAAATAACGGCAACCGTTATCCTTCCCCGTTATGAGTTTCGCCGTTTCGTAATAACCGCAGATATTATTCAGAAGCCGTTTTTTCGTTCCGTTTTTAACGTAGAAACAAAACTTCGGAAAATCTTCTCTTTCCGGATTAAAAAACAATTCGAATTGCAAACCGTATTCTACGGGATTTACGCTCGTAAGCCGTAAAAAATGATTGATGAAACAATCGTTCTCTTTCGCAAGAAAACAATACTCGTCGGCAGAAAACCCTTTTAAGGCGTTCAACGCAAATAAAAAGAGTTTCGCCGCTCCCGACCGTTTTACGATATCCAACTCGTAATACAGCCTTGCTTTTTCGGGGTAAGTGATTCTTCTCGTCTTCAATACGTTATCGACGATCCCGTATAATTCGTTATACGCGTCTTCCCCGACGTACGGTACGTTTGCCAAATAATCTCTTAATTTTTCGTTCATTCGTCGTCTATCTCCGTTTTTCTTTCATTATAGCAAAGGCTATGGGACGATTTCGTCCCATAGCCTTTGCTATTGAATTAATTTTTTGATTCTCGATTATTTTGATTTTATCGCTCTTTCACTTTCATGGATTTTGCTTTATTTTATAAATGTTTTGCAATAAATTTTCCTCGCACATTTTTTGACGAGTCAAAGACAACCTTCTGAACACTTCTAAAACATCATTAAACTGACCTTTGTATTCAAAATCCGAATATTTATCTTGGTTGTTTTTGAAAAATTCACGTATCTTATCATAACCTATTACATTGCTAAACGCAGTTTCAACCGCATTATTGCCTATACTTTTTATTTCGGCTTCAAGAAACGTTATTTTTTCGTTCGGTGCGAATATAAGATATATGTTTGTCTTTTCACCTTTTTGCTCGGGATTTTCAAAATACCGATAGTATCTCGTTAATTGATCAATTTTTTCTCCCGCTTTTGTCACATAGTTAATTCCGCTGTCGACTTTGTTTTCTATAATGATATTATAATTATCATTGTATATAAATAAATCGAGACGCCCTACATTTTCAATTACGTATTCATTTTCAATGTGCCAATCCTTATCGGTATTGCTTTCATTCACTTTGATTCCCGCCTCAAGAAAAAATTCAGGAATCAACTCTTTTTTATAATTAAATAATTTATATAAAATTTGAGTATAACATTCTTCATGCCGATACATTGAAATTAAATCCATAAAAGTCGGAACAGTTTCAGTAGACTGCCCGTTTGAATTAAACTTTTCCAACTTCACTTCTTCTACTTCGCATTTCAGCGCCGCGTCGATTTTTTTCTTTAATTCTTCGTATGCCTTTGGACTTTTACTTCTCGAGGTGACGTATCCGAAATTTCGTTGAAAATTATAATCAAAATTTTCAGAATTCCCGTCAACTTTTATCGGGTTCTTTACTCTATAAATTTTTCCGGCCAAGAAAGTCAATGGGATAACTTGTATCGAATCAGTAAATAATTTTTCTAAAGAAATACCCCCATATTGAATATCTTCCATATCTTTGTAACCTAATGCTTTTATATTTTTTCTAATCTCCCCCTTTGCAGTATTTATTTTTTTTATAATACTTTCTTGATTTTTATTCGTCGGTTTCGGAAGAGACTGCGAATGTAAAGTTTTGTCTATCTCTACTATATATTCTATATAAAAACAGCCCGCCTTTGCCGAAGACGTAAAAAGAACATACCCAACTTGCTTTGTTGCTGCTCCTTGCACATTTTGCCCGTATGGATTGCAATAAATAAAATGCCTGCCTCTGTCGTCCAGAAAAAAATTGATCAATTCATGCGCTTCATTCTCATTGCTTTGATCAATATACCCGCCAATAAACGGCTTATTTAAAATAATACATCCTTCTTTTTCAAAAGTTTTCTCATTAGAAATCTCATCAAGGGCATCTGTAATTATTTGTTTTTGCATTTGTTATTTTCCTCCGTAGTGTTTTTATAAAACGAAATATTGTTCGTTTGGATAATTATACCATATTCGATTTACGATTTCTACCGTTATCGCAAATTTTTGAAGTTTTTTAAGAATTGCCTGAAACGGCGTAACCCTTTTCGATTACGCGGATATTCGCCTTTTTAGCAAGCGTTATCGTGTTTCGCGTGCCTTTTGTGTTTGCGCTCACAAACGCGATCACTATTTTATTCTCAAAACCGCTTATATAATCTACCATTTGTTTGTTACGTATAGGTCCTGCGCGTTTGCCGTATTTTTTCCACTCGGCGGGGAATATTTTTACTTGAGCATTATGTTTTTCGGCATAAAGTTCGCCTAATTTATCCGCGCCGACGCAATGTCCGCTGACGATTTCTATATCTGTTCGCCCCGCCTCGGCAATAACGTCGTTTATAGTTTTTTCAAGCAAATCGTAATCGTCGAAACGTCTGCCGCCGCAAACGAGAATTCTTAATTTATCCATTTTTACCTTTCCAAATATTTTTTCAGCCAAACTATATCTTCTTCTTTGCGTATCAAACGCATATCGTACAAGGGCGTATTAAGCCGTCTTGCCCTTTCGCTTTTTTCGTGGAAAGCGACAAGACAATCCTTTTTCAGAGCCGCAAGCCGTTCGATATTTGCCATAGTTCCGCGCGTTTCGCCATTTAAGATCATAAAACCCTCATCCGCATCGACAGCCATCTGCTCGTCTTTTCTTTTATAAAATTCGTAGCCCTTATCGAATTTATTCACGCCGATTTTCTTTTCTTCCCAGCCGCCCACGTTTATCCTTACGCGGTCGCCGCTATAATAAACCACGACGTTTTTATACCCGTTTTCGGCAAGGAATTTTTGCATTGTGAGGTCCGCGCCCTTACAGTCGCCGATAACGAATTTATGTCCGAGGTTCATAAAATCGACGAGTTTGTTTTTAACTTCAACCGTCAATGCGTTCAACGTCTGCGAACCGCCCAGAAAAATCGTTTTGCGATAAGTGTTTTTATCTATCGGGGTAAGTTTACCGTTTTCTTCCCAAAAATGTTCCATTTCTCCGTAATATTTGCGAGGTTCGTCTACCATACGAAAGTAAGTATAATCCTGTTTCTTCTTTCCGCAAATTCGGCAATGATCGCCGACTCCGCTGCAAATTTTGTTGTTCCAAGCGGCTTTATCCCATATTACAATCGGTATATATTCGTGTTTATGATCCGCGCGGGGATTCGGTTTTGCTTTCGATTTCGGTTTCACGCCGACTTTTTCGCCGTTCGCTTTTTCGTAAAACTGATTTTCCCGCGCGCGTTGCTGACTTTTATCGTCGTCGAACCAAGTATCGACTAATTTTTTATACAGACTTTTTTCGGACATATTCTATCTTTTCTCCCATGCCGGACAAGAATAATACGAACCATGGTCTTGCGTCGCGTTTTCAGGTTAAGACGCGGCGCGCGAACGCCTTAATATACGAATATAAGACGGTCGCGGAACAAAGTATTAGCCTGAAAACACGGCGCAAGACCGAGTTCAAACACAATCACCTGTGGCTATCAATTTCCCTATTATTTCCCCTTTTATCATAAATCGAATAATTTCAAAAACTCGTCGAAAGTTATAGTCGGCGCGTCGATTTTCGCCGCGTCTGCCACGTATTTTCGATGCGGGTTTATAAGCAATTTCGAGCGGGTCAATCCTTTCATCGCAAAACCCGGCGTATGAACGAAATTATATCTCGACAATTTTAACGCCGACAACGCCTTTTCGTCGTAATCCACGACGTAACATACGTCGTATTCTTCGGGCAACTTCGGCAATCGATTTACGCCGTCCACATTTTCGAGAATAGACAAATCCTCTTTGCTCGGCGTACCGTAAACGAAATTAAGTTCGGCAATAAGTCGTTTATCCCCATATTTAACGGCAGAAAGATAAAGCGGATTATTTTTTATATTTCCGCGCGGCGGTACGGTGTTTTCATCGTCGGTAAATTCTTTTATCATCGCAAAAATCGATTCTACGGAAGCGTATTTTACGATCTTGAATTCGATACCGTTTACTTCTGCGTAAACGTTGAATTGCATCGAGTTCGGCGCGCCGTATTCGTAATATACGCTTATACCGTATTCTTCCCATTTCGCGGCGTAAAAGGTCGCGTGTCGGTTGCGGATATTTTCCCGTTCGCGCTCGTATCTTTCAATCTCGCTTTTCACCGTTTCAAAAGCGGAATTTTCCAACCATAATACCTTGTTATACGACTTTATAAACGGACTTCCGACCGTATATCCGAATCGCCCGTCTCCGCATTCGCGAATTCTACAATATAAATCGTACCCGTCGTCGTTTTTAGCCTTGATTTCCGCGCTTTTGATTTCCTTTATAAAAGTCTTTCCGTCGCGATAAAACTTATTTTCGCAAGTTTCGGGGAAAGTCAAATCTTCCATACCCTTTAATTTTTCGTATACGTAAAAAACGATTTCGTCGTCGGGTAAGTTTTTATAATTTACTTCGAGAAATTTCGCTATCGACCGAAGCGAAAATTTATCGGTTTTGCATTTCCTTCTTGCAAGTTCCAACGTATCGACGGTTTCATTTTTCAGCGACGGCATCCCCGCTTTTTTAAGCGCGGAATTTATGAATTTTATACCGAAGCCGATATTATGCGACACGAGCGTATCGTTGCCGATAAAGTTTATAAAGTCGGACAACACGTCGTTTATACCCGACTTTTCGGATAAATCGACGTTCCGTATACCGGCAAGTCGTTCCGTTTCTTCGGATAACGGTGCGACGGGTTTTATTAACGACGAAAACCTTTCCGCAATCGCTCCGTTTCTGATTTTTAACGCCGATAACTTTATTATTTCGCAGGTGTCGACGTAGAGCCCGCTCGTTTCTGTATCTATTACGACGTAATTATTCACTTTGTCTCTCCAACGCTTTAAGCAAATACTCTAATTCTTCTTCGCTTTGTACGACTTTCGCGACTTCGGTAAGCGGAGTATCTGTAGTTACGGTTTTCGCGTATTCTATAATTTCTTTTCTCATATTTTCGCCGCCGTTTTCTCTTTGATTTCTTTAATTTCGGAACTTACGAGCGTGTCTTTTTCTTGCAGCCGTTTTGCAAGCGCTTCTAAAAACGCTTTGTTATCGATAAGTATTTTTCTCGCCCTTGCGTAATAGGTTTCCATGTCCGCCGTGATACGATCTTCTCTTCGCAAAAGCCTGTCGGACGAACTGTCGCGACCTTCCCAATATCCGAAGCCGTAAGAACAATAATTATCGGCGAATCTCTGAACGATATCGAAAGCCCTGTGCAAATCGTTGTTCGCCCCGGTATCCGCTTCTCCGAAAATCAATTCGGTCGCCGCTTTACCGCCAAGTATCGCAATTACGCGGTTTTCCATATGCGTTTTGGAGATCCAGTAGTCGTCGGGATTATGGTAAGCCGTAAACCCGCCGACCGTACCCGTGTTTTTACGGACGGAAACGAGATCCACGCTCCCCGATTCAAGAATTTCGGCAACCACCGCATGCCCCGCCTCGTGATACGCCGTTCTTTCCAACACGACGGGATTATGCGGCGCGGTGCTTTCGGGCGCGTTGTAAATAACGCGAAGACACGCGCGGATAATATCGTCAACGCCTATCATCTCTTTATTTTCGTACCCTGCGTACTGCCCCGCCGTGTTGATAACCGTTTCAAGCACCGCGCACGATTTACCGTTTAACAACCTGGCAATCTCTTCGGCGTCGATTTCGGCGACCGCTTTCTTCTGAGAAAGATAATATTTAACTATCTCTACGGCGTCTTTACCTTCGGGCGCGTCTACGCTTATCACGTAATCGAAACGCCCCGCGCGAAGAAGCGACCGCGGCAAATTGTCCGTTCCGTTGGTAGTGGCAAGCACGAAAACGTCTTTACCCTTGATTTCGTCTATGCACGACTGAACGGTAACGTACTCTTCGGCATTTCTGTGATAATCGTCTTCGTTGGCAAATTTATCCATATCGTCGAGAAGAATAATCGACGGAGCGTTTTCCGCCGCTTCGGTGAACACGTTCTTTATCTCGTTGACAAACTCGCCGTCGGGCTTGTTTTTGCGGCACACGAACGACTTTCTGCCGCTTTCTTTTATGAAGCAGTTCGCCATAAGCGTTTTCCCGACGCCCGGATCTCCGTCAAGCAAAAGACCGCCGATCGGCGCAACGCCGAGCGCCTTATATTTATCCGCGTTTTTGATTACGTCGCAAAGTCTGAAAAGTTCCGCTTTAACGTCTTTATAGCCTATTATCTTGTCAAATTCACTCATTACAACACACCTCTTTCGTTTTATGGCTTTATTATACGACAATCAATGCGACGTTTTCGGTACGCTAATATCGCTGACGATAATTATTTTCCGATTTAATTTTTGTTTCCGTAGAAACGAGATATAATCGAAACTCTCGTCTAAAAAATCAGGAAAGTTTACCAGAATAAGCGGTTTTTCTTTATAGTTAAAATCTTTTACGCCGCTTACGAATTGACGGAATTTATTTATTTCTATAAAACAAAGAAAGTCAAATAACGTCTTTTCGCTTGCGCTTAAATCATAGTTAAACGACTTATCTCCCGACTTTTTAACGGCGATAAACTCTCCTTGCGGAGCAACGTCGAAATATAAACTTTTCCGCTCGCTTATTTGTCGCGGCTTAAAACCCACGATATATTCGTTAAGCAGCACGCGAAACGACTTTTCTTTCGATTGCCTTAATAATAACGGCTCCTTTTGCTCGTCGAAATCACGCCTTTTATACGCCGACAGCAAATCGGAATATTTTAGCCCCGATTTGCGCGCCGCGCAGTCGAAAACGACGTCGTCATAGCGATAAAAGCAATCCGACGGATTATAAAAACTTTCATACGTCGCTTCGGCAACCTTATCGGCATTATCGGCTTTTATATCGTAAATATCTTTTTCTTTTTTACATACCGAAATCTTATCGAAACGACGTTTTGCCAAATTCTCATAAATCGCGCTTTTCATTTCATCGATTTTCATTTCATAACTAATTCTCCTATAAAAAATAACGCCGCAAAGATTTCTCTTTGCAACGTTATTATATTACTTTTATTGTTCCCTTTTCGGTACTTTAACCGTCAATGTTAATTTTTAGTCATCTGTTTCTTTATGAAAAATATCGGAGCAAACTCTAATAAGCGATATTTTTCATAAATTTCGCTATCTTTTATATATTTTCTCTATCCCGTTCTTCTTAAAGCCGTCGATCTCCGTCTTGATTTCGTCGGTAGTCATATGGGCAAACGGATCTCCGTGGTTTCTGCCCCCAAAATAAAAGCGTACCGTCTTTACTATAAGTTCTGATATATGATCTTTTATTGTGGTTTTCGTATTGCAGGTCAGGCCGATTTTTAGTGTAACCCGAAAATAATTCGTTGAAAAGATCTTCGTTTGCCGAAAATAAAATGACGTCGGGTTTTAAGTACGCAAGTAATCTATTGAATAACTCCGTATTTTTAACTGTTTCTTTTTCTTTCTTGGTTAATTTACCCCAGAACGGATTAGTCGCAATAGCGGTATAAGCGTCTATATGAATAGCGATATTTCTCTTTCTCAATCCGATTTCCCCACCATACGAGCAATCGAAATTATCCGATATTATTCTTTCATACCTATTAAACCATTTATATGGATTTTTAATGAAGTATTCATTATTAGCATTATACAAGTCGTCGGCATTTAAGACAGTCGGTATAGAAAATCGCGGACATTCCGGCGGCTCGGGAAACTCGTGCGAACTCGGATTTATACCTACGGTAACGACTTTAACTTCGGATTGTTCGTACTTTTCAATATCCCCAAACCAGACGACAGGCGTCGTATCGACAACGTAAGGCAAACTTTTCTTTTTATTAAAGTCGCAAATATAATCCTGTATTATCCCCTGTAAATCTTCATTCATAATTATACTCATTATCTGTTTTTAATTGCATTATAACATTTCGTTTCAAATAAGTTAACGAATTTTAGCGAAATTCGTTATACAATCTTTCTTTATTTTTATATTTTATTTCAGCAAAGTGGTCATTTACGCTTGACGAGATACCGTATAAAGGCTTAAATATTCTTTCGGAACGTGATCGGTAAGCCAAATCACACCCGACTTGTAAAAATCGAATCCGTCGCGGCGCATCTTAGCGGAATCGATTCTAAATATAACAGGATTTCC
>ERZ1034920.2139-NODE-2139-length-11595-cov-5.907539_pt1 | contig 11595 bp, 8 predicted proteins | sample MGYA00520688_ERZ1034920 | MGnify/ENA primary metagenome ERZ1034920 (study PRJEB33766, sample SAMN09781785) | gut metagenome | biome: gut microbiome | host: Homo sapiens | place: Madagascar | study: EMG produced TPA metagenomics assembly of the PRJNA485056 data...
TATCACTAAATACAGGAACAAAAGACATACCTTTACATTTTGCTAATCAATTAACACAAATTGTTAATCAAGAATGGGAAAATGGAAGTTTTATGCACAAAGTTACTCCAATAACACAAGATTTGCTTAGGTTTTGGTTCAACGATACTTTTTGTTCAACAAGATATATCAACTTTCATAAAGGGCAAAAACAAGCGATTCTTAATGCAATTTATTGTCATGAAATTCTAAAGACAGATTCAATTCTTTCTATGTATCAGCAGGCTTCACAGGATTTATTAACTCCTGAATTTTTTAACTACATCAAAGAAGATAAGTTTCAGCACCCTAAATATTGTGTCAAAATGGCAACAGGAACAGGCAAAACCTTTGTCTTGAATGCTCTTTTGATTTGGCAATATCTCAATGCAAAATATAAAGAAATTGAATCAGAGGTTCAATTTACTAAAAACTTTTTGCTTGTAGCTCCGGGGTTGATTGTTTATGAAAGATTATTAGATGCTTTCTTGGGGAAAGAGGAACAAGACGGAACCCGAAATTTTGAAACCTCTGACATTAAGCGAAATATAAATCTATTTGTACCTGAAAAATACAGAAATGCTATTTTTAGTTTTATTCAAGGAAATGTTGTAAGAAAAGAAGAAATCGGTAAAAAAATAACAGGTGATGGAATTATTGCAATTACCAACTGGCATTTGTTGGCAGGCGTTGAAGACGATGAAGAAGAAACGGAAGTTTCACCTCTTAAAGACCCTTCAAAAGTGGTTGCCGATTTGTTACCAATAACCCCTGGAACAACAGCAGGACACGACTTGAACACTATTGATAATAGAGTGTTGAGTGGTGGCGAATTGGAATATCTGAAATCTCTAAAAGATATTTGTGTGTTTAATGACGAAGCTCACCATATTCATGAAAATAAGACGGCAGGTATTGTTCGAGATGTGGAATGGCAAAAATCATTAAATTATATTTCTCAAGACAAAGGTAGAAATTTTTTACAAATCGACTTTTCTGCAACACCTTATGATGTAACGGGTTCAGGTCAAAAAAGAACCAAGCATTATTTCCCACATATTATTGTTGATTTTGCTTTGAAAGAGGCTATTCAACAAGGTTTGGTTAAAACTATTGCTATTGATAAGCGTAAAGAAATTGCTACTTTAGAAAATGAAGATATCAATTTCAAAGCTATTAGGGAAGGAAATAATGTTGTAGATTTATCAGACGGACAAAGGCTTATGCTTAGGGCAGGGCTTCAAAAACTTCAACTTTTGGAAGAAGAATTTACAAAAGAAAATCCTGATAAGTATCCTAAAATGCTTGTAATATGTGAGGATACAAAAGTTTCACCACTTGTTGCTCAATTCTTGATACAAGAAGGTTTACAAGAAGACGATGTTATGCAAATTGATTCTGATAGAAAAGGTTCAATCAAAGAATCAGAATGGAAAGAAGTGAAACAAAGGCTGTTTAATGTTGATAAACATTCTAAGCCTAAAGTTATTGTTTCTGTTCTTATGTTAAGAGAAGGTTTTGATGTAAGTAATGTTTGCGTAATTGTTCCTTTAAGATCTTCTGAAGCTCCAATACTTTTGGAACAAGTAATTGGGCGTGGGTTACGTTTGATGTGGCGTGAAAAAGATTATCAAGAAATTAAGGCAGAAAATAGGTATAAAATGCTTGTTGAAAAACAAAGTCCTTCAAACTATCTTGATATTTTAAGTATTATTGAACACCCTGCATTTATTCAATTCTATGATGATTTGGAAAGTGGAATGGTTGTTGAAGAAAAATCAATGCCACCAAGAGAAGATGTCTTAGGCGATATTATTACTGTTGGTCTAAAAGAAAATTATCAAGATTATGATTTCTATATTCCAAGTATAATTTCTGACAAAGAAGAATTGTTATCACTGGGAGAAATCAAAACCGAAAATTATCAGCCGTTAGCATGGACATTAGAACAACTGCAGGGTATGACAAAAAATTATGGCGATGAAGTATTCTATTCCGAAGAAATGACGGTAAAAACCAGATTTGGGGATTACAGAGTTTCTCAAGAACTATTTAATGCAAAAAGTTATAATGAGTTTTTACAAAAAATGCTTATGGCGATTACGAATAATATAGCTAGGGTTGGTGGACATTCTTCTTACCCCGTTATGCAAATTAATCAAGTTGAATTAGTCAAAATTATTGATGAATATATTCGTACAAAATTGTTTAATCAACCGTTTAACCCTGCAGAAGGTAATAACTGGCGTGTCTTGATGATTGCAAGAGTTGGGATTCTTGAACATATTATGAAAGAGGTTAGCCAATCTGTATATGATATGCAAAACAATGTTGAAATTGTTGATGCTGTTATCAAAAAAGAATATTTTTCATCAATAAATAAACTTAAAATGAGAGAAAATTTTTCTCTAGATATAAGAAAATCAATTTATGCAAAAACGGCTTATCCTTCTAACAAAGGTGAGTTTGAAAAAGATTTTCTTGTTGCAATGGATAGGGATTCAAATGTTGAAAGATTATTAAAGATAAACGAAAATTATCATACTTTTGCACATTTGAAATATATCAGAACAGACGGTCTATTGTCTTCATATTATCCTGATTTTATTGCAAAAATCAGAGATAAAATTTATTTAGTTGAAACAAAGGCTGAAAAAGATGTTGATAATGCCAATGTTAAACAAAAACAGAAAGGTGCATTAGATTGGTGCAAAAAGATAAATGAACTAAATCCCGAAGATAGAATGAATAGTTATTGGTATTATTCTTTATTAGATGATACTACTTTTTATTCTATGAATGAAAGAGGTGCATCTATTCAAGAAATATTGGAATATTGTAAACTGACAAATGGTAAAGTTGAAGGGAAATTGTTTTAAGCTAAGAGGTTGGTATAAATTATGATTACAGGTTTGATTCTGATAGGATTTGGGATTTATTTGTGGCAGTTGTCAAATAAGGTATAATGTTAATTTGAAATTTTTGGGGGTATTATTATCCTTGCATAAGTTCATCATAATTAATATGATGTTCTCTTGCATAGTAAATGAATTTTGCTTCCTGTTCAACAAGTCTTTTAGTAAATTTTAGTATTGAGCCTGTAATACGTTTTCTGCTATTGCTTTCTCTTGTACCACCTTATTTAGTGATATTTTCTTCTACATTTGCATTGATTTTTGCTTGACTATCTATAGTGAAATATCTCTAGCAAGTTTTGTTAGAGATTCTTTGAATAATGGCTCGGAATGGTGATTTTGTGTTTTAGATTGTCTGCTTAGTTGCTCACAAAGATAATGTTTTAAGTCGATAAAAACCAGCTTACGCATTTTTTACTCCACTCTCTACCTACTCTATATCAATAGAGAGATAAAAAGTTTGTCTAATTTTTTGTTAATACAATCAAAAGTGTTTTACACAGAAAGGATTTTTTATGGTTATGACAAAATCAGGATACGATGTTAATCGTATTACTATTACCAACAATACTGCAAAGTATTATTCAGATACGGCTAAAGAGTTTGCCGTACAAGCAAAAGAGTTTGCAACAGATGTTGTACAAACAAAATCAGATATTGATAACATTTTAGCAAGCTCAGGTTTTGCAAGTGTTTCTCAAAATATTCAAAAAATTGTTACTGTAGCTGATAATATTGAGAATCTCGGCAATACAAAACTTGAATGGGGCTTTATTACAGGCAACATTGATTCACAAGCAGATTTAGATGCCAAACTTGATATCAAAGCCAATGTATCAGATGTTTACACCAAAACAGAAATAGATACAAAACTGGACGGTATAGAAGCATTATTGGAGGAAATATAAGTTTTAAGTGAATAAGGAACTCGTTATGTCATATTGAGCGTAAGCGAAATATCTCTAATAAGTCTATGAGATTCTTCGGGCTATGCCCTCTGAATGACACAAAAGAAAGGAAATATAACTATGACAATTGCTAATCAAATACAACGTATAAAAACAAACATTACAAACGCATATCAAGAAATAGAAAAATTCAATGTAAATGTTACTGAATACAACAACAAATCAGATAAACTTGCGCAAGCTATTTCTCAAATAACAGTTGGTGATACAATTAACAATCAAAACAAAACAATTACAGAAAATGGTACATATACGGCTGACGAAGGTTACACAGGACTAGGTGAAGTGGTTGTGAATGTTCCAACAACAATAGGGCTACCTTCTTCAGTTACAAAATATGATTATCTTGAGAAAACGTCATCATCAGGGTATGTTAACCTTTATTTTAAACCTACAAATAATACAAAATTGGATATAGATTTTGCTATAACAAATTATGTATCAACAGGTGCTGGTACTTTGTTAGGGTATTATTCTACAACAAATAATGAACGTTTTTTTGTGTCAACTTATTCGACATCTTCATCATATCCTAGAGCGTTTGGTATAGTTATTGGTAGTATGAATCAAAGTGATTTAAAAACTCCTACACTTAATACTAAGTACAATATAACAATGTCCAAAGATGGTATTTATATAAATAACGTATTAGTGAGTACACCTATTGATACCGGAATTTTTAAATCTCCAGATAATGCTTATTTGTTTCAAGCAAATGGTTATTCTAATGGGGTAATGGCAAAAATATATGGTGTAAAAGTATATGAGAATGATGAATTGGTTTACCAATTAGTACCTGTTAAAGATAACATAACAAATAAGTGTGGTATGTATGATGTTATGACAGGACATTTCTTTGAAACCAGCAATAATAGTTTTGTTGTTGGAAATGAAACCTCAGGTGGAAATTCAAGCGGTGGAGGTGGTGGTGAAGAATGGTAGTTTTAGACTAATCATATGTTCTATGATGAGGTTAGTTATCGGTTGGTGATATGCCCCAATGTAGTTTGTCACGTAATATAGAATAAAAATCATCATCACCAAGAAATGCTAGCTTTGCTTTCTTAGGTGAAAGTTCTATATCAACTTTTTTAACTGTGCCACTTTGTTCTTGTCCATCAATTGCAACTGTTAATAATTCGTCCATAGAGCTTATGGTTATTTTCTCTGTTGTAGGAACAACAAGAGGTCTGGCAGTTAGTGTATGTGGACATATTGGAACTATTACAAGGCAATCAATTTCAGGACACAATATTGGCCCACCAGCTGATAGTCCATAAGCTGTTGAGCCTGTTGGTGTCGAAATTATTATTCCGTCAGCAATATAATCGCATACAAACTTGTTATTGATTTGTAATGAAAACTTTGAAGTTCTTGTGCAAGAATGTCCTTTTATAACAAAATCATTCAATGCAGTATAATTGTCTGATTTTAACATTGTTCGTTCTTGAACTTTATAAGTTTTGTTTTTGATATGTTCAACAACTTTGGCAATTTCTGATGTGCCTGACTGTGACAAAAAGCCTAAACGCCCTAGGTTTATACCTAATATTGGAGTATCATAATTCGCGTAAAAACGAGCAGTCTTTAGGATTGTTCCGTCACCACCGATTGCGCAAACAAAATCAAAACCTTTTTTTAAATGGTCAATATCTATAATTTCATAACTTAAAGAGTTCTTTTGGAGTTCGGATTCGAACTTTGGAAGAACTTTTTTTGTATTTGATACATTCTTGTTTGTAACAATCGCAAGTTTCATACAGTAATTATATATGAAAATAAAAATATGTGATAATTATTAAGCAGGCAACATTTCAGGAAGTCCTATTGCTTCTTTTGTGTTAGGGTCAATAGGTGTTCTTGTGTTTATCCAACTACCTTTAAAAAATACACGTCCGTATGTATAGTTGTCATTATCTTGTGTTGCGAAAAAATTTCGTGCTTTGTCAAAACTTGTTCTATTCTCTGCTTGTGTTTTGAAATCATTTTTGAAAGCATTTGTTAATGCAGATGAATCCTTAAGAGAGCTAACTAAATAATATTCATCACCATTTTGATTTTTTTGAAATAATGGGTTTTTATTAAGCCCAGATAAGTGCTTTTGAGCATAAGTTGTTGGAATGCTTATGTTGTTTGTATCAAAACCTTTGACTTCTGGTTTCTCAATTTGAGGTTCAGCAATAGTACCTTGTGTAGTTGTCATATCAACTGTTGCAGCAGTTGGTTGAACAGGAGTTGTCACAGGTTTAGGTTCAACACTTAGTTTTGGTGTTGTTTGTGGCATATTAAAGGTATTTGTTGCTGATTCGCTCATATATATAATAAGTATATATTGAAGATATAATTGCTAAAATCGTATTGTTTTGTAAAGAAAACTTAATATTTTAATTAATAGTACGGATATTAAAGGGTTTTCTATTTGAATTTGGTATGCTAAAATGTTTTTGATATGACTTTACCATACGATGAATATTTTCAAAATTTAAAACAACATGTTTCAACGACACTTGATAGAACTCAGTTGTATCAGTTCAAAGGTACTGTATCAAAACTTCTTGGGCTAACAGTTGAAGTTAAGCTTCCAGGGTTGAAGATTGGTGATTTATGTTATATCGAAACATATAATGGAGAAAAAAAACCAGCTGAGGTTGTTGCGTTCAAGGGGGAAACTGCACAGTTACTTTTGCTTATGGACGGAACAGGAATTGGTCAGGGTAGTTTGGTAGAGTCTACAGGAAATCCAATTATTATTCCTGTTGGAGATTTTTTATTGGGTCGTTTAATAAACCCAATGGGAGAACCAATTGACGGCAAACCTCTAGACACAACAGGTGCGTTATGGAGAGCGATTGAAGGCCCACCTCCTGGGCCGTTTGAACGTCCAATTATTACGGAAATGTTTTCAACTGGTGTAAGGGCGATTGACGGTTGTATGACAATGGGGTGCGGTCAGCGTTTAGGTTTATTTGCGGGTTCAGGTGTTGGTAAAAGTACACTTTTGGGTATGATTGCAAGAAATTCCGATGCCGATGTCAACGTAGTTGCTCTTATCGGAGAACGTGGTCGTGAGGTTAAAGAGTTTGTAGAAGATTCTTTAGGTACAGAAGGTATGAGGAAATCTGTACTTGTATGTTCAACTGGTGACCAACCTCCTTTGATTAGACAAAAAGCACTTTTGACTGCAACTGCCGTATGTGAATATTTTAGAGATCAAGGTAAAAAAGTGTTTTTGATGACAGATACTGTTACACGTTGTGCAATGGCTGGACGTGAAGTTGGTTTGTCTATTGGTGAGCCACCTACCATGAAGGGTTATCCACCGTCTATTTTCTCATGGCTACAAAAAGTTTTAGAAAGAGCTGGTAATAGTCCTAAAGGTTCTATTACTGCTTTATACACTGTATTGATGGAAGGTGATGATATTTCGGACCCTATTGTTGATATTGTGCGTGGTATTGTTGACGGTCACATTTTCTTATCAAGAAAAGTTGCTGAAAGTAACCATTATCCAGCAATTGATGTTTTGGGAAGTATTTCGAGGTTGATGTCTGCGATTGCTACTCCCGAACATAAAGTGGCGGCAGGTAAATTAAGAACATTATTATCTCTTTATAGAGAAAACAAGGATTTGATTGATGTAGGTATGTATCAACCAGGAAGTAACCCGAAACTTGATACTGCTATCGAGATGATGCCTCAAATTAATGCGTTTTTGCAACAAAGAACATCAGATATTGTTTCTATGGATTCAACAGTTAATACACTTGTTGAAATGATGGCAAATGTTGAGGTTTAATTTATTATTGGGCGTTTTATAAGTATAGTTTCTTTAATGTGGTATTATTCTCCTTGTGGGAATTTATGATGTTTTAAGCTGAGTTGTGTGTAAATATTAATCTCATCTATACAGATGAGATTTTTCGATGTTTGCTATTTTTTTCTGAATTTTTGCCGTATGTCGTCATGAGAAGTCATGTAAATATTGACTTTCGGATAGTTGACTTTTTTGAAATCAACATTAAAGACAACATGTGACGAAAATAATATGAGGTAATATGACAAAAAATCAGTACATACAACAGAACAACCAAATAGGAGGGCATGCTTATGGGTATGGCAGCATCACAGGCTAGGTATCTAGCACTGACCGCTCGTAAAAGTAATGTTGAGTACGAAGGCCAACAAATTAACCAAGCTAGAACAGCTTTGGCAAACCAAACGGCTAACTTATTCAACCAAATGATGGGAATGAGCGTCCCAACACCGCCTTCTGTTGCAGATTACACCACTGTACAATATTCGTATAGTGATGGCTCTAATACAGAAGCAATTTCAAATTATTATCAATTGGGTAATTCAGACTCTGATTACAACTACGTTGTAACAACTTACCACAACGAAAAAGTTTATCAGGGTTCTCGTAAGAAAATGAGTGACCCACAGGTTCAAGCAACCTACACAAACCGTTACTCTTACAATCCGTCTAATGCGGATAATAACATTAGTCGTACGGTTACAAAAGCTGAACTTAATGCTGATGGTTCTTACTTTATTCAAGAATCTAACGGTACAACTAAAACTTACCGTCCAGTTACTGCAAAAGAAGAAGATCAAGTAAAAGCTATTAACCACGGTTTAGGTCAAAACGAAAAGAACCCTACTGTAAATCTTGCTAGTGATGATTTACGTAAGAACTTCAACATCGTTACAAACCCTACATCTGATCAGTTGAAAGAATTAGGTGAATTATTTGGTTACAGATCATCTAACTTCAACAAATCTGCAGCAACTCAAACTGTAAATAATACTAATATTAATACTTATACAGCTTGTACAGAGGCAGATGCAGACCAAATCAGAACAATTTTTGGTTCTGATGCAACACCTACATCAGTAAATAAAGAAACAAAAAATTGGAATAAAACTGATGCAGCTGGTTATACTGCTTGTGCAGATACAGATCTTGCAGCTATTCAACAGTTATACGGTGCAGATGTTACTGATGCTACAGCTTATATGAAAAAAGCTGATGGCACATATATGACAAAAGAAGCGTATGATGGTTTAGATACAACAACTAAATCTGATGTCGAAGTAAGATCTCTTGTTCAAAATTACTACAAGAGCGGTGATTACTACATTTCAGCAGCTGATTATAATACTGTTAAAGGTGGCGGTAATGCAACTGCTCAAACAGTAACTCACAAAACAATGGACATTGATGCAGGTAACCAAAGTTCATTTATCGACATTGATACAAACGATGCTGATATGGTTGCAAGAGCAATGGCAGCAATCGGTTGTACTCAAGAAGAACTTGGCAACTATATGTTGTTCAACACAACAGACGTAAACTTCCAAGGTTTTGTAAAACGTTCAGATGTTGAAAACATGAACAAGGATAGTCAATTCTATACAGTTGACAACTTCTCTAATCAATACTATTGGAATGGTACAGGTTATGTAACAGCTTCTGATATGGATAACAAAGTTGAAGGTGCTACATTATATGTTCCTGAAAACAAGAAAACAGGTATTGGTATTGTTCAAGGTGGCGAACAAACTTTCTATACAGATGGTAATTCATTTGTTACAAAAGCTGATTTAGACGCTGCGTTAGCATCTTATAATCGTTACTTAGCAACAGGTAAAAAAGAAGCTAATACAATTAATGAGATACTTGTATCTAATGATCCTACGTTCTCTAACTATACTCAGGTTGGTAACTGCCAATTGTCAGAAATATTTGCAGCTGATTTAGAACGTGATGAAGCAATGAATACCGAAATCATGCAGATTATCAAAGATATGAAGGGTGAAAACGGTGATAGAGTTGCTGCGGAAAACTTAGAAGCTTGTTTCGATATTAATGCAAATGGTGATTATGTATACAAAGGCGGTATCTACAAGTTCCAAATGGGTGGTACAACATACTACACTACTAAAAAAGACTTGGATACTTCATTAGGTACATCAATCGTTGATAATAACATTGACGTTCAACAAGAAAAACTTAGATACTACAACGGTGTATATGTAGATACAAAAGTTGAAGATACTAAGAAAGCATTGTTGGAAACAGATGGTAATGGTAGATTCAAATCTATCAAGTTAGAAGATGATAATGTTCAATACACATTGAACGTAGAGTCAAAAACTGACGAAGATGCATACAATGATGCAATGAACAGATACTACTACGAAAAAGAAGTATACGAAAAGAATGTATCTGATATCAACGCAAAAACTGAAATTATTCAGGCACAAGACAGAACCCTTGAACTACGTTTGGAACAGTTGAATACCGAACAATCTGCTCTACAAAACGAAATGGAAGCAGTTAAGAAGGTAGTCGACAAGCACGTAGAACTTGGATTCAAGACATTCGGTGGCTAATAGTTAGAAGGTTAGAGGTTAAGGTAGATAGAAGGTTAGTAAAAATAAATATATTTATAAACTTACCTTCTCTCCCTTATTCTCAAGAAATACCCAAAAATGCGGCTTCAATGTCGGTCACGAATTTAAAAACTGCTTAGTCAGACCGGTTCAAAATCCAAAGAACAAGGCAGAGCAGTAGTTGACTAAATTAATAAAAAAGCTTGAGGAAAACAATGGCATACAAGAATGATGGTTTACTGGTTATAGCGAATAAGTTCGGAGCAGCTTCTAGCGATGCTAAATGCATGTTGTACGAAACTTATGACAGATTGAGAGATTTAACAGTTTCTGGGTCTGCCAGCTCTGGAACAGGCTTTGAGGCTTGTGGTGGCTTCCTATACCAACTTGCCAGCCTATTCGCTCCATCCTCTTTTATGACAACTTTAGGTGGAACTCAGGCATTTAATATCCCTGGTACTTCATACTGGTCACCATATTCTGGTGGTACAGGCACAGTAAACGGGGGCTACGGAGCATTCGGACTTAGCGGACTAGGGAACTATTCAGGGTTCCCTAGCGGAGCCGCTAATGTTAAGTGGGGCTTAGGAAGCGGTTCTACTACAGGTGGTGCTTCAAGTATTAATGGCTTAATCTCTGGTTTAGGTTCTTCTAGTGGAACTGTGACTGGTGGCGCATCAAGTATAGGAAGTGTAGCAGACGTAGCATCTGCAGCAGCTTATGGTTTAGGTACAGCTAACGGATACGGAATTGGTGCATCTGGTATATTGATGCCTCTTGCTGGTTTAGTATCTGGTTGGGGTGGTATTATGACTGCTGCAGCACCATATTTAGGTGAATTTGGACTACCTGCAATTGTTATGGGGAACTTGATGCAAGGTACTTCTTCAGCTGCTTTATCAGCTTATCAGAATGTTTCAAGTAATGTTTTAGCAAACGCTGACACGATTTTGTCACAAAAAGTTGCTAATATTGAAACTGTTTGTAAAATGTTAGATACGCAAGGTGAAGTTGTAAGAAAAATGTTAAAAGAACAAATGGACGGCGATAGCAAGGCTATTCAAAACTTGTAATTTGATAAGTGAATTAATATATGTTATACAGAGGGTAAAGCCCGAAGAATCTCGTTTAAATTTTGTTATAGCTCTTTCGCTGTTGTTCAAAATGACGGAAAAAGAATTATTATTAAGAATATCAAAACACAAATCATACGATAATAATTTTATCAGTAGTATAAAAAGGATAAATTTATGCAGATTAGAACTTTTTTAAGAATAATGTTTAACGATATATTTCAT
>ERZ1034920.2140-NODE-2140-length-11595-cov-3.660572_pt1 | contig 11595 bp, 9 predicted proteins | sample MGYA00520688_ERZ1034920 | MGnify/ENA primary metagenome ERZ1034920 (study PRJEB33766, sample SAMN09781785) | gut metagenome | biome: gut microbiome | host: Homo sapiens | place: Madagascar | study: EMG produced TPA metagenomics assembly of the PRJNA485056 data...
TTTCAAGATTGTCGATTATCTGCATTGCCTTTACCTTAGGAGCACCCGAAAGAGTTCCCGCAGGAAGAACTGACATAAGTGCGTCGATAGCGGTCTTGTCATCGCTGAGCTCACCACGTACATCTGATACAAGGTGCATTACCTTTGAATATCTCTCAACTATCATCATATCTGTGACAGTTACCGAACCAAACTCAGAAACCTTTCCGATATCGTTTCTTCCAAGGTCAACGAGCATTGTGTGTTCAGCTCTTTCCTTAGGGTCGTTCAGCAGCTGCTGTTCGTTGTGGATATCCTCATCGTAGGTTGCTCCACGCTTGATAGTGCCTGCGATAGGTCTTGTCACTACCGTCCTGTTTTCCACAGATACCAGCATTTCAGGTGACGCACCTGCAACAGCGTAATCATTGTGCTTGAAGTAGTAAAGATACGGTGAAGGGTTTGTGGAGCGTAACATTCTGTATACGTCAAAGCTGTCAGGCGGATTATCTATCTCAAATCTCTGTGACGGAACGATCTGGAAGATATCGCCCTCCTTGATGTATTCCTTAGCCTTTTCAACATTTGCAAGGTAATGTTCCTTTGTGATGTTGGACTTAACTGTGATGTTGTCCTCAGCTGTCTTAGGCGTTTTCATAACTGGCTTGTAATTTCTCAGCGTTTCAACGACCTCTTCGCAGATCTTTTCACATTCCTTGTACTTAGCCTCAACGTCGTCGCTCTTGTTGATGTTGAGGATTATTACAGCCTTGTTTGAAAGGTGATCGTAAGCGACTATCTTTTCAAAGAGGTGCAGGTCAGCGTCAGGAAGTTTGAGATCGTCCTCAGGAGGGGAGCAGAGCGTCTTTTCAAAATATCTTATCATGTCATAAGCGAAAAATCCGATCAGACCGCCTGTAAGTTTAGGATAATTATTAAATCTTGGTGACTTGTGTGCCTCGATTATCTCTGAGAAGAAAGCGATAGGATCGTCAACTTTTACGTTCTCGTCTGCCTTGCCTTTTTCCCTAATGGTAACAACGTGCTTGTCAAGAATATATTCGCATTTAGGATCGATACCTACATATGAATATCTGCCCCACTGGTCCTTGTTGTCAACAGACTCAAGAATGAAACAATCGTCATAAGTCTCATGCAGGCAGTTGAAAAGCTGTATCGGTGTGCATGAATCCATGAGAAGTTCATAGAATACTGGTACAGTTTCATAGTTTTCAAAAAGTTCTTTTACTTGTTCAACAGCAGGGTATAGCATAAATATTCCTCCTAAATGTGTTTTTTGCCCCGAAAATGGCAATAAAAAAAGTCCTGTCATCACACATAACCTCTGGTTATGGGACGATAGAACCGTGGTGCCACCCAATTTCCCGATAATAAATTATCGGCTCACAGATACGCATTCTGACTGGCAGAAATCAATATCCTGTCCTTTAACGCAGGAATCACGGCGAGTGATACTCGAATAAACTTTCACACCGCTCCTCACAAATCCATTCATCTGAAGAAAACGTATCAGCTCACACCCACCGCTGACTCTCTGTGACCTTTTGCATCAAACTACTTACCTTTGCTCATAGGATTTTCTGTATTAACTTTAATCCTATTATATTCCTATGTTTCTAAAATGTCAATATCAAAAAATGCCAATATTATTACTATTATGTAAACATTACAGTGCTGCATTTTCTGTCGAACTAAAATATTTTCTTAAATTTTCAATAGACCTTGCATTTATAGATAATGTAGTGTATAATAAAATAAATAATCAGTTAATTGAGAAAGGAATATACATGAAAATACAAACTAACAAGAAATACACCACTATCGCCTTTTATGCGGCACTGGTCATTGCGGTGAACGTGCTTTTGGTAGTGGCAGTATTCAAATTCAACACTATTTTCAAGCTTGTTTCGGCTCTCATGTCGGCATTGACGCCTGTTATAGTGGGTCTGGTCATAGCGTTTCTTATAAACCCTATCATGGTGAATTTTGAAAAGCTGTTCAGAAACAAGGTGGTCAAAAATCCTGCAAAGAAAAAGCTGACACGAGCCTGCTCGGTGACAATAGCGTCACTTGTCTTTTTGGGCATAGTTGTGGGACTCATTTATGTAGTTGTCCCTGAGCTTATAAACTCTATCATCGATATCTTCAACAACGCATCAAATATCATCGTGAAAGTGCAGGGCTGGATAAACAAGCTGTTTAGGAACTACCCTGATATCGAAACTATGGCGACAGAAAAGCTCAAAGCTTTTTCCACCGACTTTGACACTATTATCGAGAAGATACAGCCAATGCTTGAGAACATTCTCTCAGGTGCGTGGGGCGTTATCAACGTTCTTAAAAACTTCGTGTTCGGCTTTATCGTTTCTATCTATATGCTTTGCAGCAAAGAAAAGCTCCTTGCTCAGGCTAAAAAGCTTGTTATCGCAAACACAAAGAAATCCACCTGCGAGAAGATCATGCGTGTGTGCACAGAAACAAATAAAGTGTTCGCAGGCTTTCTCAGCGGTAAGATAATAGATTCTGCTATAATCGGTGTTCTGTGCTTTATCGGTCTGACTATCATGAATATGCCTTATAACATCATGATAAGCGTGCTTATCGGCGTGACGAACATTATCCCGTTTTTCGGCCCGATAATCGGTGCGATACCGTCAACGGCACTTATGCTCCTCATTGACCCTAAGAAAGCGGTCATATTGCTTGTCTTTATCGTTATTTTGCAGCAGTTCGACGGCAATATCCTCGGTCCTAAGATACTTGGAGATTCCACAGGTCTGCCGGGATTTTGGGTGCTTGTTTCGCTTTTCTTCTTTGGAAACCTCTTCGGATTTATCGGCATGGTCATTGCAGTTCCGACCTTTGCACTTCTTTATACATTCACACGAGAGAATGTTGTGCAGAAACTGCGTAAGAAAAAGCTCCCTGTTGATACTGACTATTATATGGAGGACGTTGAACATCTGTATAAGAAAAATGAAAAGCGTGTTCCGCTTACCCCCGAACAGCTTGACGCCATTGTCATTCCAAGTGCTGACGAGGTAAACGAGATAAACCGTGAGGAAGAACCGGAAGAGGCTGACCACAACGAGAATAAAGATAACAACGAATAATAAAAGCGGTCTGTTCATCAAAGAGCAGACCGCTTATTTTATTTCATGTATTTTTTCTGTACCTTTGCAATGTGTATCGCAGAGTATATAACAGCAAGTGCTATGAGCACGGCCGCTGTTATCTTGAACACAGACGATTCAAAGTATGACCTTGCTACCTTGACTTTCGCTTTCACTTGTGAACGCTCGACCTTTGTTGTTGAAACAAGGTCAATGGTCGCAAGCACCTCGCCGTTGTAAACAAGCTCCATTTTGCCAAGCACATCGCCGATCTCAACAGGTGCAACAACATTGTCGTACACTGTTATTTTCTTCTCAACATCGTCTACCGATATATTCACAGGCCAAAGCCTTGTGAATCCGCTGGCAGGTTTCAAGTTTGCATAATCTATTCCGTCACCGTAGCTTACCTTTACGTCACGAACTTCGCTGTTTTTGTCCACAAAATCTGTAGCCACAAGGCTTGAAAAAGCCCATTTGTAAAGGTGAATGTGGTCGAGAATGTTGTAGTAAACATAGTCGCCGCCGTAGATCGAGTCAGGATCCTCTTCTCCTTTTTTCACATCTTCTTCAAGCTTATCCATTGGTGCACCCATTGTTACGATAAGGTAAGAAGTGCCGTCATATTCCGCATATGATGCAAGGCATCTGCCTGCGGCGTCCAACGAACCTGTCTTTATGCCTTTGGCATAGGAGTAGTAATAATCTGTTGTGGAGTCAAGCATAAGGTTTGTGTTGTAAATGTCTGTACCATCAGAATGGTATGAAGTCGAGCCCATGTGGTAGCTTGGCTGACAAACGATATCACGGAACACCTGATATTTGCTTATTGCATATTCGCACAGCGTTGCCATGTCCTTGCAGGAAGAATAATTCTGCTGTGCCCAAAGTCCGTGAGCGTTGGAAAAATGAGTATTTTCCATGCCAAGCTTTTCGGCTTTCTCGTTCATAAGGTCTGTGAATCCTGTTATAGAATCAGATACGTTCAGTGCGATTATGTTTGCCGCCTCGCAAGAGGAGGGGATAAGCAGTGCCGCAAGCAGATCATAGCAGCTTACCTCTTCATCAGGCTGTATATCCGCCGTTGACGCACCTGTGTCATACAACTCGTCAAACGCCTCTGAGCCTGCGGAATAATATGTATCTTTCAGCTTTTGTTCATCACCCTTGAACTTGTCCAGCAGAACCACCGCAGTCATGATCTTTGTGAGGGACGCCGGTACACGTTCGTCCTCGCCGTTTATATCCACGATAGCCTCGCCGCTGTCAAGATCGACCATATACACCGCCTCTGAATACAGTTCCAACGGTATCGCCTTGCCGTCATCGTTATAGCCTGATGTAGGTGTAAAATTGAATGCGTCTGCACACATTGCAGGCACAAGCAGCATTATTGCCAGCGTCATGGATAATATCCTGCTGATTTTTCGTTTTAGTTTCATTGACAGTTTCCTTTCGCACTGTATGTAAAGAGCCTTGCTCATTCAGTTTTCTCATAAAGTATATTTGCACCCTGTTTGCCAACACGTTTCACTCTTTCAAGATATGTGAGAATATTCAGCGTTAGCTGTGCACCCTCCCGTGATATTTTGGCATACGCCGAAAAGTCCTTTGAAGTGAACTGCGAAGGCAGTCCCTCAGGGATAAAAATATCAAAATCGGCAGGACAGTCTATATGTATTTCATCGATAAGTCCTTTTGGTATCCTGTCATGCCGTGAAGAACCACGCTTTTTGTTCTTTGACCAGCCATTCAGAAGTCGTATCTCTTCTGTTTCAAGCATACAAAGGCATAGATGAAATCTCGGATTGTCAAGGGTGTATTTTATTTTGTAAAGTTCGGGCATGACCTCATAGATAGTGTACTTCCTGGGCGATCTGTGCTTTTCCGACAGCTCACCCGTTTCTGTGTCTATCCAGCGGACGTATTTAACGGCAGGTATAGGATACACGACTGTCACATCACAGAACTCCAAAAAAGCCTCAAGCTTTTTCAGCAGCTTGTTGAACTGCCTTGTCTGAATTTCGATAACACCGTTTTCACCCACGATATCAGCAACATATCCGCCAATGCGTATCTCTTGATTTTCGCCGTAGGGTTCAAAATAGTTTTTCAAAACAGCGTGCAGCGTTTTTTCACCCAATGTTCCGATACCGTTGCGTTCACGGCTTTTGCCTATGGTTTTATCGCAAGCCTCCTGAAATCTCAGCCTGTCCGTAAGATCACCCCAACTTTTATTATATCAGATATTTACCCTTACGTCAATCACAAAACGCATAAAAAGAGCCTGAGATATACTCAGGCTCTTGGCTGTATCATAAATTATCAGGTTATGCTGTCAGCAGTGATCTTGTCCCACTGATCGCAGTATTTGACTTCCATTTTGTCCATCATGTCATTATACAACTGCGAGATAGTCGGTGTGTCATAAGAATAGATCATATCCTCTATATTCTGCTCAACATAATCCATATCCACTGGCAGACGCTTGATTATGAAATATCCGTATGTGTCATTCTCTGTAAGCTCTGTAGAAACTGCATTTTCTTTCAGTGCGAAAGCGTCCTTAACAAGCTCCTCAGGGTATCCCGTTGTGTCCTTGTTGAAATAATATCCTGTTGAAGGGTCTTCAAGACCGAGATCCCAACCGTATTCTTCAATAAGCTTGTCAAAATCATCGCCGTCCTGAGCCTTTTTCAGAACTTCCTCAGCAAGCTTTTTAGCCTTTTCCTTAGCTTTCTTTACGCCGTCATCATCAAGCTTTGCATAAGCTGACTGCTTTGCACTTGCCTTTTCAGAAAGCGACATACTGTCATAGCTGTCAGCAGTGCTGTCATCAAGATCTACCTGTGCATAGAAAGGTATCATAACGTGTATCTCACGGCAATACTCGCTTGTGTCCTTAACTATCTTCTTGAAATCCTCTTTCTTTGTGGCATATTTGCCGTCATTCTTGAAGAGAGTGTCATTTACCTTAGTGTAGATAGTAGCTGTTTCAAGCATTTTTCTGTAAAGGTCTTCTGTGAGGTAAGCAGATTTAAGGTCATTGAGATAAGCCTCGTCAGAATCATAATTTGCCTTTGCATTAGCTATCTGCTCGTCAATGGTCTTGTTATCATCATCTGTAAGTTCGATACCGTTTTCCTCGGCAAGCTCAGGTGCAACAAGTTCCTGCTTGAGGGCAGTTATAACGTCTTCCATAAGAAGTTCAAATCCACCGTCTGTTGACTTTATTGTGTCAAGTGTAGCTCCGTATGTGGAAGTGTATTTGCTTATAGTATAATAATAGTAGTATCTGAAAGTATCAAAATCTATGTCCTTGCCGTCAATGGTGCAGACGATAAAATCCTTTGTATCGATAGACTTGCCGTCGATAGTCAGTGAAGGTTCTGGGGTCTCATCAGCGGCAGTGCTGTCAACTGATGAAACAGATGAGTCAGCTGCGGAAGATGTGGCAGATGAGCTGTCATTATTCTTGCTGCATGAAGTAAAGCTGCATATAGCTATTGTGAGAGCAGCTGTAACAGCGGCTATTTTCTTTATCATAATAATTGTCCTTTCCTTTGAGAGAAAACTCTCTGCATAACATAGGTTTTATTATAGCTTATTATTGTGATGATACTGTGTGATAATTATTAAACTTTCTGTGAATGAAATATATATTAAACTATTTGACACAGTTGACAATCTGAGAGTGTAAGAGTATAATATAAGTGACTTTAAACACGAAAAGAGGTATTCCATATGGATTTTGGTAAATATATCGCCCACAGGGGACTCCATTCCGATCTTGTTCCTGAAAATTCCCTGCCTGCATTCAGACTTGCAGTGGATAAGGGGTTGTCTATCGAGCTTGACGTTCGCCTTACAAAGGATTGCCGCATTGTGGTTTTCCATGATAATGACCTTATAAGCATGTGCGGCGTTGAGGGCAGAGTTTTTGATTATACCTATGAGCAGCTGTCTGCGTTCAGACTTGGTGGCAGTGATGAAAAAATACCGCTGCTGTCTGAGGTGCTCAAAGCCGTGGACGGCAAAGTGCCGCTGCTCATAGAATTAAAAGGCGGTGCACCATTTGGTGAGCTTGAAAGCCGACTTGACCACATGATGAAAAAATACAAAGGCGAGTTTGCCGTGCAAAGCTTTAACCCATTCTCAGTAATGTGGTTCAGATTTAATTCGCCTAAGGTCACAAGAGGACAGCTCATTTCAAAATACAGAAAAAACATTGACCTTGAGTATATCGAAAGGTTCATTTGTGCCCAGCCGTTTATCTGGAGACTTATTTCAAAGCCGCAGTTCATTGCCGCCGACCTCAGGTCTATAAGCCTTGAAACTGCTTTTCAGGCTGTCGATATCGACGCAGACCTGCTCACATGGACGGGCAGAGGCAGAGAGCTTATTGAAACTGCCTCGCAGTTTTCCAAGACCGTCATAGCAGAGCAGTTCCCTGAGGATTTTGATTTTTCTGATAACTGGGAGGAAAGCTGTGAATAAGATGCAAGACCTGCCATTGTGCGACCTTAACGAGGTCAGACGTACCGCAAAACGCAGCGACAGCGATATTTCAGGCTGCAAGTTCAGCGGCGAGTATTTTGAAAGTGAAGATCTCTCCTGTCTGTCTTTTATAAACTGCGTGTTTGAAAACTGCGTCCTGACCGACTGCGACCTTGAACGTTCCTCGTTTGTTGACGTCACCTTTATATCCTGTGACTTATCAAATTCTTCACTTGACTCTGCCTATCTCAGCAGATGTGAGTTCCACTCCTGCAAGCTTGTGGGTGCAGAGTTCAAAGACTGCTCAGTTCAGGGCGTTGTGTTTGAATCCTCAAACTGTGGATATGCCATATTTGATAAGTGCAAGTTGTCTGAAACTCAGGTTAAAAATAGTGATATGTCCTCGGCCGAGCTTGTTTCCTGCAATCTCAAAGCATTCAAGACCAGCGGCAGCAAATACCTCGGCACATCATTTTTTAGAACGCCTTTAGGCGGCGTTGATTTTTCCACCTGCCTTGTGGGTGGGCTGCGTGTTTCCGATACTTTTAGAGAACTTCGCAATGCTGTCTTTTCAGCAGATCAGGCTGTGGAGCTTTCAATGCTCCTTGGGATTAGAATAAAATAAGAAAACCGCCATGACGTTCATGGCGGCTTTTTTTTATCTGTTTTTGTCCTGCTGTATAAGTATTCTCACGGCGTCCACTGCACAGCGAATACCTCTTGTGGTATTGTCGCTTACGTTGTCCTCAAGGTTTGCCTTTGAACGCTCAACGTTCCATATGGCTGTTATCACAGCTCCGCAGCGAACGTGTCTTGTTATGCCCACAGAGAAAACTGCCGCACATTCCATTTCTGAAGTCATACAGCCGCATTTGAGATATGCGTCCCAGCGGTAGTTTATATCATCACTCACTGGCATTGAGTCAGGCTCGACCTCGCCGTAAAAGCTGTCTTTGCTGTGAACAACGCCTACATGATAACGCTTTCCAAGCTTATCTTCTGACAGTGCCGCAGCAGCCTTTGCCAGTGCAGTCGTGACCGTAAAATCTGCCACAGCAGGGTAGCCCTCAGGGAGATATTCTTTTGAAGTGCCTTCTCCACGAACAGCAGCCGATGCGATAACAAGGTCGCCGCCGCTGACGGATAAGTCCATTCCTCCGCTCGTGCCTATCCGTATAAATGTGTCAGCACCGCACTTTACAAGCTCTTCCACTGCTATAGCCGCAGACGGACCGCCGATACCGGTCGAGCATACAGTTACCTTTTCGCCGTCAAGATAGCCTGTGTAGACATTGTATTCTCTGTTCTGTGCCACCTGCTTTGCATCGTCAAGCAGAGCAGCGATCTTCGGAACTCTGCCTGGGTCGCCCGGCATTATAACGTACCTGCCCACTTCCTCAGGGATAGTTCTAATGTGAAATTGTCTTTCACCGTCCATAATGCTTGCCATAAAAATTCCTCCTCTCAGAATCATTCGTTGTATGGATAATTATTTTCTTCATAAATTTCATTGCTTACAAATTTGTGTCCTGAATGCGGTTTGTTCTTTAAACGCACAAGCAAAATGATAAACACAGTCGCAATAACAATGAACAGTCCGCCAATTCCACAGAAAACGACTGTCAATATGGTACTGGTCGTATCCTTAGGTGAATAAAACGTTTCAGGGTCGTCTGGGTCACAGAACAGCTGAACTGTCTGTCCTCTTCTGTAACTGCTGTTGCTGGAATATGTATTGCTATGAGAAGTATACATCTGTCCGTCGGCATAATATGTATAAACAGGCGTGTAAACTGTGGTGTAAGTGGTGTATCCGTCATCGTCCTCATGGCGTTCCTCTTTGCTGAGAATGTCTGATACCACGGCAGTGACTTCAAGGGTGCATTTGTTTTTCAGGTTATTCGCATATATTGTAAAACCTATTCCTGCTGCAAGAAATATGACACCGATCAGCATAAAAACAAACGCTATTATTCTCATTCCCGTCTTGTTGTATTGCACACTATAACTTTTGTAATATCGCATATTTACCCCCATTTAAACATAAAAGCCAACACCTTCATATGGTGTCGGCTTTTGTTTTATCCTACTTTTCCATTTTCATTGAAATGTCAAACGCCTTGACTGAGTGTGTGATAGCACCGATAGAAATGATATCAACACCTGTTTCAGCTATTGCACGGATAGTTTCAGCAGTCACGTTTCCTGACGCCTCAAGAAGTGCCTTGCCATTTGTCATTTCAACAGCCTTTGCCATATCTTCGTTTGTCATATTGTCAAGCATGATTATCTCAACGCCCAGTGAAAGAGCCTCTTTAAGCTCTTCAAGGCTGCCGACCTCAACTTCTATCTTGACGGTGTGTCCCATTTTTTCTCTAAGAGCGTTTACCGCACCAGTCATGCTGCCGTATGCGTCAAGGTGAGTGTCTTTGAGCATTGCACAGTCAGAAAGGTTATATCTGTGGTTTCTTCCGCCGCCTACTGTAACAGCATATTTCTGCAAAACTCTCAGACCAGGGAGCGTTTTTCTTGTGTCCGCAACTGACGCCTTTGTGCCCTTTACAAGCTCAACGCATCTGTTCGTTGCAGTCGCAACACCAGACATATGCTGAACGATATTAAGAGCAGTTCTTTCACCTTTGAGCAGTGCCCTTGTTGAGCCTGTTATCTTAGCGATTATATCGCCCTTTTTGACCTTTTCGCCGTCATGGATAAGTATCTCGCACTTTACGTTGTCATCAAGGAGCCGGAAAACTCTCATTGCAACGTCTATTCCGCAAAGAACGCCCTCGTCCTTTGATACATATTTTGCTGTTGAAACTGAATTTTCGTCAACAAGATAATCTGTTGTAACGTCTATATAATTGATATCCTCAAGCAAAGCTGCCTTTATGATATCGTCGATCTGAAACTGCATCAATCTCATTTGTTTTCCTCCGTTTTTTCTTTGGCGTTAAGTTTTTCAATGGCGTCTTTCAACACGATATAAGCAACAGTTGTAAGCGACTTCGCCTCAACGTAATCCCTGTCTATCTTAAAATTGCCGTCGCAAAGGAAGTTTTTAAGTTTTGTGACTTCTTTAAGATCAGGCGGCAAAGCCTCTTTATCAGGAATGACAAAATATGCACGCTGCATAATGTCCCTGACCTCAGTTCTTATGCCGTGAGGAATATGAGGAGCGTCATTGTCTATCTTGAAATCATAAGTCTCAAGCTCGCCGCTGTCTGACTTTATCTTCTCATTGATATCCCACGCAGCACGTCTAGAAAATACGAGAGCCTCCAGCAGGGAATTGCTCGCAAGTCTGTTATTTCCGTGCACGCCTGTGTGTGAACACTCGCCGCAGGCATAAAGTCTGTCAACATTAGTTCTTGCGTATGTATCTACGTTTATGCCGCCCATGAGGTAATGATGACAAGGGAAAATAGGTATCATATCCTTAGTCATATCATAGCCAGCCTCAAGGAGTTTTTCGTTTATCATAGGGAATCTATTCTTGACAAACTCTGGGTCTTTGTGAGTTATATCAAGATAGAATTTGTCAGAACCGGTCTTTTTAGCCTCAGCCATTATAGCATGAGATACAACATCTCTAGGAGCAAGCTCAAGACGGTCGTCATAATTCTGCATGAATCTTTCGCCGTTGCAGTTTTTCAGATAAGCACCCTCGCCTCTAACTGATTCAGAAATAAGGAAAGTTTCACGGGTGTGCTTGTTGTTGAATCCTGTTGGGTGGAACTGGATATAGCTCAGGTTCTTGATCTCAGCACCAAGCTCGTAAGCTGTAGTGATACCATCGCCTGTTGCGATAGCAGAGTTTGTGGTGTATTCATAAACTCTGCCTATTCCGCCTGTTGCGAAAACAGCATATCTGCAATTATAAGTAGTATATGTGCCGTCATCAGTGAGCACGAGAAGAGAAAATCCGGTTTTAGTTTTCTTTGCGTCGCACATAACAGCATTTTCAAGTATCTCAACATTATCG
>ERZ1034920.2143-NODE-2143-length-11590-cov-55.127438_pt1 | contig 11590 bp, 6 predicted proteins | sample MGYA00520688_ERZ1034920 | MGnify/ENA primary metagenome ERZ1034920 (study PRJEB33766, sample SAMN09781785) | gut metagenome | biome: gut microbiome | host: Homo sapiens | place: Madagascar | study: EMG produced TPA metagenomics assembly of the PRJNA485056 data...
TTGCTTATTTTAACACAAAAAAGCTCTCAAAAATTTGGTGATGTCTTAGGAATCTTGAGAAACTTTCAGGTTGGTCGTCGGAAGAATGTCTACACCCGTATAAGAAATCTTTACCTTCTGTCCTTCATGAAGAGAAGGAATGGTGATGGTGGCTGTTCTTGGAAGGGAAACGCATTTTCTTTTTCTATCTGCGCATACGTGATTTGTGAAGCGCAGACCACGAAGTAAGTCCACATCATAACCTGTGGCAACAGTAGGTTCGTGACCAGTGTTTCGCCATTCATCGACTTCATTAGTGCTCTGTGTCCAAATTTCAGATACGAATTGGCTTTCTGATTTTTCCCATAGACTCTCGTCTGTGAAATTCCATGTGTAAGGGTAAGCCTGTACCGTATGATTGTCCAAGCCACCTGTTTTATAAGTGATGTCAATGGATGTGATGTAGGCTTTATCTGCACGATTATTGGTAAGGGATACAGAACTTGCACCTTTCTCCAATGACCAGGTTTGTGTGGTGACATAACTTGTGGTGGGTATACCTAAAGTGCCGCCTGTAGTTGAGCTTTCAGTAAAGTACCCTTTATTTTGATTATTGCCTTCAAAATGGAATACAATTTTTGTAATCTTCATTTCTTCTGATAAGCTTGAAATCGTGATGTTGGCACTTGTCTTTAGCGCAATCGTTTGTCCATGGTTAGAACCATCAGCAACGGCAGTGTTCCAACTGGCATTGTCATCGTTTGCTGCAGTGATTTGCAAATTAATGCCTCCTTCTTTAATCGATTGGGAAGTTCCTTTGGTAACCTTCAGTTTGGTTAGGTTACAATCGTTTGTCGGTGATGTGGCACTGAATGTCATCGTCTTGTCAGCCCAAGCATTGCTTCCCCAGAATACCATCAGGAGAAGCAAGCAAAAGTCAATCAATCTTTTCATTTTACTTACATTTATATTTATAATGTTTTTTGTTTTATTTAATCATCGTTTTCTTGTTGCCTATATCTATTGAATGTGATTTATCAAAACAAAGAATGAATCTCTGTATTGCACTCAAATGTTTTTCAGATACGGCTTGACAAGTTCATTTTATTATTATATTGCAAAATTACTTTTTCCCATATAGATAAAGGTGCAATATTGAAATTTTATAGTGGACAATAATGAAAGTATATTCAAATCCGATTCATAAACTACATTTTTTCTTCTCTTTTCGTGTATTTCCACCAATTTCTATTCAAAAATCCACCATACCGATTCTTTTTTGTTGTAGTTTTCCATCACAGAAGAAATAGTTCTATATAATTATTCGAGGGTGTGTCATAAGCCATGATACACCCTTTTTCTATCTGTATTTTCCTACAATAAATGTTAAGACATGCCCTTCTCGATGACACTCCCATTTTCTACAAATACTCTTATAATTTCCCTTCTCTGCCTGGGTATTTTTTCTCCCTGCCCACGCAAGAATTTTTCCGTGGGCAGGGAAAAATAAAAGTGGGTACAGGGGCGGAAATTATGAAACCTGAATCCTTGAAAATTATAGACGGATGAAGAAGCGCTTTTTAAGTCACTTAACGAAGCGCTTCGTTAGAGCTTATAAATGCGTTTCTTTTGAGGAAATGCTTTATAAAAAAGGGTGCGTCACAGACTTAGGACACACCCTCTTATTTTCTATTTGGAAAAGCATAGGATACTCAGAGAAGATGTTTTGTGCTTTTAGTCTTTTCTCCATTATTTTTTTGCATATAAACTTTATGAATATCCATTTGCGGTCGTATTAGGCAAAAACTCTCTCAAAAAGTTGGTGGTTTGGGATGTTCTTCGTAATTTTGCATCTATTAGCTGAATTTGCGTAACTCAAATGTGAACCTAAATGATTAAATAGTATGTTATTTAAGTCAAACAGAATAAGTACTGCTGATTTTTCTTTCTTGAGAAATGTAGTGAGAATATTGCCTGCAAAGTGGAAATATTTGCATAGGCAGATTAATACCAATTGTATAGTTGGTAAAAGTAGAAGCCAACATATGGAAAATGGATATTTTACATTGATATTGGATAGGGCAAGTAATGATACTTCCAATTATAACCTACCAGAACTTATTACGTTGTCAGGCATATTGGTATGGGACAAAAAGAAGCAAGATTATTCAGAGGTGCAACTTGATATATCTTTTGGTTCTCTTATAGGCTTTTATGTTAAATCAAAGTATGAGAATTTAGACTGGGCAAAGGTCGATTTAAGCCAATTCTTAGAAAATGATTATGGTAAGAATATAGATGAAAGCCGAGTTGTTGTAGATAAAAATCTTGGTGATTTGAACTCAAAAGATAGAAATAAGTTGGATTTAGGAGATGTCTTTTCCGTAGAAGTGAATGAGCAAATATATTATACGATAAAATCTATAGGCGATGGAGACTACGTGGCTATAGATAAAAATGGTGGAGTTTTCTTTTTAAAGCATGATCCTTTATCAGTAAAGAAAATAGCAAAAAACGTGGATGAATATTTAAAAAATGTTTTGTGATGGTCTTGTCGGACAATGGAAAGACAAGCCGCTATACCTACAATGCATCGGGCGAGCGTATTGTCAAGAGCCATGGCAATATGGAGGGAGTATATGTAAATGGTGCGCCTCAGCGTATCGCCTTCCATGAGACGGATGACTTCACGCTATATCCGGCGAACATCCTAACCGTGAGCCGGAATCGCTTCACCAAGCATTACTTCATAGGCAGTCAGCGCATCGCCTCCAGGATAGGAGTGGGCAGATTCAATAACGTCTATGGCATCAATGGAAGTCGTGTCACTGCCGGCCTGAAGGATTATGTGGCGAGGATGAGCCAGATAGAGGCGCAGAAGGAGGAGTATTACAAGAGCCTTGGCATAGCCCCTGGTGTTCCAACAATGAAGGGCAGTTATGGAGATCCTGAGAACACAGGTGTCGGATATAATTCCATCCTGACGGAATTGGGCAAGCACGATGTTCCTGAGAATTGGATACAATTGCCAAAGAACGATGGAAAGTGCAACTCTACAGGGAGTGGCGCAAATGCTACTCCTGGGGGTCCTGTTGCTTGGGAAGCCCCGAGCAATCCAGAGAATGCCCAACCTGGTTATGGCTATGTCGCAGGTGATACCACAGAATTGGAGGAGACATTTTATTATCATAGTGACCACTTAGGCTCAACAAGCTATGTAACAGATGGCGATGGCAACATCACGCAGTATGAAGCCTATCTTCCTTATGGTGAGTTGTTGGTCGATGAGCACTCGTCTTCAGAGTCAATGTCGTACAAGTTTAATGGCAAGCAACTTGATGACGAGACGGGACTTTATTACTATGGTGCAAGGTATATGAATCCTGTGGCTAGCATTTGGTATGGGGTGGATCCTTTGGCTGAAAAATATCAAAGTATGGGAGGAATGGTTTATTGTGAAAGCAATCCTATAAAGTACATTGATCCAAATGGTATGATAAAAAGACTATATTTTGGTCAAGAAGAAAGGTTAAAATCGCCGATTTTATATAGAAATTATCTTCATTTTAAAGATAATCCAACAGTATTAAATCTGTTTGCACATGGAAGTTTTAATGGCTTTTCATATAAAGGGAAGACATCTGGTTCTACTAGTGAAAAATCCGTAAAATTCTTTTATGATATGATACAAAAAGATAAAGGTTTGAAAGAAAGTTATTCAAAAAGTAAAATAATCGTCCTTCATATGTGTTCCACTGCTAAATTTGCAGAAAAGATTTCTAGGGATCCAAAATTTAAAGATGCTTTGATTATTGCTCCAAGTGGAGATTTGGCGGTTTCTGAAAAAACGCCGAAAGTGAATGATAAACTTATAAAATCAAAAGCAGAATATTCATATAGAATTATTGGAGCTACTAATAAAAAAGCACATGGTGTTTGGAAAGCTTATAGGAATGGGCGTGTTGTAGCAACACTATAAAGATAGTTCTAAACCAGGATCTATTGGATTCAATTTTTTTAATACTAAGGGAAAAAATGGGAAAAAATAATATAATCAAATTTCTTGTTAATATAATAATTTTAGTTATCATATTGATTTCATTTGATAATTGCGCAAAAAGAAATGCGAGGGAGGATAAAATAGATTCTTCTCTGATACAATTGAAGACTTTAGGTATATTCTACTGCAATCCGATTAAAACGGCTGAGTATTTGAAGGTGAAAATCTGCCTTAGACAATTAGATACGTTTGCCAATGATGCAGAATTGGTGCGTTTGTCTAAAGACGATAAATCTCCGATTATCAGACTATATGCTTTCCAAGTATTGCTAAATCGCAATTATCAGAAAGCTGAATCTATTGCATTTCGTGAGTTGACTGATACCATTAGCGTTCCTATTAGCTATGTTTCCTTTTATGAAAGAATTGGGGAGGACAATATTTCAAATTTGAGGATTAACTTGTTGGCAAAGTACTGCAAGAAACATAGAATTAGTACAAACAAGCTAGATAGAGTATTGCTGCGTAGCTTGGGTTTAAAGAACATTGACTATTATAAACAGCTATTTTTGAGAATTCCACCAAGTGAAAGGTATTATTATCTCGTAAAGAGGCATTATGTTGTAGATAAAAATCCTTATGCCTTAGTTTTGCTTGCAAAATACCATAAGCCATCTGATAGAGTTTTGGTTAATGAAGCCCTTAAAACATTCGAAAAGATAGAAGAAGCTTGTCGAAATATAGCAGATGTGTCATATAAACCAGTACTTCCTGACGAGGATTTGTTTCCAATGTCTTTATTAGCTGTGTCTTATTGGCCAGATGAATCTTTTCGAAAAACATTAGAAGATATAAGTAAACTATATTTATACAAAGCAGATGATTTTTCGCCAACTCTCGATTATTTATATCAAGCTTTGATGGCTTATAATGACGAATGGTCTTATCGCATAATAAAAGATAGCTTTAATTATCAGAAGAGAAGTATGAATGAAATGGATTTATACGATTATAAAGAATCATTCAAAAATGCGTATTTGAAGAGACCTTTGCCCAAATATAGATCTTTCTTGTATGGTTCCAAATAAGAGGGTGTGTCATAAGCCATGATACACCCTTTTTCTATCTGTATTTTCCTACAATAAATGTTAAGACATGCCCTTCTCGATGACACTCCCATTTTCTACAAATACTCTTATAATTTCCCTTCTCTGCCTGGGTATTTTTTCTCCCTGCCCACGCAAGAATTTTTCCGTGGGCAGGGAAAAATAAAAGTGGGTACAGGGGCGGAAATTATGAAACCTGAATCCTTGAAAATTATAGACGGATGAAGAAGCGCTTTTTAAGTCACTTAATGAAGCGCTTTTTAGTCACTTAACGAAGCGCTTTATTAGCACTTAACGAAGCGCTTCATTAACACCTAACGATGCGCTTCATTAACACCTAACGATGCGCTTCATTAGACCTTAATAAAGCGCTTTGTTAGAGCTCAATAAACTTAGACCTTAACAAAGCGCTTCGTTAGAGCTTATAAATGCGTTTCTTTTGAGGAAATGCTTTATAAAAAAGGGTGCGTCACAGACTTATGACACACCCTCTTATTACTTTTCTATTTTGCAACCCGCATTGCGGAGCAACTGGAGAAGACCATTCTCACCACCTAAATTGGCGGCATCAACAACAAAGAAGGTTGGCTTCTCTGCCATCACAGTCTGCACCTTTGCAGCCCAAGCCTCAAGAGTTGGTTGAGAAACATGAGCGCCAGTAGCCTTGGCTGCAGCATCTACATCCTGTGCCTTGAAAGCACCTACAGCTTTATTCAACTTGGCCAACTCTGTAGGCTCATTCTCAAGAAACTCTACCAAGCGAGCCACTTGCTGCTTCAGGTCACTCTTATAGGTAGCATTGATATAAGCATCCACATCACTTAAACCGCCTACAGTCTCATTGTTTGCCTTTGCCTGTGCTTCAAAATACTGGTCGAAAGTATGAGTAGGATCATACATACCCATGTGATTGGCCACAAAAAGCAACTGCTCCATGTCTTCCATCAAAGCTGCAGGAGTCAGGTTACCATACTTTTTCTGCACGTAGGAACTACGGAAATCCACCTCCATGTATTTCTTGAGAAAAGCATTAAGTTTTGTCTGCTGAGCCGGAGTAAGCAAACTGAGAAGAGTCTTGCCGTCAGCCAGTTTCTTAGCGTCATTAATGGACTCACGATAAGCCGCCTTGTTTACCTCAAAATACATCTGATCGGTATTAGTAAGTGCTTCCTTCAACTCACCACTCAGACTAACAACACCCATAGGATTCATGAGCCGGCTGGAAGCCATGATATAGGAAGGCTTCTGGTCGGTACTATCTTTACTAATCTTGTAAAGAAGCTGTGCCTGCACACTCACCATGCTTACACTTATCAGCATAAGCGCCAAAACAATTCGCTTCAACGAATTGAAATTCATCTTCTTGATATTCATTTACTTTTAAATTAAAACATTAAACTTATCTTTCACTAAACTCTCTATTTTGTGGACAAAGGTACAAAAAAATCCCGATACAACAACAATTGTATCGGGATTTTATATATTTATGTGACATTTTTCTTGTTACTTAGCCTCACCAGCCTTTGTAGCATGCATGATAACCTCTACGTGGTTGCCATCCTTCATCACTACATTCTTGAGGAAATCGCTCACTGCCTTTGCATCTACAGAGCTTACCTCCTTCTTGTAGTTGGTATGAGTATCAATACCATGAAGCAGATACTCAGAAATAACACCCATCCAGTAGCCATTCTGCTTGCAGCTTACATCAGCCTGCTTCAGAAGAATTTCCTTCACTTTCTGGAGGTCATCCAGATTAGGCTGCTCCATCGCATCCTTCAAACCAGAATAGAAGTAAGGAATAGCATCCTTAGACTTGTCTGGGTTCATCATTGCATTACCAGTAACACCTACACGCATGGTCTTACCATCAAGTTTTACACTTTCCATAGCATCAGCACCAGCATAATAAGCAGCGCTCAACTTTTCACGGATATTACGGTTGTAATCCATATTGATAACGCGAGCTGCAATATCAGCAAGTACTGAGTTGCGCAATGTATAAGGAGCCTCTGAGCACCAGATCTCAACAGCTACATCCTGTGGATTCTCCATTGCCTTGGTGAACTTGTTGATAACTTCACCCTTCACTGGCAATGTCTCTACGTTCTTAAACTTCTTTCCGTTGTTTGGCAAAGAAGCGATATACTGCTCGATAAGAGGAAGAATCTTAGCCTCATCGAAGTTGCCGACAAAGAAGAAGGTATAATCCTTCGCATTACCGAAAAGCTGCTTACCAAGTTCAAGTGCGCGGTCGTAGTTTACACTCTTCACCTCATCCACTGTCATTGTGCGGAATACTGGATTACCAGGATAGAGCGTGCTGGTCAATGAATCCTGGAATACAGCCTGAGGATTGTTGCTACGATTAGCGAGTGCTGTTACCTGATTGTTGATCAGGTTGTTGACAGCCTTCTCGTCCTTAGTCAGATTGGTGAGTTTCAAATAGATGAGCTGCATCAAAGTCTCCAAATCCTTTGGAGTTGAGCCACCACCCAAACCATGACGGTATTTTGAAACACTGAATCCGCAAGAAGCAATCTTACCAGCCAATACCTTCTCAAGGTCATTATTGGTAAAGCCACGCAAACCACTTGAGTTCATCAAGGCACCCATCATCTTCACCTCGTTAAGATCCTTTGTTCCGAAAACAGAAGTACCACCATTTGCTGTAGCAGCAAACTGTACCTCGTCGTTCTTGAAGTCAGTCTTCTTGAGCACAACCTTGGCACCATTAGAGAGGGTAAGCATCTTGTAACCGAAGAGCTTATTCTCTGTAGTCTTCTTGATCTTACCAGCCTTCGGAAGCTCTGCCATCAATGGTTCCTGCTTTACATTATCTACGTAAGCTTCGAGCTTTTCACCACGCACCTGCTTTACGACATCTGCCAACTGCTGCTTTGTTGGATAAACAGCACCCTCAGCATCGCGCATCATCAGAAGTGTTACGAAATTGGTATCAGTCTCGCAAATCAACTCCTTGGCGTAAGCATTGATAGCCTCTACAGGAATACTTGGAACCATGGTCTTATAGATCTGATGTTCAACCTCAACAGAAGGGATTGGTTCATTAGAGATGAAATGATCTACATACTGAGAAGTAAACTGCTCATTCTTCATCTTATCACGGTTAGAATACATCTTATCCAAACCGCTCATGAAATCCTCTTTATAGCGAACGTACTCAGTAGCCGTGAAACCGAAGTCCTTAGCACGCTTAGCCTCACGGAGAACAGCTGCATAAGCCTCAAGCATCTTGCCAGGCTTGGCAACTGCAGTAAGACTGAAAGCATCCTTTGTACGGGAAACCAAGTAGCTGCCATTATCACAACCAGCCTGGAGATATGGACAGTCAGCCTCCAATGATTTTTCGCCCAAACGAGAGCTAAGCATGCTGGTAATTGCATTCTGAACATAAGAAGTAGCGAAGTAATTGAGACTACCCTTCAAAGAGTCAGGTGTAGCATCGTGCTTCATGCTGATCATAGCCACATCGTAGTTCTGCTCCTTGTCCTTGTCAACTACATAGATAGCTGTATCATTGTCAGGAACCAACTCAGGGATCACCTTTGCTGCATTAGCAGGAACCTTGATGCCGCTGAAGAGTTTCTTGATCTGTGCCTCAATGTGATCAACATCCACATCACCTACAACGATGACAGCCTGGTTGTCTGGACGATACCATTTGCGATAGTAAGCACGGAGGGTTTCAGGATCGCAACCATCAATGATGCTCATCAGACCGATTGGCATACGATAACCGTACTTGCTGCCAGGATAAAGTGCAGGAAGTGAACGCTCCATGATACGCTGCTGACCTACCATACGCATACGGTACTCATTGTGTACAACGTCACGCTCATTGTCGATAGCCTCTTGGGTAAGAGAGATACCATTGCTCCAATCCTTGAGGATGAGCATACAAGAATCTACGGCTGTAGTACGAGTAGTTGGTACGTCGGTAAAATAATAAACGGTCTTGTCGATACTTGTGTAAGCATTCAAATTCTTACCATACTCCACACCAATGCTCTGAAGATAGTTCTGAAGGCTATTGCCCTGGAAATGCTCAGAACCATTGAAAGCCAAGTGCTCCAAGAGGTGAGCCAAACCACGCTGGTCGTCGTTCTCATTAATAGAACCAACCTTCTGTGCAATGTAGAAACTAGCTACATGCTCAGGGAAATTGTTGTGACGAATGTAGTAGGTAAGGCCGTTGTCAAGGTGACCGATTCTCACGTCCTTGTCAACAGGAACCTGAGGCATCTGCTGTGCCACCATTGAGCCTGTAGCCAGCAGCATCACTGCCGCTACAAAAAACTGCTTTAATCTCATGTTTTATTATAATGTTGTTAGAATTATTACTTACATTTTATTATTTAATCTATACACATATATTATAGGAAAATGGATATTTTCTGAATATACATTTATATGATAAAACGAAATCCCCACGCCTTTGGGTAGCTTTCAGAATGCAAAAATAACATAATTAAAGGGAGAAAACAAATATTTTGTAGCTTTTTCACTCTTTACCCCTCATTTTCACGCTTTTATCGCTATTTTCACACTTTTGCCTGGAAAATCATGCACTAACTCAAAGAACCGGAAGTCCGTTATCCACGCACCTGAAAGCTCTTCATCCAAGAACCGCGGAAAAGGCGTATGAGGAAGAGAACTCCACGGAAAGTAAGTTCCGTAGCCATCGCAATCCACACACCTTCCAACCCATAGCTCTTGGATAAGCCGTAGGCAAGAGTGAGTCGCACGAGCCACATGGTACCGAGATTGATGGCAGCAGGCTTGAATGTATCACCTGCTCCCACACAGACACAATAGGTCACGATGCTCGCAGCAAAGAACGGTTCGGCAAATGCTTCGATACGCAGACAGGTAGTACCCAACTGGCGGATGGCCTCAACAGGCGAAAGCACTCCTATCATTTCTGGCGCAAAGACATACATGATGACTCCCATCAATGCCATCACCAACATACCAAGACCAACGGTCATATAAGCAAAGTTCTTGCACAGGTCTATGCGCCCCGCTCCATGAGTCTGTCCTACCAGGGTAGTAGCAGCATCACCGATACCATAACCAGGCATATAACAAAGACTTTCTGCTGTAATCGCAAAAGAATGGGCAGCAATGGCTATGTTGCCCAATGGCGCCACAATCATGGTACTCACAATCTGTGCTCCACTCATCAGAATATTCTGTATGGCGATAGGGATGCTGATCTTGCAGGCTCTCTGCACATATTCCTTTACCCAATGAAAACGCACATGATCCTGACGGAGATTAAGCATCCGGTTCTTGCAAGCCGACAGATATAGATTGGGTAGTGAAATACAGATATATGCCAAGGCTGTTCCCATAGCAGCACCCACTACCCCGAGCTTGCAGATATAAATGAAAATATAATTGAAGATTACATCACAAATACACACCAGTACAGCCATCACGCTCGGCGTATGCATATTACCAGCCGACTTGAGCATCATCTCGGAAGTATGATAAAGATACACGAAGGGAAGCACCAAGGAATATATCAGGAAATAACCAGAAGATGCTGAAGCGATATCAGCACCACCACCCAACCAGTATGGAAGATGTGAATGTATTCCCACTCCTATGAGCGAAAGGAACACACTGAAAGCCAAACCGCAAATCAAGGCATGACGGAAAACCTGACGCGCCTTCACAAAATCATTGGCTCCGATAAAATGAGCTACCTGCACAGAGAATCCTGTGGCAGCCGCACTCAGCAAACTGCCAACCAACCATGTGGTAGATTCTATCAGACCGATACTGGCGGAGGCTTCAGCACCCAGATGACCAACCATAGAGGCATCAATAAAAAACATCATGACGGTGGAAATCTGTGCCAACATAGATGGGATACTCAATCCCACAATCAGATTGAGTTTCTCACTACGCACCATCGCTCTACCCGAACGAATCGACTCCATCAGATATTCTGTTTTCTTACTATATAGCATATCTATTTCTATTTTCCTATTTTTTGTTATTATCTGTTCTTTTATCGATTTACGTCAAAACAAAATACACGGAAAATGGCGACTCCATGTTGAGGAACCGCCATTTCTTATTAACATAAATAATTATTACCTTCAATCAATATTCCTAAAATACGCACTTTCACCTTTATGAAAACTAACCTAACCTATTTGTCGTCCTTGAATAAACAATCTTTATTTACCTTTTCTTCTAATACCTGTCGTCCTTGAATTACAATCTTAATAAACTACCTTTTAAAAAACTAAACCTAGAACAATCTATTACCTAACTAAAAACCTAAAACTTATATTTCTGATGCAAAGGTACTACATTTCTTTGAACCCACAATATTTTTATGAATAAATTTGCAACTTTCTAACATTTTTTTGATATACGTCAAAGGATTGTGTACGGACACAAACACTAATTTAACCTTCGCAACACATTTTTAGAATCGAAATAGAAATAAAATATATGGAATAAT
>ERZ1034920.2150-NODE-2150-length-11576-cov-83.152070_pt1 | contig 11576 bp, 14 predicted proteins | sample MGYA00520688_ERZ1034920 | MGnify/ENA primary metagenome ERZ1034920 (study PRJEB33766, sample SAMN09781785) | gut metagenome | biome: gut microbiome | host: Homo sapiens | place: Madagascar | study: EMG produced TPA metagenomics assembly of the PRJNA485056 data...
TTCGCTTTAGCTCACTAACAAATTTATTCTCTCCCCAAAGGGCGAGATTATTAAATGCTTCGATTAGGCTAAAATCTTGATTATGAGAGGGTTTTAGACTATTGCCCCCCCCCCGACGAGGAACGTGCCGTTCCATCCGCCACATAGAGCTTTGTTCAATTTTTCAAACTCTTGTGACATCAATCTCTTTTTCATAAAAATTCCTCTCTGTTCTAATAACAACATTATCATTTTAACAGATTCTTTGAAGTTTTTCAACATTAATAGCAAAAAATATTTTTACGGACCTTAATATGTCAACAAATTAAATTTATGAGGCAAAAACATGACAGAAATTAATTCTAATATGGCATATTATCCCACATCCCCTTCAGCAGCAAAGAAAAAGAAAATCGGTGCAACTATCGCAGGTAGTTTAATCGGCATGAACGCATATTATCTTCCAATTAAAAAAGATGTTTTTGTCCAAAGAGCTTTTGATATTACAAAAGATGAAGCAAATGCCAAAATCGCAACTCTAGCTAACATTGCCAAAGAAGTTGAACAAGACAAAGTTTCAACCGAAAGCAAAATGATTTTGCAAGAAATGGGATTAAATGAAGACCTTAAAGAGATTACTAGAAAATGTATTGAATTAGATAAAGAGGTTTCAGATCCTGCAAAAGTAAAATCTTTAAAAGATAACTTTAGCAAAAATTTCAAAAACTACAAAAAAGATGTTTCTTTAATGGATAACACTTGTGCTTCTGCATTTAAAGAAATAAAAAGAAGTAAATTCTGGTGGGGAGCCGGTATTGGGGCTGCAGTAGGACTTGCATTGAGCCTAATCGGCAGCAGAGATTAAAATCATATTTTGTTCAGCATTTGGTAAAGAAATAAAGTCTTTTTATCACTTTCAAGAGCTTTTATAATCTCTTGTCGCATTTGTTCATACGGTATTTTTTCTTTAAATACGAACAATTCATAAATATCTACATCCAGTGCTTTTGCAATAGCAGTAAGAGTTTCTGCTGATGGAAAATGGTTTCCATTCTCTATTTTGCTAACATTTTTAGGATCAATACCAATTTGTTCTGCCAAAACATCCTGAGTTATACGTTTTGATTTTCGTAATTCTTGTATTTTTTTGCCTAATTCTTTTTTTAATATCATGACTTCACCATAAAAAACATATATTTAATAAAAAGAAACTTTAACTATTTTTTAGATAGATTTATAACAAATATAAACGTATTACGTTGACATTATTCTATCCATAAGATATAATTATTTTAGTTTCCTATATAATATATGGAGTATTTATGTATAAAAAAATAAAAATGACAGATAAATGTCACCCAGAATTTGGTGCTACGCACGTAACTGCCTTTAACAATGTTGAGAAAAGATTGCGCAACAAGTGCGCAATTGTCTGTAATTTGTTCCCTCGCCCATTTGGGGAGAGGGTTAGGGAGAGGGGCTACTTAGCTGCTTCGCTTCTTAGCCGCCTAGCCGCTTTCACTCTTGCCGAAGGTGCTACGCACGTAGCCCATTGGAACAATTCTCGTAAAATAGCCTTTACATTGGCGGAGGTTTTAATCACTCTCGGCATTATCGGAGTTGTTGCGGCTATGACTATGCCAACATTGATTAATAACATTAATAAAAAACATTGGATTACTGGGTATAAAAAGGCTTTTAGCGAATTATCACAAATACACCAACTTCTTAATTCTGAGACAGGCGGTTCTTATATGGCGGAATGTAATGATTTTGACGATGTTTGCTTAAAAAATTTATTTGCTGAAAAAATGAAAGTTGTAGAATATTGTAAAGAAAACGTTCCTAACAAATGCCAAGAAAATTCTACATATCTAAATGGCAGAACAAGAGGAATAAATCAAACAACGGAAGTTAATGACCCCTGGCCAACGATTGTTACTGCAAGTGGATATTCCGTAAAATTCAGATTTCATGGAAATGATTGCTCTGAATTTATAGAAGGTTATTCTCAAAAGCTACCAACTTGCGGTTGGATGCAGATTGATGTAAACGGTTTAAAAAGACCAAATGTTGTAGGAAAAGATATTTATTTTTTAAACATTTTTAAAAACAAATTATTTCCTAGATATAGTAATGAATTAAACGGTCAATTCGGTTCAGAATTATACGAAACACTAAAAGAAGATTGCGAGAACGGTGAAGGCGTAGGCTGCTCAACTATTTATCTCTATAAATAAACAAGCACACACATACACCTTCATCAAAAAGAAGGCATATATTACGCTAATTTCCTATAATTTTACACCGCTAATCTATCCAATGTTTTCGGATTTTTGACAACATCAATTACATTCATGTCCTTGAAACTAGAAACAACTTTGATGTTTTCAGGGTGTTTTGCATTTTCTTTCGCCAAAATTGCACCAATAATCGCCTCTAACTGCGCCATCGGCATCATATTTGTTGGCAAATCCAAATCCCATTCTAAACGCAAAGTCTGTTGCAAAAATTTGCAGTCCGCAGGTGAACGTTCCTTGTAACAAGAATCCAAATGCAAACTTTGACGTGTCAAATAGAGTTCAAAACGATTGACTTCAATACCTTTTTCTGTCAACGATTTAAAATAGTCACAACCTCTAGTTGAATATCGATGTGTCCACCCATCACGATTTGGAATTAATTTGTTTGTGGCAACTTGTTGATAAGGTTTTCCAAGTATTCGCCATTTACCGTTAAGCATAGTTCTATCCCAAACCAACGATGTACAAATTTTTGAATACTTCAACGATGGGTAATTATCAAAAAAGAACATTACGTCGTTCATTGTATAAAGTTTATCAACCAGTATAAGGTTGTTGTCCTCATCAAGAACAGCAACCCCACTATCCATACCTGACGAAGCAGCCATAGACAAACCTATGTAGTAATTCATGTAATTTTACTCCATCAATTGTGTAATAATTATTGGTTCATCGTCTGTAACAAGAACAGAATGTTCAAAGTGCGCAGAAGGCTTTTTGTCAACCGTACTTACTGTCCATTCATCATCAGCAACTTCAACTTCATCACAACCCAAATTTAGCATTGGCTCAATTGCAATTGCATAACCAGGTTTTAATAAAGTTCTGTCACCAACTTTATAGTTAAACAAGAACGGTTCCTCGTGCATTTCATGACCAACTCCATGTCCGCCATATTGACGAACAATACCAAGTTTTTCCCTAACTGCAACCGCTTCAACCGCACCGGAAACATCATCCAAAACATTACCGGCTTTCATTTGTGCAATACCTGCAAATAGAGCTTCTTCTGTCGCTTTTAGCAATCTTTGGCATTCGTCGCTAACTTTCCCAACAGGATAAGTCCAAGCACCGTCACCGACCATACCTGCATAAGTTGCACCAACATCAATACTGATTATATCACCCTCTTTAACGATTTCGTCTTCATGTGGAATACCATGAACAACTTTTTCGTTAATAGATGCACAAATTGATGCCGGAAAACCTTGATACCCCAAAAAAGTCGGAATAGCACGTTCTTTTCTGATAATATCGTGTGCGATACTATCCAATTCTTTTGTACTAATTCCTGGTTTAATAACCTCTTTCATTTTTTTGTGAACAAGAGCAACAATATGCCCAGCATGTCTAATTCTTTTAATCTCATCACGTGATTTTTTATGTATCATAATAAGCCTCTTTATTTAGTGAATGGTCAATAGTGAATAGCCAATTTCATTCGCTTCGCTCATAAGATTTTGCGAACAATAAAGAGCTATTCACCACTCACTATTCAGTTATTTAATCACTTCTAACAATCTTTCCCAAACTTCATCAATTGTTCCGTTTGCATCGATTGATTTCAAAACACCTTTCTTAGTATAGTAATCAACTAATGGAGCTGTTTCTTTGTTATAAGTATCAAATCTTGATTGAGCAACTTCTCTTGTATCATCTTTACGTTGAGTAAGTTCTGCACCGTCTTTATCGCAATGTCCTGCAGTTTTTGGTGGTTTAAATTCAAGATTATAAATTTCACCACAAACAGGACAAGAACGACGATTGACAATTCTTTCAACCAAAATACTTGTATCAATATCAAAGTAAACTGCAATAAATTTTGTATCTTCGCCGTTATCAATTTCAGCGTTCATTTTTTCTAATTCGCCAGCTTGTTCAACACTTCTAGGGAAACCGTCTAAAATATAGCCGTTTTTGCAATCATCTTTTGACAATCTGTTTTTGATAATTCTTGTAACTAATTCAACAGGGACTAATTGTCCTTTGTCAATATAAGATTTTGCTTCTTTACCTGCTTCGGTTTCACCTTTGATTTCAGCTCTTAACAAAGAACCTGTATCAACATGCGGAAAGTTCAAATATTTTGCTAATCTATTAGTTTGTGTGCCTTTACCACAAGCCGGTGGTCCTAAAAAAATCAATTCTTTTTTTGTCATCTTAAAATCTCTCTTTCATTTTTCTCTACTTATGAGTTAATCATACATCAAGCAAAAAAAGAGTTCAAGAAAGGTTTTATTCATACAAATAAATTGACGAACATCCGACACCAATTCCGTGAAGGCAATCTTCTTTCAACATGCAAAATAAAATTCAGTATGCCAAATTAATAAATTTAACATACTGAATTAACAAATCTGCAAAAACTTTGCCCGCTACGCTTCCTATGTATCAATATTTGTAGCGTAAACCGCATGGGTTTCAATAAAGTTTCTACGTGGATCAACCTTATCACCCATCAAAATATCAAACAATTGGTCACATAACATTGCATCTTCTAAGTTTACTTTCAACAATGTTCTTGTTGCCGGATCCATTGTTGTTTCCCAAAGTTGTTGAGGCATCATTTCACCCAAACCTTTGAACCGTTGGATTTGCAAACCTTTAGATCCTCTGTCATCAATCAATTTTTGGAGTTTATCAAAAGAATTAATTTCATACTGTTCTGTATCTGTTTCCAATATCAAACTATCTTCTTCTTCTATCAAATAATCTCTGATAACAGGATATGCTGCTTTCAATCTCTTATACTCAGAACTTTTTACAATATTTTGGTTAATGATAACGTGTTCTTCTTCATTGAAATTCAATTGAATTGCATATTTTGAATTTTCCGGATTATATTTCAATGAACAAGTATAATTTGCAGCTTCAGAAATATTGTAATTCTTAGCGTGATCTTGTAAGTAATGGTTCAAGTAATCAATAATTTCATTCATTCTGTTTTGATCTTCAAAACATTCTGGAGTGATTTCAGAACGAACCAAACCTCTCAAAACAACTGCCGGATACAAATTCAAAATCGGGTTGTTATAAGAATTGTAGAATGCTGACATATTTTTAACCAATTCCAACAATTCATCACCTGATTTTGTTCTTGATTTCGTTTTATCAGACAAGCTCAAATTCTTGATACCGCGTTCTTTCAACATTTTGTCAAGCGCATGTTCATCATACATATATTCAGATGTCTTACCTTGAGTAACCTTAAATAGAGGAGGTTGAGCAATATACACATAACCGTTTTCAATCAATGGTCTTGCATATCTAAAGAAGAATGTTAACAACAATGTTCTAATATGCGCACCATCAACATCGGCATCAGTCATGATAATAATTTTGTGGTAACGAAGCTTTTCGATATCAACTTCATCTGGGTTTCTGCTAATGTTAATACCAAAAGCCTGAACCATAGATTGAATTTCGTTATTACCATAAATCTTGTCTAATCTTGCTTTTTCAACATTCAAGATTTTACCTCTTAACGGCAAAATAGCTTGGAACATCCTATTTCTGCCTTGCTTAGCAGAACCGCCTGCAGAATCACCCTCAACGATATAGATTTCACACTTTTCAGGTTCTCTGTTTGAACAATCAGCCAATTTACCAGGTAGAGTAGAATTTTCAAGAACAGATTTTCTTCTTGTTAATTCTCTAGCTTTTCTTGCAGCCTCTCTGGCTCTTTGAGCTTGCAATGTTTTTTCAATAATAATTTTTGCGATTTTAGGGTTAAATTCCAACCATTCTTGTAACTTATCACGAACTGCATCTTGAGTTGCGCCCATTGCTTCTGCGTTACCCAATTTTTCTTTTGTCTGTCCTTCAAATTCCGGATTAGGAATTTTAACACTTACAATCGCTGTTAAGCCTTCTCTTACATCTTCACCGGATAGGTTCTGATCAGAATCCTTCAAGATATTATTTTTTCTTGCGTAATCATTAAATACACGAGTTAGGGAGTTCCTAAACCCTGTCAAATGAGTTCCGCCTGAATGCGTGTTGATATTGTTAGCAAATGATAAAACGCTTTCGCTATAAGCATCTGTGTATTGCATAGCAACTTCAATTTGCATGCCATCTACAACTTTATCAATATAAATCGGTTTTTCATGCAAAACATTTCTGTTTTGGTTCAAAAACTCAACATAACTTCCGATACCACCAACATAGTGGTAAATTTCATTAGAATCAGTTCTCAAATCTGCAAAAATAATTTTCAAACCTTTGTTCAAAAAGGCCATTTCTCGTAATCTGTTAGAAACAACATCAGCATCTATTTCAGTAGTTTCTGTAAAGATTTCTGGATCAGGCCAAAAAGTTGTTTTTGTACCTGTTTTATCTGTTTCTTTAATTTTTTCAACTGGAGCAACCGGTTCGCCTCTCATATATTCTTGTCGCCATACAAAACCTTGACGAGAAACTTCTACAATATATTTTTCAGAAAGAGCGTTTACAACAGATGCACCTACACCGTGCAATCCACCTGAAACTTTATAACCGCCATCTCCAAATTTTCCACCTGCGTGAAGAACTGTATGAACGATTTCCAAAGCAGATTTATTAGTTCCTGGTTTTATATCAACCGGAATACCTCGCCCATTATCCTCTACAGTAACACTGTTATCTTTATTAATAGTTACGTAAATATCTGTACAAAAACCAGCTAAAGATTCATCAATAGAGTTATCAACAATTTCATAAATACAGTGGTGCAAACCTCTTTGAGATGTAGAACCAATGTACATGCCAGGCCTCATACGAACAGCTTCAAGTCCTTCTAACACCCTAATATTGCTTGCATCGTATTCTTGGGAAGTTTTAGTTTCAATGGCTTCGTCATTATCAGGAAGCTCATTAACTTCAATTTTTTCTTCCGGCGCAGCCTGTTGTTGCGCTTTTTCTTCATTTGTAACTTCTGTTTCAGCCATTTATTTCTCCCCTTAATTTACTCTTATCCCTTGTATATATTGTAACACAAACATATTTTTTTGCCCAATTTATGAAAAAAAGTAAACATTACCAAATCGGGGAATAAAATTTTAATCCATATAAATTAAACTATTTTCCTAAAGGAGATATTTTTATGTCAAAAAATTTAATCAAATCAATCAGCAAAATTGTTGAAGAAAGCGGAACTCATAAAATCACTATTTTTACAAATCATCTAAAAATCGACGGACAAATTTTCATTCCAGAAGGAAAATGCGAAGAATGCCATGATGATTTTATAACTATAGAAAACGCTCTTGTTTGCAGACTTAATGATTATTGCACCTGCGAAGAAGATGATTGTAAATGCAATGATTATATGTGTTTCAAATATGATTGGTTAAATATTTCAATCGAAAAAATTACGGCGTTTAGTATAGTGCAATAAAGATATTGCAAGTATCTGTCATCACACACTTGTTGCGCGATCTTACGATACTCCACCTCTCTCTTGAATTTATAAGTTCGCTATAGCTCACTAACAAATTCTAATCTCTCCCCAAAGGGCGAGAAAGAACTATATAGTAGCACAGCTACTTTATTCAGACTTTGCATCTATGCCTCAAAACATCTTAGCATCTATTTTACGCATTCAACCAAAGCTTGAACAACAACAGGATCCCATTTTTTGCCACTTTCTGCTTGCATAATCTCTAGTGCTTTTTCTACCGGCATAGCCTTTCTATAAGGTCTGTCTGATGTCATGGCACAGTAAGCATCCGCAGCAGCAATAATTCTTGAACCGAACGGAATTGATTGACCTTTCAAACCTTCCGGCTCACCAGAGCCGTCATATCTTTCTTTTTGATAAGTGATATATGGAACAACTTCTGATAAGAAGTTAATATTCATCAACAAATGAACACCAAAATCTGCATGCTCTTGAATTGATTTCAATTCTTCAGGAGAAAGTTTTCCATTTGCCGCAAACAATTTTTCAGGAACTGCAATTTTACCGATATTCTGCAACAAACCTGCATAATATATCAAATCAGTAGTTTTTTCATTCAAACCTAACTGTTTACAAATCTTACGAGCCAATTTGGCAGTATTTTTTGAATGCGAAACTTTATATTGCCCCTTTGTATCAACTGCATAAGCCAAATGTTCAACAAAACTTTGTTGATAATCGCACAAATCACCAATTAATGCAGTCAATTCAGCTCTAATATGTTGTAAATCTGATACCGTAGAATGTTCATCATCAATAATCCTGTTTGCATCATCAATTTGAGATTGCAAAGTCATTGATGTTGCGAAAAGCACCGCAATACTTTCAACCAACTCAACATATTCTTTATTAATAGGAGTATCGTTTTCCAATACAATAACACCTGTAGATTTAATATTACAGTGCATAGGAACAACTGTAACATCTTCCTCTACAGTTTCGCCTGAAACAAAAGATTTTCCAATCGGTGTTGTTTCATTTTCTGCATATTTTTTAGTAACTTTAGAAGTCGTTCCAACAAGTTCTAATTCATTATTTTTATCAAGATAAATATGGCATGCCTTAAGCTCCAACATCTGTCTTATAGATTGTGCAATTGATGTATAAATAGCGTGTTCTTCGGATTTATCAAAACTCAACACACAAAGAGTATTTTGCAAAGAATAAATAGAAATCAATTCTTTCAATTGGTTAATCAAACCCGCTTTTTTATCTTTTACGTTATTACCGATTTTTCTAGCCAAATCCTCAGAAATAAGATTTTCAGCTATAAAATCACCTAAGTTAAGTGCAAAAATTTCTTCAATGGGGTCTTGACCTACCAAATAATCAGACTGTGAAAACAGTGAAACACCATTATTATTTTCTTCTCTTTTCATGAAATTTTCCTTACATACATGCCTTCATTTATACTTACGGCACACCATAGAAAAAACTTTAATAAATTTTACAAAAGTTCATACTTTAGTATGGGAAAGTTCATACTTTAGTTAAACATTTTTTATTTTCTTGTTTTAATATTATAATCAAATAAAAGGAGAAAATGTCATGGAAACTCGCTGGGTTCAACGTTTTGAGAATTATTGATGTTCTAAATTACAATGACATTGATAATGAAAATCTAAAAAATAATATAGATAAATTCGGAAAAATATTCTAATCTTCAACCCCGAAAAAATCTTTCAACATCCCGTATTGTTTCCAAGTTACATTGATTTGGATTGTCTTTATTTTACTGACTTTTACTTCAAATATTTTTATTAGAATACTTCCATACAACTTAAAATCTTTAAATGATTTATCTAAAAAATAATCTTTTCCATTGTCTGAAACAATTATAAAATCAGGATAAATATACATCCTAACAGAAGTTCCACGAATTGGAACTGTATTCCAACACTTTTGAGTTGCAAAATAAGCTATAGGCTTTCCATACTGTTTTTATTATCTTAGCACTAGCTTTCGTTGAAACCAAAAAAATAGTTGCCACAAACACAAAGCCAATAAAAAAGGCACAATACAAAACTATATCAATCATATATTAATAACCAATTGCCCAATTAAAAGATGCTGTTTTTTCTGGTTTTGCAACAACAGGAGTTGCAGAATGAACTGCTTGAACTTCAATTACTTTAGCAGCTTTTTGCAACATATTGTACTGCATCATTTTGCTATCAACATTGTTAAAAGATTTCAATCTATCCAAATGATTTTGCAATTCTGCGTTTTCATCATTAAGAGTAGTAATTTGGCGGCTCAATTTGTTCAATGCCAATTCATTTGACATTGCAAAGTAATAACTAACAAATGCAACAAGCACTGCTATTCCTAATAATCCACATAATGTTTTATTTACTTTTCTTATCGCCATAGCCTTCTGTGATATCTCCTTTTGAAAATACCCTTCGATAACTTGATTTTCTTCTCTTACCGGATTACTTACATAACCTCTTTGTGAATAACTAACTTGTTCAAATTCTTCTGTTCTTACTCTAGCTGTATTCAACTTGCATACCCCAATACTATCTTCTCTAACCTTTTGTCGTTCTAGTGCCTTATACATCTAGCTATTCTGAGTTTGGCACTTCTCGATGGTGGATTTTCCCGTATCTCCTGTTCACTCGCTACTATCGGTTTTTTGTTTACCAACTCCAATATCGGAGGTGGGCAATGACAAATCATTTGCGACTTATCACAGTGACATTTCTGCGAGTGATATTTGAATAAGTGTTTCACCAATCTATCCTCCAGAGAGTGAAAACTTATTACACTTATTATAGCACCAAAATCTAATAAATCCAACACATCATTCAGAGTATTTTTTACATTTGTTAACTCTTGATTAACTTCTATTCTAATAGCCTGAAAAACTCGAGTAGCCGGGTGTATTGACGATTTTACATGCGGAGTACAATTTACTATCAAATCGGCTAATTCTATTGTCGTTTCAAGCTTTTTAAGCTTTCTTTGTTCAACTATTTTTTTTGCAATTCTTTTTGAAAATCTTTCTTCTCCATATTCAGAAAAAATTCTAACCAAATCATTCTCTGAATATGTATTTACAACATCATACGCCGAAAAATCAGCATCCTGATTAAACCTCATATCAAGAGGAGCTTCTTTTGAAAAAGAAAATCCTCTTTCTCCTTTATGAAATTGATGATAAGATGCGCCAAGATCGAAAAGTACCCCACCGGTAATTTTTTCGATACCCAAAGAATGTAAAACTTCCTTAATATTTGTGTAGGAATTTTTTACAATTGTTAAATTTTTGTAATCTTTCAATCTTTCAGACGAAGCCTTAATAGCATCTTCATCCACATCAAACGCAATCAATCTTCCGCTTGGCTGAATACGACTTAAAATCAATCCGCTATGACCACCTCCGCCAAGTGTGCAATCAACATAAATCTTGCCGTCTTGACATTCCAACGCATCAACGGCCTCATTTTTCATAACTGTATAATGTGTAAATTCTTCCATAGAAGAATTGTAACACGAAAAATTTCAACCCACTTGAAAAACACAAAAAAATATGTTATAATGTAAATATAGGGAAAAGACCTTGAGAGGTCTGAGTTCTCAAAGTCTTTCTTCGTTCCCTATGATTTTAGGTAAAATTCCAGTATCTCAAGTACTGGAATTTTGTTTTTGTACTTTTCAAAAACAAATTCAAAAAGTTTAACAAAACCTAAGCTCATATTTACCACCTCCTTCGACCGTTTTCTTCGTTAACAGTGTGTATCGTGAAGGTTTCCAGGAACTACCCAAATAAATTATATTACGGATATTTACAATTGTAAATATCATTAAAAAAGAGTAGATTAAAAAAATCTACTCTTTTTGCAATTTAT
>ERZ1034920.2153-NODE-2153-length-11558-cov-4.869773_pt1 | contig 11558 bp, 9 predicted proteins | sample MGYA00520688_ERZ1034920 | MGnify/ENA primary metagenome ERZ1034920 (study PRJEB33766, sample SAMN09781785) | gut metagenome | biome: gut microbiome | host: Homo sapiens | place: Madagascar | study: EMG produced TPA metagenomics assembly of the PRJNA485056 data...
ACAAGAAGGGGGACGGAAGATCCGCCCCCCCTCTATCGCAAAACTCCTGGAGGAAGCCCTACAGCGACGTCTGCACGGTCTCCGGCTTGAAGCCCGCGGCGTCCAGGGCGCCCACGATCTGGGCCTTGTGGCTCTCGCCGTAGGCCTCGATGGTCACGCGAAGCTCCACCGCGGCCTGGCGGTTGGTGCTTACGAACTGATTGTGCTCGAGCTTGATGACGTTGCCGTTCTGCTCTGCGATGACGTTTGCCACGCGCACGAGCATGCCCGGGCGGTCGGGGAGAAGCACGCTCACGGTGAAGATGCGGCCGCGCTGGATGAGGCCGTTCTGCACGACGGAGCTCATGGTAATGACGTCCATGTTGCCGCCGGAGAGGATGGAGACCACGCGCTTGCCCTCTGCCGGCAGGTGCTTGGCCGCCGCCACGGTCAGAAGGCCGGAGTTCTCCACGACCATCTTGTGGTTCTCGACCATGTCCAGGAAGCAGGCCACGAGCTCGTCGTCGTCCACAGTGATGACGTCGTCGAGGTTCTGCTGCAGGTAGGGGAAGACCTTGTCGCCGGGCTCCAGGACCGCGGTGCCGTCCGCGATGGTGTTGGCGCTGGGGAGCTTGACCACGTGGCCGGCGTCCAGCGAGGCGCGCAGGCAGGCCGCGCCGGAGGGCTCCACGCCGATGACGCGAATCTTGGGGTTGTGCAGCTTGGCGAAGGTGGAGACGCCGCAGGCCAGGCCGCCACCGCCCACCGGGACGAGGATGGTGTCCACCAGCGGCAGCTCCTGGACGATCTCCATGGCGATGGTGCCCTGGCCGGTTGCCACGGTGAGGTCGTTGAAGGGCGGGATGTAGGTCAGGCCCTCCTGCTCGGCAAGCTCCACGGCGCGGTTCTTGGCGTCGTCGAAGACGTCTCCGTGGAGGATGACCTCGGCGCCATAGCCCTTGGTGCGCTCCACCTTGATGAGGGGCGTGGTGGTGGGCATGACCACCACGGAGCGGGCGCCGGCGTGGGTGGCGGCGTAGGCCACGCCCTGGGCGTGGTTGCCGGCCGATGCCGTGATGACGCCGCGGTCGAGCTCCTCCTGGCTGAGCTTTGAGATCTTGTAGTAGGCGCCGCGCAGCTTGTAAGCGCCGGTGCGCTGCATGTTCTCGGGCTTGAGCCACATGCGGTTGCCGGTCTGGGCGCTGAGGTAGGGGCTCTCGATGAGCTTGGTCTCCTGGGTGACTTCCTTGACCTTGAGGGAGGCCTCCTCAAAGGCCTCGAGCGTGAGCATCTCTGCCATGGGCATCCTTTGTTTCTGCGCAGGGTCTCTGCGGGCCTGTGGTGCGTGGTTTGCCTATAGTAGGACAACGCGCGCTCCCGACTGGACGCGCTTCTCGCCTTTTTTGAGAGGAGAAACCCTTGCAGCCTGAGACTCTCGCGGGCGTGACGCCGGGCGTGACGCCGGGCGTGACGCCGGCCGCGACGTCGCTCTTCCAGATTCACGACGCCGACGTGGTGCGCGGCGACAGGACCATCCTTCACGTCGATGACTTCCGGCTTGCCGAGGGCGAGCACGTGGCGCTGCTGGGCCCCAACGGCGCCGGCAAGTCCACGTTCATCCAGCTGCTCACGCGCGAGGTGTTTCCCGTGTGGCGTCCCGAGGCGCCGGTGCGCTTCCGCGGCCAGGAGCGGCCGCTGCTCTCCGACATCAAGGGCGCGCTGGGCATTGTGAGCTCCACCATGCACGAGCAGGTGCGCGTTCACCTTCCGGCGGTGGAGGTCGTCATCGGCGGGCTCTACGGCACGCTGGGCCTGCCCCTGCGCACGGAGGTGAGCGAGGCGGACCGCGCCGCGGCCATGGACGCCCTGGACCGCCTGGGCATCGCGGGCATTGCCTGGCAGGACATCATGACGCTCTCCACCGGCCAGGCGCGCCGCGTGCTGGTTGCCCGCGAGCTCGTGCGCGACCCGCAGGTCCTTGTCTACGACGAGCCGTGCACCGGGCTTGACCCCGAGGGCATGTACCACGTGCGCAAGACCATGAGCGTGCTTGCCGCCGAGGGGCGCTCGGTCATCCTGGTGACGCACTACCCGGAGGACATCATCCCCGAGATCGGCCGCGTGCTGCTGATCAAGGACTCCGCCATCTTTGCCGACGGCCCCAAGGAGGAGCTACTGCGCGACGAGGTCCTCTCCGACCTCTTTGACGTGCCCCTGGCCGTCGACGAGCACGAAGGCTGGTACTCCCTCCGTGGCCGCTACTAGCCCCGCAAATTGGGGACGTGTTCGTTTTTGCGCAAATTTGGGACAGGTTCGGCGGCCTCGGGCGAAAGAGCGCGCTGACTTGGGCTGCTTGCGCACGGGCCGCCACGGGATAGTTTTTGGTTGACACCGCGGCACTGTCTTGGCAAAATATCATCTGCGCTGAACGCATGGGGATATAGCTCAGCTGGGAGAGCGCTGCCTTCGCAAGGCAGAGGCCGAGGGTTCGAATCCCTTTATCTCCACCATGATTTTGACGCCCGGGGTCATTTGGCCCCGGGTTTTTTGTTTCTCTCTGCGGTTTGGCTGGGGCAGATCAGGTCGAAAAATCCGTCGCCTTGCGAATGCTCCAGGTTCCGATCCCGGTTATGCGCTCTATCTGCCTGACGCTTAGCCCGGCGTCTCGCAGGGCCCTAAGGTGTTTGCACCTTGTCGAGGCGTTCAACTCTTTGAGCGAGGCGGGGTCGGCAGACCCAATCACGTCCCGGGCCACAGATAGCATCTCTGCATCGGGCACCCTCTTGGACTCAAAGGGCCTGAACGACGTCAGGTCGCGAGCGTAGAGCAACGACCTGAAGCCCTTCTCGCCGCCAACCAGCGACAGCACGCGGGAGGTGCTGCACAGACAGCCTTCCGAGGTCATTCTGTGACCAAAGACATACTCCCAGTAGCTGCTCCAGGGGTATTCGTCAGGCTTGCAGATGCCGCCCTCTGCAGGGTTGTTGTGGATGTATGCAATTACCTGAAGCAGGTAGTCGTCGCTCTCGACCGCCCTGCTTTTGAACCTGTCTTGAAATAGGTGGCCGACATGGCCCGTGCGGCCGTTGTAGTATCGCGCGTAGGCCGTCCCCAGCGCCTGAACCGCCTTGCTCAGGCTCTGCCCAAGGTCCTCCAAGAGAAAATGCACATGGTTGTCCATGAGGCACCAGGCCAAGACGAGAACGTCGTTTGAGCCGAGCTTTGCATCGGCCAGGCGAAGGAATGTCTCGCGATCCAGGTCATCCTCGAAGATGATTTGCTTTCCGCAGCCGCGCATCATGACGTGGTAGATTCCCGAATCCGCTATTGCGCGTGGCTGTCTTGGCATGGCCCCTCTCCTTGCTTCCGTCAAATTGCTGTGGGGGCATGATTACCCCAATCGAGGGGCATGCGACGGCTGAAAGGGGAGTGGATTCAATTGGTCCGCAGGCGGTAGTCCAACCTGTCCCAAATTTGCGCAAAAACGAACGCGTCCCCAATTTGAGGACAAAAAAGACGCCCCCTGCGGATGCGATTATGAACCCACCTTCCAAAAGGTGGGTGTCCTCACCGCGCGTTCCGGCTTCCTCAGCAACGGAGGATCCCCGTACTGAACACGAGATGTTGGACTCCCAAGTAACGCTTGTCGGTTCACCCAGTTTGCACCGCAGGGGGACGACACCTCAAATATACGTCCCAGTCAATTCAAATCCAGTCTTGACTTATGCCGCGTGGCTCTGTGACTTGTGGACACTTGGCCCCAACAGCCGCCTTTCAGGTCAATCCTGTATCATGTCGCCCATATGTATTCGGCGAGAAGAGCGGCGAGAGGAGCGAGCGTGCCTGGCATGGTCCCGGACTGGATACCCTTCACCTGCCTGTTTGTGGCGGCGCTCGCCACGGCGCTCATAGCGACGCCCCTGGCGCGCCGCATCGCCGTCCGCCTGGGCGCCGTCGACAGGCCCAACCCCCGCCGCATCAACAAGACGCCCGTCCCGCGCATGGGCGGCATCGCCATCTTCGCGGGCATTGCCGCCGCGTTTCTCGTCCAGTATGCCGGCACCATGTTCTTGGGCTGGCCCGTGGTGCTTGTCCCCTCGCCGCGCATGCAGGTCAACTACTGGATGCTTGTGGCTGCCTTCTGCGTGATCTTTGCCACGGGCCTGCTTGACGACAAGTTCTCGCTGAAGCCCATGCAGAAGCTCACCGGGCAGGTCCTGGCGGCCGTCATCGCCGTCGCGGGCGGCCTGGTCATAGGCGACATCTCCAACCCGCTTGCCCCCGGCTTCATCCACCTGGGGTGGGTTGCCTACCCGCTCACCGTGGTCTACCTGGTTGCCTACGTCAACATCATCAACCTCATCGACGGCCTGGACGGCCTTGCGGCCGGCATCTCGGCCATCGCGAGCATGACCATGTTCGTGCTCTCGGTCTGGGCCGGCCGGCTCGACTCGGCGGCGCTCTCCATCGCCGTCGTGGGCTCCTCGCTGGGCTTCCTCCGCTACAACTTCCACCCGGCGTCCATCTTCATGGGTGACTCCGGCTCCCTCACGCTGGGCTTTGCGCTCGGAGTGTCCTCGCTTCTCTCCGTCACGCGCTTTGCCGGCCTCACCACCATCGCCGTGCCGCTCGTGATTTCCGCGGTGCCCATCCTGGACACCTTCTCGGCCATCGTGCGCCGCACGCGCGCCCACGTGAGCGTCGGTCACGCCGACCGCGGCCACATCCACCACCGCCTCATGGACGAGGGCTACGACCAGCGCCAGTCCGTGCTTCTCATGTATGGCTGGACGGCGCTTCTGTGCGTGGGCTCCATCCTCATGACCCAGGTGGAGACCATCCCGCGCATCCTCATCTTCTGCGCCCTCCTGGCCCTCTCCATGCTCTTCGCGCGGCGCCTGCACCTCTTTGAGCCGGTGCTGCTCCACCACTATGACCCCAAGACCGGCGAGGACGAGCTGGTGAGCCCCGCGGACGCCGCCTTCGAGGAGGAGGCCCGCGCGCAGGAGGTCCACCACCATGGCCGTCACGGGCGCAGGTCGCGCTAGGCCGCGCTGCCTCAGCACGCGCCTCCCGCCGGCAGGGCGCACCATCGCAAGACGCATCACCGAAAGGCAAGGCAACATTCATGGACGCTGACTCCTACCAGGCGTGCGAGCTCTGCCCGCGCCGCTGCAAGGCGAGAAGGGCCTCAGGTTGCGCGGGCTTCTGCGGCATGACCTCTGAGCTGCGCGTGGCCAGAAGCGCCCTGCACTTCTGGGAGGAGCCGCCCATCTCGGGCGAGGCCGGCAGCGGGGCCATCTTCTTCTCGGGCTGCCCGCTGCGCTGCGTCTTCTGCCAGAACCACGAGATCTCCGGCGAGGGCTTTGGCCTGCCGGTCACGCGCTCGCGCCTCTCCGAGATGATGCTCGAGCTTGAGGCCCAGGGCGCCCTCAACATCAACCTGGTGACGGCCCTGCACTACGCCCCCGACGTGCGCCAGGCGGTTCTGGACGCGCGCGCGGCCGGGCTCACGCTGCCCATAGTCTGCAACACCAGCGGCTACGAGAACCCTGAGGTTATCCGTACCATGGCAGACGTCGTAGACGTGTGGCTGCCCGACTTCAAGTACGCCGACCCCGCGCTGGCAGGCAGCCTCTCCGCCGCGCCCGACTACCCGGACGTGGCTGCCGCGGCCCTCGGCGCCATGGTGGCTGACCTACGAAGGAAGGGCGGCCGCAAGGAGGGGCCCGACGGCCGCCTTGAACGGGGCATCGTCGTGCGCCACCTGGTGCTTCCCAGCCACGCGGACGACTCCTGCCGCGTGCTGGACCGCGTCTGGCAGATCTGCGGCAACGACGCCGACCTCTCGGTCATGAACCAGTACACGCCCAACGAGGCCTGTCGGGCCGCCGGCGGCGCGCTCTCGCACGGCGTCTCGGAGGAGGAGTACGAGATCGTGCTCTGCCACGCCGACGACCTGGGCTTCGAGCGCATCTGGTGGCAGGAGGGCGGCACGGTCTCCGAGAGCTTCGTGCCCGCCTTCGACGCCACGGGCGTCGAGGGGCCCGAACTGCCGCGTGCCTGACGCGCCGCAGGCCATAGGGGTATCATTGACCACATATGTGAAATCACCTTCCCTTCGAGACGGAGGAAGCATGGCAGACAACGACGGCCTCACCGAGGCCGAGCGAGCGGAGCTCGAGCAGCTCCGGGCCGAGAAGGCCGCCCGCGAGGAGGCAAGCCGCCAGGCCGCGGAGCGTGCCGAGCTGGAGCGCCTGCGCGCCGAGAAGTCCAAGTCCGCCCGCGAGGCGGCCGAGGACGCAAGCATTGCCGAGGCACGCGCGCGCGGCCGCAAGCTCATGGAGCCCGACGAGGACGACGAGGACCTCAAGATGCCCGCCGGCCAGAAGATGGTCCTGGGCGTCATCGCCCTCGTCGTCGTGGTGATGCTGCTCATGCAGTTCCTCGGCGGAAGGTAGGCCATGTCGCTCACCGACCCCACGCGTCCCACCGACGTATGCCTGAACACGGACCTCTACGAGCTCACCATGGCCCAGGGCTTCTGGGAGTCCGGCCTCGTTGACTCCCAGGCCTGCTTCAACGCCTTCTTCCGCGAGAGCCCCTTCGACGGCGGCTACGCCGTGGCCTGCGGCATGGGCCAGATCGCCGACCTCGTGGAGAACTTCGTCTTCACCGACGAGGACGTGGAGTACCTTGCGGGCCTCGAGGCCCCCGGCGGCGGCCCCATGTTCAAGCCCGCCTTCCTGGAGTACCTGCGCAACCACCGCCTCGACCTCACCATCGACGCCGTGCCGGAGGGCGAGCTTGTCTTCCCGCGCGAGCCCATGGTCCGCGTCATCGGCCCGGTCATCGACTGCCAGCTCATAGAGACCGCCCTTCTCAACCTGGTGAACTTCCAGACGCTGGTTGCCACCAAGTGCGCCCGCGTGGTCCGCGCGGCCGAGGGCCACCCGGTCTCCGACTTCGGCCTGAGGCGCGCCCAGGGCCCCGACGGCGGCCTGGCCGTAGCCCGCGCGTCCTACATCGCCGGCGCCGCCTCCACGTCAAACGTCCTTGCCGGCAAGATCTACGGCATCCCCGTCTTTGGCACCCACGCGCACTCCTGGGTCATGGCCTTCCCGTCCGAGCTCGACGCATTCCGCGCCTTTGCCAAGTCAAGCCCTAAGAACTGCGTGCTGCTCCTTGACACCTACGACGTGAGGCAGGGCATCAAGAACGCAATCACCGTGGCCAAGGAGATGGAGCAGGCCGGCGAGCGCCTGGCCGCCATCCGCATTGACTCCGGAGACCTCGCGCGCCTCTCCAAGCAGACCCGCGCGGCCTTTGACGAGGCGGGCCTTCCCTACGTCAAGATCTCCGTCTCAAACGACCTGGACGAGTACACCATCCAGTCGCTCTTTGCGCAGGGCGCGCCCATCGACTCCTTTGGCGTGGGCACCAAGCTGGCCACCTGCGACCCGCAGCCGTCCCTGGGCGGCGTCTACAAGCTCTCCGCCATCCGCGGGGGCGCGGCCGAGCCCTGGACCCCCGTCATCAAGCTCTCGGAGCAGGCCTACAAGCGCACCATCCCCGGCGTGCAGCGCGTCCTTCGCTACTACGACGACGCCGGCTGCCCCACGGCCGACATGATCTGCCTCGAGGGCCAGCCCGTGGCGGACGCCTCGCGCATGACCGACATCCTCGACCCGTTTGCGTCCTACGAGCTCTCCGGCACCCCGGTGGAGCTCCTGGAGCGCGTGGTCGAGCACGGACGCCGCGCCAAGGAGCCGGACGGCATCGAGGCCGCCCGCGACCGCTGCAAGGGCGCCCTCATGCGGCTCGACCCGGCCGTGGCCCGCTTCCTCAACCCGCAGGCCTACCCCGTCGGCCTGGAGGGCGGCCTGGCGCAGCTGCGCCACGACCTCGCCCACGAGGAGCGCGCCGGCTCTTCTCGCCCCACCGTCGGCTAGGCGAGAAGCCCCATCCACCAAGAAGACCCCCCATTAAGGAGACAACATGCCCGAGAAGCTCGAGGAACTCGTCCGCGCCGCCCTTCAGTCCGCCCAGGAGGCCGGGGAGCTTCCCTCCTTCGACGTGATGGAGTTTGGCTTCGAGCGCCCGGCGGACTCCGCCAACGGCGACTGGTCCTCCACCGTCGCCATGCGCTCCGCGCGCCTTGCCCACTGCGCCCCGGCCAAGATCGCCGGCGCCATCGTGGCCCACATGCCCGCCAGCGACGCCGTGGCCAAGGTCGAAGTGGCCGGCCCCGGCTTCATCAACTTCTACCTCAACGCCGCCTCCAGCAACGAGGTCTTCCGCGTCATCCGCGAGCAGGGCGAGGACTACGGCCGCTCCGACCTCGGCCACGGCACCAAGGTCCAGGTGGAGTTTGTCTCCGCCAACCCCGTGGGGCCTCTGCACATCGGCCACGGACGCTGGGCCGCCCTGGGAGACTCGCTCTCCCGCATCCTGGAGCACGCCGGCTACGACGTGGAGCGCGAGTACTACATCAACGACCACGGCAGCCAGATGGACGTCTTCGGCCACTCCGTCTCCAAGCGCTACCTGCAGCTCGTTGAGGTCATGGAGAAGGACGGCTGCGATCTTGCGGCCGCCCGCGAGGCCCTCCTGGCCGACCGCGAGGCCTTTGTCGCCGACGAGGCCGACGAGCATCCCGAGACCCACCCCTACACCGACGCCTTCAACGCCGATCTGGGCGGCAACGCCTACGGCGGCGACTACATCGTCGACCTGGCCGTCCGCTTCCACGAGCTCGACGGCCTCAAGTGGGTCGATGCCACCGAGGACGAGCGCATGGCCGACTTCCGCGAGCGCGGCTACCAGATGATGCTGGAGTCCATCCGCCAGACCTGCCACGAGGCCCGCTGCGACTTTGACGTCTGGTTCAGCGAGCGCAGCCTCTACGTCAAGGACGAGACCGGCTCCTCCGCCGTCGACCGCGCCCTGGCCAAGCTCGACGAGCTCGGCTACCTCTACAAGGACGAGGCCGGCGCCCTGTGGTTCCGCTCCACCGACTTCGGCGACGACAAGGACCGCGTCCTCATCAAGACCAACGGCGAGTACACCTACTTTGCCTCCGACGTCGCCTACCACTGGAACAAGTTCCAGCGCGTGGACCACGTCATCGACATCTGGGGCGCAGACCACCACGGCTACATCCAGCGCGTCAAGTCCGCCTGCACGGCCCTGGGGTACCCCACGCAGTTCGAGGTGCTTCTCGGCCAGCTGGTCAACCTGCTGCGCAACGGCCAGCCGGTGCGCATGTCCAAGCGCAAGGGCACCATGGTGACCTTCGACGAGCTCCTGGAGGAGGTCGGCGCCGACGCAACCCGCTACACGCTGGTGGCAAAGTCCAACAACCAGATGATTGACTTCGACATCGAGCTCGCCAAGAAGCAGGACAACACCAACCCGGTCTACTACGTGCAGTACGCGCACGCCCGCACCTGCTCCATCCTGCGCAAGGCCGCCGGCGTCTCCAAGGAGGAGGCGGCCGAGCTCGGCATGGACGAGGTGGCCAGCCGCGCCATCGGCGCCGAGTACGACCTCGGCCTCCTGACCGACCCGACCGAGGCCGCGCTCGCCCGCAAGCTCTCCGAGTTCGGTGGGCTCATCGAGAGCTGCGCCCGCGACCGTGCGCCGTTCCGCCTCACCCACTACGCCGAGGAGCTGGCGGCGGCCTTCCACTCGTTCTACGCGGCCTGCCAGGTGCTTCCGAGCGAGGGCCGTCCGGTGGAGGAGGGGCTGTCCCGCGCCCGCCTCGCGGCCGTCGACGCAACGCGCAGGGTGCTTGCGCTCTCCCTCACCATGGTTGGCGTGGCAGCATTACAGACCATGTAGTTTGTTATCTACCAAATTTATGGCAAAAAAGTTGTGCAACAAGGCGTTGAGCGTTACTTTTGTGTACAATCCCTGAACAAGGATATACACTCTGTTTTTTGAGAGTGAAAAGCAGCCCATCCGCTACGTCAAAGGCAGAGCAAGATGGATCTTAAAGAGTTCATGTCGGTGAGGCGCGCGTACAACGCCGTCAGGCAATCCGTTCCCTCCGAGGGCCGCCTGACCTTCGAGGAGTTTGCCATCCTGTGCCGCCTGGACTTTACCGGCGCGCCCATGAAGACCTCGGACATCGCCGAGTACCAGGGCGCCCTGCGCCCCACCATGACGCACCGCACCAACCACCTTGCCGGTCTCGGCCTCATCGACCGCTCCGAGGGCGAGAACGACCGCAGGAACGTGGTCTGCTCCATCTCGGAGGAGGGCCGCCAGTACGCGGAGGAGCTGGCCGACATGACCCGCGCCAAGATCGGCGCCGGCCGCGCCCTCTCGCGCACGTCCGCGGACCGCATCAAGAAGTACGTGGACGCCATGGGCGCCTACTTCTGCAAGGCCGGCGACCTCGTCCTGCTCGGCATCTACGCCGCCGACGAGGAGGGCCTGACCATCATGCAGATCGTCGAGGCGCTCGGGCTTCTCCAGCCCACGGTCTCCATGTCGGTCTCCGCGCTGGTAGAGGACGGCATGGTCGAGCGCGAGCGCAGGGGGGCCGGCGTCAACGCAACCACGGTCTCCCTCACCGAGAAGGGCGAGGAGCGCGCCCGCGAGCTTGCCGGCAACATCACCAAGCTCGTCGTCAGGCGCAAGGCCAGGGGATAAACGCTTGAATTCAAGAAGGGCGCCTGCGGGCGCCCTTTTTTATGTCTGCATATCTATATATCACTGTATCATTGCACCAAAAATGCTATATTTCACTCGTTAGCGCTCGTTGCGCGCCCTTCCGGCTGGCACATACACCACAGCACATATCCCGCATCGTGCCTCGGCCGCATGAAGGCCCCCATTTGAATGCATTTCTCCGCTGGCGCTGGCGTGCCGCGGGTGAGCAAGAGAGGTAATACATGTCAGAAGAGTCCTCCGCATCTGGTGTCGAGGCGTCGACTGTCCCCATGACGCAGGAGCCCGCCGCGTCGGCGACCGAGCCTGCAGAGAAGCCCAAGCGTCGCCGTCGCCGCACCAAGGCCGAGATGGAGGCCGCCCGAGCCGCCGAGGCCGAGGCCAAGGCCAAGGCCCAGAAGGCCGCCGAGGCCGGCGCCGATCCTTCCGACGCCGCTGCCACAGAGAAGCCCAAGCGCACGCGCGCCCGCAGGACCAAGGCCAAGGTCGACGGTGCAGCCGAGGGCCAGATGGAGCTTCAGGCTGCCGTCGAGGCCGCGCCTGCGGAGGCCGCCGACGCCGCTGCCGCAGAGAAGCCCAAGCGCCGCCGCGGCCGTCCGCGCAAGGTGGACGCCGAGGCTGCGGCCGCCGCTGAGGCCGCTGAGGCCGCTGAGGCCCAGGGCTCGGCTGTCCCGTCCAACGGTGCCGTCAGCGAGGCTCCGGCCACGGAGTCTGACGTGAGGCCGGGCCGTGGGCGCCGCACGCGTGCCCACAAGGCCGCGGCTCACGATGGGGGAGAGGCTGCCGCCCAGGACGTCAAGGCCATGAACGAGGTGGTCTCCGAGGCCACCAAGGCCACGTCCGAGCCTGTGGCCTCACCTGCCGCCACGCTCTCCGAGGCCGATGCCGCAGCCCTGGTGGAG